>Ga0325405_1001439_pt1 | contig 24089 bp, 18 predicted proteins | sample PopdelMetagenome_21_FD_205663 | JGI IMG/M metagenome (GOLD analysis project Ga0325405, IMG submission 205663) | Populus deltoides microbial communities from Bellville, Georgia, United States - Xylem-Control-R2 | ecosystem: Host-associated > Plants > Phyllosphere > Stem > Wood/Secondary xylem...
CACTCTTCTCGGTAAATTGGCGCTTGACTGGAAGTATTCCGGGTCCAAGTACCCAAATGTGCCTTGCACCTGTGTGGTCACATGAGTTTGGTCTATTGCAACCGATTTAGAGATTCCGAAATCAGCAACTTTTGCTCGGTACTTTTCATCTAAGAGTATGTTGGAAGACTTAATGTCACGATGGTAAATAGGCAGAGAAGCTGCCGAATGCAAGTAATTAAGAAAGAGCTTCTGCAACTTCTATGGCAATCCTTAAACGCATATCCCACGTTAGCGGAAACTCCGTGGAGATACTGGGAACGGGTTCCATTATGGATGAACTCATACACCAGTAAAGGAACCTCGGTCTCCAAGCAACAAGCTAATAGCCTAACCACGTTCCTGTGATTAATTTGTGAAAGAATTACAACTTCGTTGATGAATTTTTCAAGTTTTCCTTCGCTAACCAATCCCGATTTCTTCACTGCTACAATCCTTCCATCTGCCAACATTCCTTTGTAAACAGTCCCTTGGCCTCCCTGTCCAACCTTTCTATGCACACTAAAATGGTCGGTGGCCTTCTCTAGTTCGCTTGACCTAAACAGTTTGGTTGTGTTGACATTTACTTCACCTGAACATAATTGTTGCTGTAGCAGAAGACCACCATTTCTTTTAAAGAACTTTTCCTTCAATTTGAAGTTTTTTCTCTTCTTTTCTACTTTGTACAGCCACCCCAGTCCAATAATGCAAAACTTGTGCAAACACCTGCACCCCTCAGTGATTTCGGAGGAATATTTTAATTAACAAAAAACTAAAACTTATAGCAATACATTGCTGGACACTTGGACACACTCACAATGTGGACGGCACCAATTGCAATTCTTTTTTCATTTCTATCCCTTTTTATCAGTTTTGTCCTTGGATATTTCTTTTATTTTGTAATGAAAATATGTTTTTATTAGCTTACAATTCGGGATGCTCGGGGTGGCTATAACCCAGGCCGGCATTTTCACGCCGCCCCAATGTGGTGAGCTTTCTCTCATACTCTGGCTAGCTCGTGGCACGAGCCAAATATTGTTTTTAATTTGACTTCTAATTCTGTGAGAACTTTTTAATTTAGCCATAAATTTCATCCGACCCATCAGATAAATATTTTTTTTTAATTTGCTTCTTGATTCTTCGATAGCTGTTCAATTTAATTCAAAAATTCTTATCACCTGAGCTTGTGTAAAGGCCTAATCAGGAAGAAAAGGTGGAAGAAAAAAAAGAAAGAGACAAATCACCCCCTCAAGGTTAGCTTATTGTAGTTGTATTTATGACACAATTCTTAAATTTAGTGAATTAAACCGAGTTAATTTAATATATTATTATTTTTTTATTTTATTTTTAATTTTATTATTAAATATTTTATTGATCCTCGTATGAACTTGAAAAATTTGTTTCAATCAACTTATTATGGGTTGTGAGGTACTCAGATAAAACACCTGATATGTCTCTCACCATTTAGCTAGGCAAAAAGGTAGCTTTATTTTTTCCTCTTTACTTTTTTCTTTTAGATTTTAATTTAAATTTATTAAAAAAAATTTATCTTTGATTTTATTTTGTTATTTTCTTATAAATATCTATTTTTAGTGTCATTGGATTAAATGAAAGGTTTGTTCTAAAAAAACAAACACAAGCAAATCTATAACTTGAGTTATGGTTCATGGATTAGTTAAACTAATTTATTTTGTTCCAAAATATTTCCTTGAGATTCTTTTTTTAATGTCTATAACAGTGTCTTGAAAAATCACTTTTTATTAGAATTTTTTTTATTGAGATTAATTTAAATAGATGAACTAAAAATATTATCAGGATATTATTTGTTAGGGTATAATTCAATTCCTACTTTTTTTAATAGAATTAAAACATATTAACAAGTTCTCTTTCTAAGCATTCCTACATAATATTTTTTTCCTATGCAATTATTTTTTTTATATCTATTTTTTTATTATATAATTAAATAAAAAACTTAGTTTATCAAAACAAATATCTCATAGGAATAGTTACTTAGTTTATCAACCCGCAACTTCGAGATAAAGTAGAGAATAGTTACTTACTATATTAACATAAAAAAACAAATATCTCAGGTGTTTTTTTCAATTTTAATCTTTAGTTTTTCCAAAAGAGTTATGTCAGGACTCATTCATGTTCCATTCTTACAACTAGGTTTCACAACTAAGGTAACCAGGTTTCGTTAGAAGGATTTTAGACAAATCAAATGTCCATCTATCTAGCCACCATTCTAGCACGACAGGAACAGATTCCATTTTATTCACAGCCTTCAGATGTGCAAAATTGGCTGCAAACCATTGTTGGTCCACTAAGAAGGCATACTTGCATCCCTTACTGAATGCCTTCGTTGTTATTCATGCCCCCTGTACTTGCGTTGTATTCCCTTAGATCTGAAGGGATGGTGGCCTGGCAGCAGTTGACGCCGAGGTAACCATCTGCACTCAATTTCTCGTTAACTGGTCACAAAGTGGCATGCACCCGCCAATTACTGTGCTCTTTTCGCTTAACAAGGCCAGATTATCACACCCAGTGGCAGTGAATTTATTCCTTTGGGAGAATGCAAAAGGGCTGGATTCCAAATTAATGTGCACACTGCTCGTTGTTGCACCGTTACAACCAGAAGAAGTTATTGGCAGATTGACATGAATTCCATTGTTTTCTGTTGAAATGTTCAGCACCTCCAGATTAATGCTTTTTGCAAAAGATTTTGGAGGGCTGAAAGTTCCATTGCAAACTATTTCAAACCATTCGTGGGAATAACAGCCTGGTCCTATTCCAAAAGGGAATGGAATGCTGATTTCTCCACAGAAGGCTTGACAGTTTGGCTTGGCTAGAGATGGAGATCGTGCCGATGCTTTTATTGACCACATCAACAGAATGGCCAGAAGTACCAGTTGCATAATCATCTTGCTTCTTCTTCTTTGGAAATTCTGGAGATTCTCTCACTTTTACATCGGAAAGGCTGGGATATCAATATATATAATCAGGCCAACAGGAAAACAAAAGGAGGTTTTCTGGAAGGGTTAACACTACATGAAAGAAACTTTGGAAAAAATCAATTTTATATGTAAAGAAAGTTAACTGCAATCCTATAATTGGTATTCAGGCAAAAAACGATGAACAATGACAATTCTTGTGCATTGTAAAAATCGATGATTCGCATGCCCCTCTGGTGGTCTGGCCTCTATACTAGGCTGAAAAAATAACAAAAAGGACAAAGCCTGCACCAATTTCTTGTCTTGAATATTCCATTTTCTCTTCTTTTTTTGTAGGTGAACATCTCCCTTCTCCATACCACACCAAACAAAAGTGTGTGATCTGTACTTACGGGAATTACCTTTTTTTTTCACGCACGGTCCTCATATGAGACCGTGATTAAGGAAAAAAAAAAAAAAACTAAAGGGAAGGCAAATTTATTGTCTAATTTTTGTCTTTCTTGAAAAAATTAGTGGTATTGATATGGGGAATATTTTGGTTTTTTTATAATATCCAATAATTATTAAATGATTAATCCAGATATGTGTTTTTTTTAAAAAAATTATATATAATGAAATATCTTAATTACCTTTTAATTAAAAACAAAATTAAAATGGTATTTATGTTTTTTATTTTTAAAACACAGTAAAATGATAATTTTGCTCCTGAAATAAAAAAAATAAAGCATGCTTCCAAAGGCTTTTTGATCTTTTCACTAGGGTTTTTTTTTTTTTGTTATCATTAGTTTTATGGAGGGCAACTTAGTCTTCGTATATAGATTAAATGTTATTTTAATGAAAAAAATGATAATGCATGTTGTGTTTTCTGGTGGCCAAAAATGCATTACACCATGTTGTTAAAATTACCTCTTAGTCCTCTTCTTCACGCGACACCCGACATCATGATGAATAGATAAGGAATCACTATCTAATTTATAGTAATTAAGAGCCCAAACTGGTCCTCATAGATTCTTAGGTAAGAAACTGATTATACTAAAAAGAAATCTCATCACCCTAAAATATCATACTTATGATAAGTTGTTTTTATGTTCTGAGCTTGTGATGATGTACACGTTGAGCCTTTCTAATTATTTGACTAAACTCAACATGAATTTTAAAAATGATTTGTGATTAAGATTTAGTCTTAAAACTCAATCCTCACTTCTAAAACACAGGTGTTGAGCATAAGGAGATGATAAATGTTGAACTAGGCTTTTGAGCCTATTTACTCGTTATGTTCCAAATTAAACCTGTGGGTCATCACTCGTTCTCAATGGATTTTTTGGAGTCATGTAAACCCAGCCCAAATCAACTCATATTCTAGTATAAAAGAGAATTTTCTAATAAAAATCACAAAGAAGTAATTTTAACTTTATATAAAAAATATATTCTTAAATTCAAATAATAAAGGATAAATAAGAAAAATAATTATTTTTTATTTTTTATTTTAAAATAATGTAGTCACCTCAATGAATGGTAACTTCATATTCATTATACAATGTGAAAGATAAGGCAGAGGGTATTGTATTGCCTTAAGGCACCCTTAACTTACCAATCTAATTTCAAGAAAACCAATTTTTATTTTTTTAAAAGCATCTTGATAAAAAACAAAAAAAATTCCTACCATGATTTATTTTTAAAAAATCTTATAAAACTAACTCGGGCTGATCTAAGTTTATTTTTTAATTATTCTTTACTTAATTTTATCATTTCATATTTAATTAACTGAAAATTAAACTATATTTTTTTTTCTCTTGAAAAAAGATTTATTCTCCTAGGCAACGTGATTGTTTAAAAATAATAATAATTATTTATTTAGTATTTTTGCATTTTTTTTATTATCTTATAAAAATAAAATCAATTTATTTGAGCAGGTTTACAATCCGAGATATAAATTTTTTTTTAAAAAAATGTGTTTGCAGCTAAATATTTTTTTTTTACAAAAAAATAAATATAAATTCACAGTATAGCACGGGCTTATATTATATTGTTCAATACCTGCACGATTTCTAAACTAGGTAGATTAGATTTAAAAGCCCAACTACTAGCCCGCAAGATTAAATAGACATTTAATCATTAAATGATCATAGATTTTTATTCAGAATGATTTTTAAGTCTCCCAACTCTCAAGGTATTTTTTTCTTTTACAATTTTTTTATTTAACAATAAAAATATCTTTAAACCATCTTACATATCAACTAAAATCAGAATATTAGCATATGATAACACAGTATTTTACAATACAGGAAACAGTAACTTTAATAAAATTAGATTGAAATTACTTTCCAACACATATTCATACCTTCTAATACTTCATTCATAGCTCTTGTCTAGAAGATCTATATCTTTTTTTGCATTTTTAACAGTTATTTCTTTTGTTTTCTTTATTTAGAATCACCTGTGGTTTGAATTTTCTCTAATTTGCAGTCAAACTAAATTTTAGGCTGTGTTTGGAAACGCGGTTGTACCCGTGTTTCCAAAAAATTTAATTTGTTTTTGCTAAAAATTAATTTTTTTATATGTTTTGGATCGTTTTGATGCGCTGATCTCAAAAATAATTTTTAAAAAAATAAAAAAACATCATTTTGATGTATTTCGGCACGAAAAACACTTTGAAAAGCAACCGCAACCACTCCCAGACAGGCTAGATGGTAACAAAAGGGTGATTAATTTAGCCAATAAGCCACGCTCATTAATTCAATCCCTTACCCTACCTATAAAAAAAAACCCCGCCCATAACTATTAAGAAATTACCCTCTAAACTCGTACCCGGTCCATACCCGATCATTTAATACCCATTTACCCACTAAAAGAAATTTTATCAAAACATTTCATCTTAGTCCTTGTATTTCTCATGAAAGTCACTTGGTCCTTATAAATATTTGTTTTTCAATTTAGTCTTTTTTTTAGATCTTTCTTAGTCCTCAAAGTTTTCAAAAAGAACTCAGTTCGTGGATATTAACATGATTTAAAATATGTATTAGCTTTTTTAAAAAAATTTAATTTTAATCACTTTCAATAAAATGATAGTATAATGGTAAATAAAGCATGTTTAGCAATAAAATATGTACCCTGTAATCACTCACTTGTCTTCTTTTTTATCACTTGTTAATGGAGGGAATCAAGCAATATCACATGGGTTTGTATAAAGATATATATCATGGCGGGCGAGAGCAAGGATCATACACCAGCAACAAGCAACATAAACGTTAAGATTAATAAATCATTTGAAATAATTTTTGAATTGTAATAACATTCTCAGGCAAGAAACCTCATCTAATTAAAGTTATGAAATTTTACATTTCATTAATTTGTAGTAAATATCTCAATTTTTGTTTTAGTCCTGAATCCATTCTTGTGATGATTTTTTTTAAAAAATTTTACTCAACCTCCATTTAGGTTGCAATCCTAAATGGAGATAATGAGTCCATCTCAGGCCTTTTAACTAGCTCATATAGAGGGATTATTCTTTGAACTTTAGGTTAGACTGGATTAATATTATATCAGGATGAATTATAACATTCCCCTCGAGTTTGGAGTCTCACCCCCCTAAACCATATATATTTTTTTATTTTGATAAAGAATCTTTCATGAACATCTACATTAGTTAAGTTACTTAACGATCTAGGTTGGTAATTGAAAAAGTCCACAAACTTTAAGAGAGAGATTGCAAAAACTAAGAAATTGCTCTAAATCTATTAGCAGAGTGGTAACTTGAATTGTACCACCAATGTGCCATTGGAAGCCACCAAACTCATTTATGAGGCCTGTACATACTCACACATCTCAAGTATGTTTCAAGACACTAGTTAACCCTTTCAAATTGCTCATCTGTTTGTGGGTGATAAGTTGAACTCATAAGCAATTTCACCCCTAACAGCTTGAAAAGTTATTTCCAGAATAAACCAATAAAGATTACATCTCTGTTAGAGATAACTGTTGTTGGCAACTCAGGAAATTTGTAAAATAGTTCTATGAACACTTGTGCTATATCTTATACAGTGAAAGGAAATGAAAGGGCTATAAAATGTATATATTTATTAAATTTGTCCGCTATTACCATGATAACATCCTTTTCATTTGAAACTAGCAAGCTCTCAACAAAATCCATCGTGATGTTTGTCTAAGCTCTTTTTGGTACTAGTAAAGGTTGAAACAATCCTGGATATGCCACTCTCTCAACCTTTGCTTGTTTACAAACTACATATCTTTCCATAACTTGTTTAATTGTAAACTTCATAGCTGATCAATAAAACGTAGTCTTTAACCTCTTGTATGTATTCTAGATTCCATCATAATCATCAATATAAGAATCATGTATTGCATTAACCAACTTTCTCCTCAAAGTGCTTTTTTTACCAACTACTATTCTTGTCTTGTATTTCAAGACTTTATCTACCAACTGATAATATGGTTCTCATGCTAGATCAATTAACTTGCCACTAGTTATTTTCTATATTTGTTGATCTTTTTTTATAAGTATTCCTAACTTTTTTATACCAAGTTGGGATGACCATATAAATGACCATTAAACCTCATCTCTCACCAATATTAGTAATATCATCAATTCTTGACCCTTTATCCATCATTGGCCTTGCTGAAGAAAGCCAACAGTCTTGCTATTTTGACTTTAAATTGCTCTCAATCCTGTTAAACAAACATCGGTCTTTAGAACAAATGTACTATAAAAATATAGTAATGCTAATACAAAAGCTTTATATAAGGTTTTCTTTCAACTAATTAAATGCCTCTTCAGTGAATATACTCAATGGGAACATGATATTCTTCAGTAAATCAATTAAAGGTTTGTTAATGATGCCAAACCCTCTGATAGATTATCTATAATATCCAGTTAGCCCTAAGAATCCTCTCAATTCCTTGACTGATTTGGGAGTTAGCCATCCCTTAATTGCTTTAGTCTTTTTAGAGTCTGTTGCAACACCATATGCTGTAATAATATGGCTCAAGTACTTTCCTTGATTCTTATAGAAAAAGCACTTGAACCTTCTAGCATACAACCGGTTCCTTTTTAGTACCTCTAAAACCTTCTTAAGATGATTGATGTGCAGGTCCAATGTAGAATTGTATATCAATATATCATCATAAAACACAAGCATAAATTTTCTAAAAAAAGATTCCAATACCTAATTCATTAAAGCCTGGAAAATGACAGGTGCATGGGTGAGCATAAATGACATTACTCTAAACTCATAATGACCATGGTGAGTATAAGAATCAATGTTTTCCACATCTTTCCCATATATCATGACCTAGTGATAACCAAACCTCAAATCCAACTTGGAGTAAAACTAAGAACCATGCAGCTCATTCATCAATGGAACAAGAAACCTATTCTTAATAGTCAGGTCATTAAGCTTCTTATAATCGATACAAAACCTTTATAAATTATCTTCTTTTTAACTAAAAATACAAGTGAGGTACAGAGATTGCAACTTAGCTAAATTATCCCATTTTGTAACATTTTTTAGCCAATATCTCAATTTCTTCCTTGTGGATAAAGAATTTCTTATAGGGCCTAATATTTACTAGTTTGGCCCCTAGAACTAATAGAATCTTATGATCTATCTTTTGTTCTAGTGAAAGCTATTTTGGTTCATAAAAAAATTCCTAATACCTCCAGCAAAGACTTCACGTGTGAATTTTGAATCTCTTGTGATGATTCATCAATAACTTTTATGGGAAAAAATGATCAATGTATCCATAGACTGCTTTCTTAAAACTCTTGTGTAACTTGGTTACGAAAACCATTTATATCTAATCTTCTTCAATAATTCCTCTTAGTTCAATCATTCTATCTTCTTTTCTAAATGAAATTTTCATTTTGATAAAATAAAAAAGGATAGGCAAGTATATTTACAATCAATTAACTCCAAAAACAACATCACACCTTCTCGGTTTAAGTATTCTCAAATCAGCTTTGAATTCATAATCTTGAATAAACCATGTGAATTCAGGGCTTTGAGCATCATATAACATCACATTTTCATTTGCCATTATTATTACTAATATAATAGTCTTGACAATTACAGTTTTAATGCTCTGAATTACACACACATTTATAAAATCGTGTGTACTAACACTATCAATTAGGATAATTAAGTCTTTACCCTTACTAATTTTTTTAATCTTAATTGTGTTGTGAGCATAGCTATCAGCCAAGACATTTAGTGATAAACTATATTCTTCAATATTTTTATTGCCTTTTGTTTTACCACTTTTATTTTTTCTTCCACATCGAGAAATTCTTCTATCTCATCCTCCATACCTTTTATCATATGCAATCCTTTATTATTACATTAATGACTAGGCATGTACTTATCTCCTTATTAAAACATGAGCCTAATTTTCTTCTTTGTTCATACAAGGTATCTTGTACATGTTTTGTACCTTGTAGTGCCTCATGCTTAAACTGATTGAAAGGTTTAGATGGAATGTTACCTGCTGCTCTTTCCATACTGAAAGGAGAATTCGATCTCTAAACAAAATTGCCTTTTCTAGCCATTGCATTATTAGATTCTTCCTGCCATTTTGCTTACTTGAAAGATTGCATTAATGAAGTAGGCCTTAAAATTTTGAGCATGGGTTTGATGTCCTCCTTTAATCCACTAATAAAAATGGAAACATGGTATGATACTGGTAAAGAAGTATTTCGTGTGCTCATCAAATACTTCAACTTTTCAAACTTCTCAATATAATCTTCCACACTTTTATCTTGGTCTAACTTGTTGAATTCCTCAATTATATCGTCTCTGCTGCCAAATCTTTTACAAATAGCTTTTGAGAATTTCTCCTAACTGGTCACAGATTCACCCCCATACATTAGTCGTTCGAACCCAATCTCTGCTCTATCATCCAAATACCATGAAGTCACATCAACCCAATAGTGTATGGGTACTGAGTTAAGTATGAAGTATTTCTTACACTTTCTTGTACACCCTCTAGGATTATCCCCTCAAAAATTTTATAAATTCATTCTTGGCAATGTTGAGTTATTTCCAGACTTGTAATGTTCTTGACCTGTAACATTATCTCCATGATTATGGCTTCTGAATCCTTGTATGCCCTTTTGACTACTAAGAGTTTCAATATACCTTCCCGTTGTTGGATTTAGTAGGATTCCTCTGGAATTAACTCCAACTTCTTTTTCTACCATTTGAACAAGCTTTGAACTAATCTGATCAGACTTTTTATCTTGTTCTATCCATCTTGCTTTGTTTGTTGCTATTAATTCTTGAAGCTCCTGATGAATTTCCTGTATTTGTTCATAAAGTCTCCTGCAATGCTCCTTCACAACCTCCATCTTATTGCTTTCCACCATCCTTTTGAATGTAGAGCAATGATATAATCAAGAATGGCCTAGGATCGGCTCCAATACCAATTTGTTATGGCCTTAGCCTAAAAAAAAAAGAACTAGAAGAATTGAAAGAGAGGAGAAAGAAGAAATGGTTGCAGAAAATGTCATTCATTGATCACTTGCCTCTTACGTCTCCTAATTACACTTTATATACAATGAAACCAATTACCAAAACTAACTGAGTACTAAAAAACTTTAACCACCAGCTAACAAATCATTTATCACATGTTTTATTGCTTATTTATACGTGACTAATGTATTCTTATTGGATCTTCATCTACAAGTTCCCAGCTTTCTAGTCCTGCAGCATTACTTCTTACCACTGCCTTATTGAACTGCTGGCTTAACAGCAAACCAAAGAATTCAAATCCTAGAGTAAACTCTTTAATAAACAAGCAATACCGAAATGATACACGGTAATTAACAAGAAAAAAAATTAGAAGAGCTAAGAAGATAGATCCACGGAAAACTCACTTACCAAGTTCTTGAAGCAGAGAAGAGACCAGGTTTAACGAGAATTGTAGATCCAAATGTGCAAAAACTTGGGCGTTGATGGGTGTTGATCTTCAGCAAAAACTTGGGTCTCACCAAGTTTTTAACTTCTGCAAAAACTCTCTAGCGTTGATTCATTGATTAGTTCAGCGGGCAAGGTTATTTTGGTCCTGTAATAGCGAATTCAACAGTAATAAAAAGCAGCTCAATAAAAGTGAACAAAAAGCATCCTGAAATAGCTTCCCACCTGTGGTTGGGTAGCAAAAATAGAAGCCACCACTCTATACTATCAAATTATCAAGTTAAGAAGTTATCAGTAGAAAATTTTACTATCGTTTGGAAAATTAATACTATTCTATCTTCTATTGTTATAAATCATTTCGTTTTAAAGCTCGTGCACACACACACACACACACACACACACTAATCCATACCCCGTCCAACAATGAGAAATAACAAGGAATATCTAAAGGAAAGTCACACTAATCCAACAGTGAGAAATAACAAGGAATATCAAAGGGAAAGTCACTAATTTCGTGCCCGAGCGTACTATCGAAAAAAGAAAATCATCATATCAATGGATTTTGTAAGAGTAATTACCCATCTTTCTTGGACTCCAACTACTTTTAGATACAATTAGAAAGACAAAAATGAACGTGAAATGTGGAAACTCTCTTTCCTTCCAGCATCAGCTCCGTCTTTCTTTCCTGCATCAGCTAGCCTCTTTCTTTACTGCTCCCTCTTTCTTTCCAGCATCAGCTCCCTCTTTCTTTCCAGCTAGAATCATAGAAATTTGGAGGCCTCTACTAAATGCTTGATTGAAGAGCAGGCGAGTTTGGAACTCCGAGACAAACGGGAACCATGACAAGATGGCTATTGGCATGAAAAGCAATAAGCCCATTATATATTCGTATGCCCTTGCTAGCTCCTTTATTGAATCCCAGAATCCTATCCACATAAACAACGACCTGCATGCTTGTCCAATCTACAAGGGACAAGAAATTGGATATTAAAAGTTCTCGTTCAGTTAAGACTACGAATCACCAGTAATATTTCAGGTGGGGGGGACACCAAAGAGAGCTGTCCTTTTGGCCAAATAATACTTTGGAAGGAACTGGATTCATAGAATTGTTGGTGTATTCCAGTAAAAAATGCACCTTATGTCACAAGGAACTCCATCATGTGAGTTTTTGTTATTCAATAGATTCTTCAATAATATTAATATGCATTGAAGATCATATGGGTCTGAATGAATGCAATATTTGCTAAAGGTAGAATATCCTTTTGTTTAGATAAAAGAGAGGACTTAATCATGCAGTGGCCATCTAAAGGAGAAGTTTTAAAGTACATTGCGCACTTGGAACAAAATGTTTGTACTTACAAGAAGAAGGGCCCACCCCGTGGGCATGAATGCGAGGATGCCAGCAAATAAATCTTGTATTGTGAGACCACAAACTACAAATAGAACAGTCATGACCGACACGAAGCCAAGAAATAGGAGTGCCTTGAGAATCCTGAACATGAGCTGGAAATCTGTACGGAATTTTCGTCTCCCCATTGACACCATCTGAGAGCATTGGAAAAAACAAACACAAGGAGGCCAAGTTCACAAATAAAGCATAGACAAACCACACACTTGTGAGAAGAAAAAGAAAAACCTGCTATATTCTACTTTCAAATGGTCAATATATAAGTTTAAAATGCTGGTTTGCCAGTTTTCGAATACAATTATTTCATGGACGTGAAAAATTTATTAAAGCTGCTCCCAATCATATTTATTTTTGCATGTGTTCCATTTGCATGCCACATACCTTGAGCACTAAAAGTGTAGTTAACATAACTATCCATGAAAGTCCATAAACCTACAAAAAAGATTTGAAGTTAATAGTAGAAAAGTTAGTATTTGGTGGTAGAAATCAACCAAACAGTTATAGGCCAATAAGAAAACAAAATATCACTCAAATATGGATTGTACCAGCAAACTTTTGCTGTGATGAGCTATATCAAGGTGGTAGACAATGCCATATTGGTAGATAAAGAAGCGAAATGCGAGGATTATTTCAAGTAACCATCCCCTGATATTCGTGTGCTTGAGATGTTCTTGTTCTCCACCCCACCATGATTCCCAACTTTTATCAGGTGCAATCCCTATACCACCACGATTTCCCATCCACCTTTTCCAATCTGTCCAATCATCCACCGTTTTTTGCCAGTCAAATCCAGATGGATTGAACACAAATGGAGCAAACAACCAGGATCCAACCAGAAACCACATGGACAAGGTGACGAACAAATAAAGACTTGAACTGCGATATGATTTCCCATAGACTTCATACACGACCAACAATATAAATAGTTCCAATCCCTTAACAAAGTGACTTCGTGAGTATAGCCTGTAGTTTTCTGCAAACTTTGCATGGAAAACAACAAAGCCACGCCCAGTGGCTCGATATTTGGAACCACCATGCAAAATTGTTCTTCCATAATAATGTGCTTTAGTTCCAAGCTGGAATGTAAAGAACACTGAGGCAAGCTGTAGCTGCATAATGACAAAATCACCCAGAGCAGTGCGGAACCCTTTCTCCAAACCAATTTCCATGACCATGGGTAACACAAGCAACAAGCCTAGCTGAAAAATGGATTGCGGAGCCAAAGCCTGTTCAAGGGCCTTGCTTTCATTTATGCTCGGGTCCATAAGAATCTCCCTTTCTAATCCACTCATTACCATGTATAGGCGTCCATATAAGAAGACATATACAGTAAGCACGGTTATCTGAAACAACAAAAGCATACCAAATCTTTCTAATGCACTCTCCATTTCATGTAATTCTAATAGGACTTGAAGTAAATCACGCGCAAGAATATTAAAATGGATTCACAAGTAGCAAGCTAGCCTAGTGACCTGAATCGCTTGACGTTATCTAACCACTGATCTTATACTACACAATATCATTTATCCAATTCAGATGATGATTGAAATTGTTGAATTTCATAAAATTTGGGTTGTTCTGTTTTAGCACCTCATTAACACAGAAAATAATTTAGAAACTATTACTATATGATATTAGTCACAACAGAGGATTGTAGCATAAGGCCCAAGCTGACAAACTGATGTTATACTTGGTGTTTAATTGTTTATATTTTGATACCAGCATAAAATGAGTCTCGTCCTCAAAAGGGAACAATCAGCAGCTTGAAATTTGTAGATAAGAATAATCCGAGCAACATTTACCAGGGAGCCTAGTTATGCTATGCATGGTTTTTTTTTTTTAAAAAAAAAAAAAACAATAGGGAGGAAGAAGAAGAATCCTCCAAGAAACAAGTAACCAATACACAGAAGTGTTTCTGTGTATTCTGAACCTACTGCATATTAAATAAATAAATCACCTTGAAGCTCCATATGCAGAGCTCCTTGAAGCTCCATATGCAGAGCTCCTCAAGGAGATCAACATACCACATAACTCAAAACTTAAAGCAAAAGGGATATCACCAGTAGTAGTCATGGAGACTCTAGTTTATAGGAAACAATTAACTAAGAAATCTGTTCAGCACAAAGACAGTAAAATAAAGAAATCAGATCAGCATACCATGCTACTGAAATAGAAACCAACTGTTGTAAAGTAGAACGAGAGCATCCTATAGAAGTCAAAACGTCGCCCCAATCGATAAACATCACGGCTAAGGGTCTGCTCTCCATTTCCATTTGCAACCTTTGCCTCAAAAGATGATATTTGGTTCATCCCCACATCACGCCCTTTTCCTACTTGTATGTATTCATGATGTGTTACATATCCCCCACGTAGAGTTGTGTTGTATCCTGAAGAGAGTGACATGCTTAATCATCGCATGGTACTTATGTGATGTCAATAGTGTTCAAATCCATATCAAATTACCTGCAAATATATCCTCGCTTAAATTTATTATTTTTGAAGCTTTGCTTATGCCACCCCTTGTTATGTGGAAGATTCTGTCAAATATATCAGGATGGCCGTAATGGAATCGTACCCTATAAAATCAGACAACATTTATTAGAATCTTATTCTAGCAAAGTGCACCACTGAAGAATAATCTTGGTGCACTTTGGTCTTCAAAACAAGTATATAAAAAACAAAGTTTACTTCAGTTTAAAGCTTGCAATTGTTCCTATATTTGAAAGTTGAAACTCTCTGTAGTTTTAGACTCCTACTCTTTTCTATAAAAAAAAAATTAAAAAGAAAATCAGGTTCTGTGGTCTTTTAATACTTTTAATCTGGAACAAAGTTCATCATTAAGTAAATCTAGATATCTTGTATTGGTCAACGAGTCTGTTCTGAGGAAAAGGGAAAAAACAGTCAAGCGGTGGTTTAGACTTAAGATTGGTCTCTAAGGGAGAAACTTTCCAGTAGCAATCAATGCAAACTTTTTTTCATTTCTCGTTTTCTTTTTCTCAAGCAGTGAAATATCATCTGTTTGAGGTTTGAAATATTTTTCTCCCATGTTTGATAATTAAAAAGGAAAAATAGAAATGTACGCAGATACAAAATTTAAATGATGCAACGAGCTTTCAAATTGTAAATGACATGTAATACCACATAAGCATACATTGATTGATGGCTAAAATTAGGCTTACCTTAGAGGACTAGCCAAGATACGTTGGCCAATAGTCACAAAGCTGGTCTCCTGATTGGACATGAACCAAGCGAGTGATGAAACACTGTCAAAAGAAAGAGAAGAAATATAAGGGTTTATAATATTAAAATCAAAACATTTCTACTACATAATTCTTTTTGCACGCCAACATGTGATGCACAACCATTAAATGGTAAAGCTGACCTTCCAGTAAATATATGCTCCCTTATACCCAAAATCGTTGGGTTTTGTTTCCTACGATGAGATTTTTTAAGCTCCTCCAACACATTTCTCATTTTAAAAGCTTCTTCAAAGTAATTGTCCTGAAACAAAGAGAAAATCTAGTGAATTACTGTATAATGTAATTTATAAATGAATGGAAAAGGAACAGAGAGACTACTTGATTCATGTCTATAGTCTGTAGGGCTTCTCCACGAGTAAAAATAATGGCATGATTTTGATTTTCAGGTTTTCCTTCACCAATATCTGTCGGAGGACCTGGAAGCTTGATTCGGTAGATTTCCTAGCAGTGTAAGGAGTACAACATGTAAGAGAACGTGCTTTGGATTTGTAGAAAAATGGCAAAAGAAGCTTGTAAACAGGAGTAGCATTAACAATCAACTACTCTCAATATTTTGAATTGAGAACACAAAGGCAGGACATCTTTCTCATACCCAGCATATGAATTGAGGTGTCTAAACTAAGCAGTTCAGGAAACATCACATAAATGCAATTGTTCCTAAGAGATAGTCCCTAAGAAGTACAGTTTATTTTACAGGTGCATATAACAAATTACTTCGTTAGATTATCTAGCAGACAATAACCAGAGTTTTTCCAGAAGATAACTCTGCAACTACGACCCTTCATTGCAATTTGAAATATGATAAATTTAATTGGAAGTGATCAATTGCTCTACTTAAGTGCAGCATAGAAATCCCGAAGCGAATTCCATACCAAACAAGGAATCAGACCCGTACCTCATCATACTTATCACCCCCTTTGACGAGAACAGAGTAATACAGCTTTTGAGATTTTCCATTCACTGTGGTCTCTCTTTCATCTATGTAAGCAACACGCAACGATGGATTCCTGCATTAATGATATGTAATGAAGGTTGCCATCAACCTTTTGTATCTAAATGGAGAACTTCATGTAATGCATTGGGACAAATTTTAACTTACGCTAACATTAAATTCAGAATATTGTTGTAACAACTCCGGTCCCGTGGTTCAGTGGATTTTTTCTGAGCCCCATACACCTGACAAGAAACAACATAGGTGAACTTCAAATCAGCCAGAGCTTGTGCCTTATCAAAATAAGCTTTTTGATCCGTCTCAGGTTCCAAGGTACGGAAGCCATTCAAAAGGGCTGCAAAGCAAAACAGTGATTAGCTTTTTGAAAAAATAATGTACCATTAGAGGCAAGGAATTAAATGCTAAATTTCAGAAGTAATGGCGCGTATATATCTTAAGAAATCACAAACCATCATCTCCTGCAAATTCTAATAAGCACTGAAGTTCTAGGGCTTGCCTGTAGTACATCATCCCTCTTACTGGAAAAAAAAAAAACATAGAGAATTATGTGTGCACACGTACGCGTGCATGCACACACAGTTACATGATGGCCTAGTCAACATCCACAAATGAAGCAAGTAAATAAAGCACCAAAAACCTTCACTATTCAAACCTGTTCTAGCAAGGGTCTGCCCCCTATAGGATACCCATTGACGAGTAAGCTCCATCTTCTCTTTGAAAAGCCACTTAAGTTTCTGATCATTTATACGTTCCTCAAAATTTTTCCATTCATCTGTTTTGCGTTCATTTGTATTTGATAAGAACCCCATTATAAAGATTGAAAGTGTGATACAGGAATTGGTAGAAACTCACCACGATATATTGTCTTTAGGTAGAACAAAATCGTTATCCCATCTTCATTTTCCTTATGAAGTTCGTCATCGGAATAAAGAACATCTTCTTTGTAATAGGGAGTCAAAACACTAATGATATCAGAAAAGAAATCTAATGTCAAAACAAAAACAAAAACTAAAATGAGTAGCCATTTATTTATGACCAATAAATGATCTAAATGGAAGAAAATGAGCAACACAGAAGCACATGGCCAATTCTAAAGATAGTGGATAAGAGAAGAAACTAAGCAATCCTTCTTAACACAATTTTTATCATGTTCGCACAAGATTATCATTTCTTCATTTCTGATCGGATTGTGGTAACAAGCCATGATCATGTTGAAGATGATTTATTTTTAGAATATGTTGTTCCTATGAAGAAAGTATAGACAAAAACCATTGCCACCTGTTACATTTTTTGCTTACAAAATTCGTATTTTTCAATCACTCACCTAAAAGAGAACATGTCTCGGACTTTTGGAGCCTTCGGCATGTTCATAAATAAGGAATTTGCAAAAAAAGTGATTCGGCGGCGAGCATCCAAGTTTGATGGCACATTTATGGCAGATTCCTTCGTGGTCAAAAGTAAATGAAGCCTGAGGACCTACAGAGAGATGTTGAACAATATAAAAATTGAAGATGTATATGTCACAAACATGATATTCGTAACAAAATATGCAAGTGTCAGGACAACCTTCTCCCTCCAATAATTGTTATTTGTGAGACTTAGATTTATCTTTCCAAACCTCTGTTCTTTCATACTACTTTGATCACTGTAAGCTCTTTCTAGAATTCTGCAGGGATAAGTAGCCAAACATTTAGTTATCAAGGCTCAATCTGTCATAAACCATTTTGACATCCCATTAAGTTAGTAATAATTCAGAACTTACTCATGGCCATGAAACATAATATCCTGAGTGATAATTTCTATAATAGACTGGAGAGCATTAACTATCTGAGATTTGTAGGTGTCATCATTACCATGATCACCTGCCTGTTAACAAACTAGTGTGAGCACTCGAATATGAGCAAGTGCAGACCATGATGGAAATAAGAAATTAAAGAAAAAGGAAAGCATAAAGAAAGCACATTACCAAGACTTTTAGAAATCTCTCCAAATATTCACTAAGCATAGGCAATCCACTCATCCGGAACTCATTCAAAAATCTATGTTGTTGTATGCTCATATCTACCTCGTAAAGTATTTGTTTGACAATCCTGTTGAGAAAAGAATAATAAAAACAAATGAATAAATAATCGATCATAAATGGTCAGATTCATCTTATATGACTTTTGAGACTCAATCTCGCAAGATGAATGCTTCTTACATCTTATCTGCATCATCTTCCAGAAGGCCAAATATTATGTACCCCAATGCCTCATAACACTCAGTCACTGCTGATTGCATATACTCATCCATCTTTCTATATAACTCAGCATCCTCCTTCCCCTTGAAATCTTTTGCCATGTCCAGTGCTATAGGGATCTGTCATGTGTCAATCAACACAAGGAGATAAGTTGGAATTGGAATTGCATTGAGTACAAATATTAAGAATACCAATGAATCAAGGTACATACCTTGCTAGCAAGCAAAAAAGGAGGCCACTGGAAGACAGAGACATCACTTGAAGAATAAGGCACAAGTAGCAAGTCTTTTTCACTGAACAGTGAAGTCAATTTAAAATCTTACAACTAGAAATATGATGCACTTGATGTTGTAATAAATTGTATAGCAAGAAGAGCCTCAACTGATTGCTGATCAAATCTTCCATTCTCAAAGAATATATGAACTCATTCCACACATGTGAAAAATTTGCAATATTTGTTCTTTCTGATTCCTCATTCTGAAATGACGAGAATTGTTGATTTAGACAAGACAAATAAGAAGGGGTTCCAATTGATTGCTATATAAAACAAGCTGGAAAACAAAATAATATTGCTGCTTTTGTATTTGGCACAAAATGCATCCAAGATGGAACATCAATAAAAAAAAATACCGAATTGTCACCGCAAACAAACAAACCACTACAACAAAATTCGTTAGAATTGATCACCAAATGTTTCCTCGGAGCATCCTCGTGTGATGGCACAAGATGGCGACTGAAAGCTGAAGGCACGGATTCAAATCTGGACCGTAACATCCCTAAGGTCCTTATCTGAAAATAAAAGGTTACGAGTGTTGTGCATGATGAAAACCACAACTTGTCAACTGCATATTTTCCATACAATCAAATATGAACTAATATTCCAAATGTTCTTTAACAATCAAAATAATGTTGAATAAATGGGATCATTGTGCATCATATGATTGCTAATATATCATTATATGAGAACAAAATGACCACTAACCTCACCCAAATGGCTGAAGGCTCCTTGAATCCCACCAACAAGAGTAGAAAATATGGCATACCATATTTGTGCATCCAAAAAATAAACCTAATACAATAACAGAATTTACCCCAACTTAATGTAAAAGTTTGTTATGAAACACAATAATATAAAGTTTCTCATTCCTAAAACTTCATATTCAGTCCACTTACCAGAAGAATAGGAGTCCATATAAAGATAACAACACCAATGTTATGCGGAACTACACCAGTTTCAAAACATAACTTAGTTATAGCTCTATGATGAAAGAAAGTACAGAGAGTAATAAAAAAGGGTGAAATATTACGTTGGGGAAAGAATTCATGCCATTGATAGTTATTAACACGAATCTCCATAATCAACTTTGTTGGTTCAACTAGAGGCAATATCTATTCACAAATATGCAACATATGGGTTATAAGCAAATGAATATGACAGATTGTACAAGAAAACAAATAGTCCACGTAAAATGAAATTGAAAAGTAATGAACCTATAGCATGGACAAATACAAAATAAGATTGTGTGTTTTTCCACATCCATGGTATAGTTACTGTAAAAAATCACTATAACAGTACAGTAATTCAGGAAAACTATGTTTCTTCCAGTATTATACATGGCCTTTGATATTATTTCTGGTAGGAATTGTAATTTTTTTTTTTTTTCTCTAACCAGCCATGTAATTAGAAGTTTTAGCCTTGGAGAAATTTGAAATATCCCATGTGGAAACTACATCGAAAAAGTATTTCAAATAGATGTAAATTCCAGGAAGTTAAGTTTCTATCCCTACAATGCATATAGTGTTCTTTAAATTGAGAAGTACAAATATATGTGACGAGCTATTCTGCAAGAGGAACACCATTTTAGGTGGTGGAGAAAAGACTTTAGAGTTCCTCCTAAACTTGTACGTGATAATTCTATACCCTTATTTTCATGTGTATAGATCCAAATTCCAAATACATGCATATAAGCAAATTTGTAACATTTTTGTGCATGCACATGTGTGTACGCTGTGAGTACATAATGCATTTAGACTCAAAATATTATTAACAAAATCTTGTCCCAATGGATATTGAAATTCAACAATTAAGATGTTTAAGAAGAAAAAACCTCCACATAGTAGCTAAATGCTAGCTTGCAAATTATCAGCAGGACCCAGAACAAAGTATACCTGTGCATAGGAAAATATCAAGATTTTATAAGAAAGAAAGACAGGCATCACATTCATTTTAAATTTCCCAACAAGAATTCTAACATTGATAAAGTACAAGAGCCAAATCATGCAACTTCCTAGTAACCTCACTCATCCCCTCCAAAAAGGTAAAAATGAAAATAAAATAACAATCAATAGCATTTGTTTCTCTTACTTTAAAAGTGAGAACATATCCTCATGCATGCCTCTTCCTACATATAGGTTTGGCTGCAGGAAGGTAAAAGAAATGTAAAAAAGAAGGCTAGGTTGAAGAGAAAGAAACAAAAGCTAGAATATCAACCAAACCAAAAACACACACATGCACACAAACACTTGAGTCAGAAGTAAAAGTGCTGGATATACTTGCCTGAGCCCACCACATTATGAGAGTGACAATCCGCCAGTTTGAACGTTCCATGATTCTCCGTAAAGGTGGAAGCACAAAAAGTAAAGCAGCCAACACATTTGGTATCAAATAAATTGTCACAGCGTAAGTATAAAATGACTGATTCTGCCAATCCATAGACCAAGTGCTAAAAAACTTTACAAGTCCTGTTGGATTCAGCACAGAACTGGAATAACCAATTGGCAGAACCACGGCCCATGCAGCAGCCACAAAAAACTTGAGAAGGTACCGTAGTATCTGTGTGACTTTTAAGCTCCTCCATGCATTAAGACTCAGAATTATATCCAGAGAAGCTGCAAAACCAAAGATGAAAATGTCAAGGGAGCACCAAAAAAGTCGCTCAAACTATAACAACAGAACCATAGCAATATATAACCATCTGCAAAACTTAAACAAATACATATTAATGTTTAATATTGAGAAATTGCCAAAATAAATGCAATCACAAGGCTTTATTTCACTTGGTTGATGTCCACAATAACTGCTACCATTAGCAAGACAATAATGCTGGCAAAGTTTTCATTTCTGATGAAATAGAAGCAATGAAATTAAAATAGCAATAAAAATATTGTTTATTTTCTGGACAAGAGAAAAATTATTAAGAAATTCATCAATACCTTGCAAAAGATTAAGGAATGCAGAAGTGACAAAAATGCTCAAAACACTTTTGAAGACATCCTCATCAAAAAAGGCTACAATAGATCCAGAAGGACTCCATGCAATAATTATCATAGCCTGAAAAACAAGTTCATATTCAATTGATTCCTAGTAGAGAAATTGATTGAAGACATTAACCCAGTAACATTTTAGACCACCTGTAAAGCCAATATAAAAAATATCCACATTCGGTCAAAACTTCTAAAAAGGTGCCAAAAAGTGCGGACTTCAACAAAATTAGTCTTAGGCTTCCTCGTTCCACCAGTACCTTGGTTAGACCTCTGCAAAAAGCATACAAACTTCAAACACAAAATGTTTGGAAGAAATACATGATAGACCACTCCCCAAAACAATTAAAAAAGAATAAAAATGAAAAGAAATTCAGGAAGACAGAAGAACTTCAATAGTTCAGCGTTGAAAACTAACATTATTATCAATGGCTGAAAGATCACTAACATCATTACATCACATTTTACGGAAACAAAAAAGAAACCAGTCGAAACATTTTTCAAAAATAGAGATGTGAATTTAAAGATCAGCAAGAAACAGTTGATAACATACACAATGCACTATAATTTCTCATTTTTGTGAAGCATAATTATCCGCATGCTTCAGTAAAAGGCTACTACACTGGGGTCAGGGTATGTTCAGATGCCTTACCCATTTTTTTTCCTTCTTGGTTGGGGGGGTAGGGGGAGTAGAGAGATACCTCATTTACAGGTGGCAACTCATCAGAATGAACAAAAAAATCTGCTCGAAGGTCCATTGGCCAATTTAACTTGAGACATTTGTCAGACCTGAAAAGATAGAAAAAGTTAGCTATCAGTCATCTTGACTAATTGTGGAAACAGAACTTACTCTTCAAAGGATCTCACCAGAAGTACTCGTTCAGGTCATCATAATTTCTCCATTTTGAATGGCTAGCCTTGCCTCCTTTGTTTCTCCTTGCTTCCTTTTTCAGGAAATGAAATCATCTTCCAGATGTAACATGTAAGTGAAACATAAATAATAAGCAGTAAATTTAGTGAAAAATTACCTTGCGCAAAACCTGATAGATTGGGGTTATAACATTCCTCAAAAAGGCTTCATCGTCAGGTGCTGTTGTTTCAAATGTCTCCTCATTAACAAGATGCACGTTGCTATATAATATTCCATAGACTTCATGTGCCATCTTATACATTGGGAAATAAGGAGAGCATCACATTTGCATACAAAAAAGATTTACGTGAACATCAAAAAAATATTATGGAGGAAGCTAAACAGATACCACCCTGAAGAATGATTCATTAGATTTTCTAAGACCCCGTTTGTTTGCTGGAAAGTAATTTCCTTTTGGAAAGTGAATTCCGAGAAAATGAATTATTTTCTGATGTTTGGCAGTGTAATAGAAAATAAGTTAGAAAACACTTTCCAGTGTTTGGTTATGTCATGGAAAATGAGCTGGAAAATAACTTATTAATGTTTTATTTTTCTCAAGTTTATTAAAATAATAAGGAACAAATCTTACAAATTAAAAAGTTGAATGAGAATGAAATTGAAAAAAAATATAATTTCATAAATTATCTCAAATAAAATAAATAATAATCAAAATAAAAGAGATCAAATCTAAAAAATAAAAAAAAATAAAAGATGAAGAAATTAAAATAATAATAATTAACATTTCATAAATTATTTCAAATAAAATAAGTAACAATCAAAAGAATGAGGACCAAATTTGATACATAAAAAATTTCAATAAAAAAATGATAAGGGAAAAGCAAATAACAATTATAAAAATAAAGACCAAAGTTAATATAAAAATTAAATTTTAAGAGATGAAATTGAAAAATAAATATTCAAAACAAAATATATATATATATATATATATATATATATAGCAATCAAAAGTTTAAAGATCAAATTTGATATAATCAGCAAATAATATGACATTTCTAAATTTTTTACAACTTCCAGAAAGTGTTTTCCGCCAAAATTTTTCAAGAAAACACTTTCCTGGAAACCAAGCCAAATTTTTCTTTGACTGGAAAGTGTTTTTTGTCGACCAACTTTCCTAATGGCAAACAAACACAGGAAAGTTTGG
>Ga0325405_1001440_pt1 | contig 24055 bp, 11 predicted proteins | sample PopdelMetagenome_21_FD_205663 | JGI IMG/M metagenome (GOLD analysis project Ga0325405, IMG submission 205663) | Populus deltoides microbial communities from Bellville, Georgia, United States - Xylem-Control-R2 | ecosystem: Host-associated > Plants > Phyllosphere > Stem > Wood/Secondary xylem...
GCTAGCGATCTGAGCTTCGTAACCCGAAAAAGAGTTCTTAGAAGATTTGTTGGTGATGCAAACAAAGAGGATCTTATGAATTGAATTGGCATTAGAGTTTTTTTATTGTTTTATAGATTACTATCCAACAAGCAATAAGAAAATATGAGCGGTTTCATAGTTAGTTGTCATTCGGTTTTTTCTTCTTTAAAAACAAGGGTTGAAGATAACGTCATTGGCGGGTGATTATGGTTTCCTGTACATTGTTCTTGTTTTTTTGTGACGCAAGAAATATGATTTGAAGTGAGGATCACCTTTCAAGTCTGTTTGCAACGAATATTTATTTATTATTCTAATGGATCGGTTCGTTTATTCTAGGTTTATTGTTTTTTTAAAGTTTTTATTTTTTTAAATATATTAAAATAATATTTTTTAAAAAAATTATTTTTTCTATCAAAACAATTAATAACATAAAAAATTATTTTTAAGCAAAATCAATTTTAAATTTTCATTATTTGAAACCCAATTTCAAATGACATATAATATTATAACAATTATAAGTTACTTTTTAAAATTTATTTTTACATCAGCAAATCAAAACAATTTAAAAATTTTAAAAATTAATTTGAAGTAAAAACAATTTATTAAAAAAAAACAGTTTTACACCATAAATATATATATTAATTTAGTATTTTTTTAAAAAAAAATTATTGACATTTTTATTTATTTATTTATTTATTATGGGAGGTCCATTGGATAGCATAATAAGCAAGAATGATACCAGACTTTTGCGTGGTAATAACCTGTTTTTCAAAAGAATAACACCCTTTTGTGATAAAAAGGACTCAACTTGTAGGAATTGCTTAGCTCTTGCACATCTTCTGCCAAGCCTTTCGAATAATTTGTTATCCTAGTAAAGAAGACATAAAATTACTAAGCTTCTGTTTGAGATTGTGGTAGTGGTTACAGTTTAAAATATTTTTTATTAAAAAATAATGTTTTTTTTTTTTTTTTAAAATCATTTTTGATATTATCACATCAAAACAATCTGAAAACATTAAAAAAAATAATTTTTAGCAAAACAAAATAATAAAAAATTGAATTTTGAGGGAACGTGATTTCAACCACGTTCCCAAACGCGTCTAACTATCATGGCCTTCATTCAGCTACTCGGAGGTTTTTGGAATTATAATGGAGGATACCTTTTAAAATAGCTTTTTGTTTGAAAATATATTAAAATAATTTTTGTATATTTTTGATATCAACACATCAAAACTATTAAAAACCACTAAAAAAAACATTAATTTAATATTTTTTAAGTTATAAATACTTTTAAAAATAATCTAAAACCAAAAATAAAAATTGTGCCACCACCCCCACCCAAGAAGTTGTGGTTGGAATGGGTTTGAGGTACAAATCTCAAATACAATTATTCTTAAAATGTGCATTTCCCCATGGTATTCTAACATTATGCTATTTTTTAAAATCTAAATTTCTATGTTAAATAGTATGGTTACAATTATGTATTGAGAGACAAACGAGGACGAAACGTTTTCTTTTCTTTTCAAAATGAATGAAGGTTTAGAGCTATGGAGTTATAAAATCTAAGCATAACATTACTTGTAACTTCAATCACATGGTTAGAAGAAATTTCTATATTTTAGAATCTTTGAAAATTAAAAAAAAAAAGAGATTTCGTTGATGACAAGCTCGTACTTGAGTTTATTTTCATCAATCCTAACTCAAAGGTAATGAGTTCGTATTTGAGATTATTTTTATCAATCCTAACTCAAAAGTAGTGAGTTATTCGTTGATAAATTATTTTTTAATTTTTTTTTATAGGTTGAAAAGTTAATATTTTAAATTAGTTAAAAAAATAGTTTTTAATTATTGTTTCAAACATGTCAAGTTTCATGGTAATGCAAATCAAGAGTAGAATAATTTTTTTTTTGTATTTTATTATCTTATATCCACCATTCACCAAATAGGATATGAAAATAGTCACTTTATCTTGTATATCACTACCAAACACAACTTTATATCTACCTCCTATTCTATTTTGTCCTCTCTATTCTAACTGTCTTCATTTCTTATGTATTGAGGTAACTTTAGAAATTAACTCAATCAAGTCCTTACTTGATTTTTCTAGATCTAGAAATATAATCCATGTATTAATTATATTCTAGTACTTAATTTCTAATATATATTTTAATCAAGTCATACTTAATTAAATCATCTCAATTTAATTTTTGACTAAAAGTTCTTAACATGTGTGGCTCATTAAGTTCTTAATATGTTGGCCCAAATATAAATTATAATTATAATTAAATAGAATTAAATAAAATTTAATTTATTATCAATTCAACAATTGATTAATTTATATATAAAGATCAGGTGCATCGTCTAACAATGTGTTATGATCCCTGAAATATTAGAAAAGTCATTAGTGGTTTGACTTAACCTTTTAGTGACTAGTTTCTCGATATAATTAATATCCTTTTATCAATAATGTTCCGATTTAACGTTAAAGCATGAAGTATGTCTACTATGTTAAATCATGTTTGTTCTCTGCATAATAGTCGTTGATTGTTTGAATAAGATTTGAAACTCTTTTCAAATCTCATTCCACCTTACCCAATGATTTCTGAATCAATACTATTTGAGAACAAATGAAACATTTTTTTCTAATTCACCTAGGATGATGAATCATCTCTTTATCACTTAAGAACCTTCATAGAATTCATGTTATACCCAATGTCTACCCTTTCGTTACCTTGATTAGGATAACATGTAACAAGATCAAATTATAACATTATCTATAAAAGATGACTTAGTAATGTCAAATCTAAGGATCACTTACACAATCATCATGTGAGTCTTTCTATATATATATATATATATATATATATATATATATATATATATATATATATATATATATATAAAATCTCTCCATATGAAATTTTCATGCGGGTTAGTTTAGTGTATATGTCTTATAACAAGCACCTACATATTAGTTATAGATATCTCTTATACCTCAGCTTATGAGAGCAACTACTTCATTTTATAAAGGAAAGAACATAATATGTGTCAGTCTCTATGGCTCTAATGAATTTCCAATATTTAAGAGAGCATCGACCATGAATATTTTAGGAATAATGCTTTGATGTAATAGAAATCCCATAATTATAATAACTTTGTAATTTTCTTTGTAAAGTATTTTTGTTCCATGGACTTTATCTTTACTCTAAATTCATTAATCTAATATTATATAAATATTAAAGATAAATTAAGCCTTTATTAATAATAAATATATATTTATATAAATATAAAAATACCACGTGTAACTAATCGATTGATTATAAGACATATTAAACTAATAGTAACAACCTGTAAGTTGTCTAATTATCTCACCTCTAGAGATGATCCATGCAGGAATGAATATCAATTCCCATTGCCATAAATCTTTTGTATTAGAAAAAAAGTTATTCTAGAGTTTATGCTAGTTGTACTCCAAAAACGATCAACATATAAAAAAAGATTAAAAGGACAACATGTCTTTTTTTTAAGAGAAATCATAGAATAGGAAAAACTATCCATAATTTTGCATGTTTTTTTTTTCTCATTCTCTTTAAAATTATGGTTTCTTCTTTATTTAAACCCTTATAATCTAGTTTTTTTTACTTTTTTAAGTTTCAATCATATTGAAACAGGTTGTGATTTGTGCTAATTCATTTAATTCTAATTGGACTGAGGTTATATACAAGCCCAATCTCCTGGGATTGTTCTTTCGACTCCAGATGGGCTCTTAAACCTATATGGACAGTGATGAGACAAAGTTATCATATGGGCTTAACAAGCCTATATGGATAACAAAGTCTCCAGCATAACATGTGGGCTTTCAAGGCCTATAAACCTAACTAGTTCTATACTAGGTCAAATAGCTTAACATATCAACCATAAAATCCTACTTATATCTAAAGTCTTTTTTAGAGTCCTAGTCTAACTAGGAATATAGGAATGAATCCAAATTTAATTAGGATTCTAGTTTCATATATAAAACTATGCTTCTAGTTTTAATAGGATTTCTAACCCTAATCTCACTAGGACTTTGATACAGATGGAAATAATATAAAAAAGAAAGCAAGCACAAGCAACACATAATTTTATTCAATAGGGCCACCACATGAAAATTCTAATTCAAAATTTTATTGCTGAATATTTCTCTTAAAATAGTCTAATAAGATATAAGTTTACACTAGTCCTAGGCTTAAATTGAACAACAAAAAATAGAATTCCTAAATTAAGTGATTCTTAAACTAATTAGAAAGAATAAAAACATCATATCAGAAAATTTTTTTTCAACTAAATGAGAATATAAATAACTATGGAAATAAATAATCTCTCCTAAAAATCCTCCTGCATGATTCTCCCTGGTTGGAAGAAACTCATCCTTAAGTTCAAATTGTTCGTGCCTTGATCTTGCAGGTATCCAATCAAGACTCTCCAACCTCTATTCTTTCTTCGTTTTAAGTGTATAACACTTTTAGATATCAACTTTAATCCCTTCACATTAAACTTTGGATAAAAAATATCAATTCAGAAATGATTTCTCTTCCATTAGCTTTTAAAGTAATGAATTGCAAACCTCATACTTACTTCATCAACATATGTTACATCCATAAAACCCTTGAATAAATCTTCCATTGTAATAATTGTAGGCTTGTAATGAAAGGATCATTACAACCTAAATAAAAAATTTTCTTTTATTGAGCTCTTTTCATATTCTTTTTATACTCAACCTCTAACTTATCAATAAGCACACTATTAAAGACATCACCACTGCCATTATCATTATCAACAACTTGCCTCTATAATTTTATCTAATTGACAAGTCAATTCTATAATCTCTATTCACATGTCTTCTATCACTAGTTCTTGAACGTCTCATTTCCTAGAAAAAACCTTCTCATACCTTCCTATATTAACATGTCTTGTTATTTCATCACCTTTCCTAGCCATGAACATTTAACAACACACAACAGCTATTCACTAGGAATCATTAAGTTCTGATACCAACTAACTCATATGAAAATAACACAAAAAAAAAAAAGCAAGCTCAAGCAACATAAAAATTTATCTAATATGATCATTACATAAAAATCCCAACTCAAAATTTTATTACTTAATATTTCTCTTCAAAATGTCTACTAAAATACAAGCTAAAGCCCCTCTATTATACTAATCTTAGGCCTAAACTAAATAAAATAAAATAAGATTCCTAAACTAAATGATTCCTAGACTAAATAGAAAGAATAAAAAGACTATAAAAAATATTTTTCAAAAATAAGTAGGAATAAAAATAACTAAGAAAAAAATAACTTTCCAAAAAAATCCTTATACATCAATCTTCTCGAGTTAGAAATAACATGTTTTCAAGAAAATTGTTCTTGCTTGCCTTGATCTCGTGATTTTTCAATCAAGACTCTTCATCCTCGTTTCTTTCTTCACTTCAAGTGTATAAAAGTTTTAGCTAACAACTTTAATCTCTTCACATTAAATTTTACATAAAAAATATCAATTGAAAAATGATTTCTCTTTTATTAGCTTCTAAAGTAATGAATTGCAAACCTTAAACTTGCTCCATCAACATATATTGTATCCATATAACCCTTGAAAAAATCTATTTTCATGATAATAATAAACTTGTAATCAAAAGGATCAACATACCCTAAGTTAACAATTTTCTTTTCTTGAGCATTTTCTATATTGTCTTTGCACTCAACCTTTAACTTATCAATAAGGATACTATTGATGGCATCATCATTGCCATTATTGTTATTATTTATACTGTCATTGCATAATTGTTATCAAAATCTTGATTATTCACAAATTTTTATATGGCTCAACATATACCTAATAACTAATGTATGTGCGTGTCAAAGTACATGGTTTTCAAACAAGATAACCTAATAACCTTAAGTCAAAGAACTAATTACACCCATCTTTATAACATTCCCTATAGGCAATATGCAAGTGCCAAATGGGTTCTCATGCAGACCACATTTGATAAACTAATTTCCTAACAAGCATCTAGATATTATTCTTAGTATAATCATACTATTGAAATGAGAATCTCTACTATCATCATATGATAAAGATATAACACATACCAATTTTACCACTTATGTTGATGTCTAGTCTCAATAAAGTTATGAACAAGGATATATAATAGTATTATTCATATTGTAAGAGATATGTCTCACAACACATATCAATATATGGAATTTTATAAAATAATAAGTACATAATGTAATTAAAAAAAACTTAAAAGATGAAGGAATGCCTTAGCAGTCTCACAACACATATCATACATATATCAATATATGAAAATTACTATTTTGCCCTTCTAAAAAAATAAGTTGTCTATTATGGGTAATTGAGTCTTTTCACATGGTCCATTGGTAATTTTAGAATTGAATGGGATAACTCAGTCTTTTCATACATTGTTTTTGCACAATATAATTACTTAATTTCATTTAAAAGCAAAAAACTATTTAACTTGGGCCTAAGGGATTTTTTGATATTTTATTTTTCATAGTACATAAAAATGACTGTATTGCCTTTAAAATCAAAATTTTATTATCTTACCTTCAAGGGCTTGGTCGTGCTTTCATTTATGTTGTTTTTTGTGTGTGATTATCATGTGGTTTTAAAGGCAATTTAGTATTTTAATAAATATAAAATAACAACAAAAATTTGTTGGTATATTTATTGAATGCCCCAATAAGTAAGATACCCCGCCATGTTTGAGAAATGCATACAAAGACTTATGATGATAAAAAAATGGCCTTCCATGGTGTTATTCAATTCGACATAGCGGGTTATACCTCCCTAGGTGGTGTATTTGGTGTAATCCCATCTAGTTTGGCATCAATTTGCTTTTCTTTTTTCTTCTTTTTTCTATAATTCATGATTTTCACGCCTTACCTTTTAAAATTTCATAGCAACCCTTCGATTTATTTTTCCTTTGAATTTGATCCTTGTTCTTTCAATTGATATTTTTTTTATTTGAGTTATTTTATAGAATTAAAATTTAATTTCAATTGCATCCTTCTTTTTTTTTTTAATATGTCAAATTTGGTTCCTATTATTTTGATGGCTACTTATTTTATTTGAGATTATTTTTTAATTTTTTTTTATGATTTCATTCTATATTTTTTATTGCAATTTTTTCACTTTGGTAAATTTTTTAAATTGATATTTTTTTCCTGATTTTATCATTCAATATTAAATTGAATTTCTTGATTGAGCACGAGTCTATAATTTAACGAATTCTGAATTTGAGACATTGACACAAGAATTCCGTTATGAATGCATCTGTTGTGCAATTAGTCAACTTCTGAAAGCTTAGGCATGTGCCTAGATTAAACAAAAACCATACAAATAAAATATAAATATATACTGAGTCTTCAATTAGTCAACTTCTGCAAGCTTAGGCTATTCAAATAGTTTTTAATTTTTGAAATTTATATTGATTTTAGAAAACAAAATTATAACAATTATAAAATAGAATTATAACAACTATTAAAGAGTTACTACTCATTCTATTCCTAATCAACATTATAAACGTTCTTCATAAATTTCCAATACAAATTCTTAACTATTTTTCAAATTAAGAAAAAAAAATTAACAATATAATTATTTTTATATACAAGTAATTTTTAACAATGTAAAAAATTAAAATTATATTTTTTACATTTTTATATTAAGTTAATGTTATAAATTTATTTTTTTATTATAAATCCATTGTAAATATGTTTTTGGGTTAACAATACAACTTCTTTCCATGATAGTTTTTAATGTGAAAGAAATAAAATTAATATTTTATAATAAAATTATTAGGAATACAAAATATTAAGATTACTATAAATTATGGTTTATATTTTTTTATAAAAAATAATTATAATTTTTATGTATTTTTTATGTTTTTATAAAAAAAATTGATTTTGTTTTGTAATAAATGAATTTGTTTTTCAATTCTTCATTGAAAAACAATTTGAAAAATGAAAAGAAAACTAAAAAGGTATATAGTATTTTGTCACTAGACAATTTTTGCTAGCTTAGAGTTCCTAATAGTCTAATATGTTAGAGTTTGTTTGTGAGTTTTGATGGAAGGAATGCTCTTTTATATACAAGTTTATTTTCTAACTTTCAAATAAAAAAAAGCTGGATTAAACTTAATGTTGCAATTATTGATGCTAGGACAAACACTAACGATGATCCAAACAGGAAGTCAGGTTATAGGCTAGTGTGAGATGTTGATTTTGAGAAAACATGAAAGGTAGCTGGATGTATTACTCTAGTTTCTAGTGGTGTGGGGCCAATGACAGTCGCAATGTTGCTTAATAACACTTTGAACGTTGCAAAGTAAGTTATTGTGTAATAGTGCTCTATTTTTAGTATGTTCATACCCTATATTGTTTGTTCACTTCTAGTTAATGGTTTCCTTATTTTATAACTCAAGTTTCATTGGGCAAACAAAATATTTCCTTATGTTCATAGGATATCCTAGCTAATAATTATAACTTTTATGATATAATATATTCACGTGAGCTTCACAATTGTTTATACTAAAATAAACAACTACATTAATTAAGAACAATACTTATTTATTTTATAAATCAATGATGAAAAATGAAAATGGCCATTGATTAGTAAAATTGATCATTAATTAGTAAAGATAACAATGATCGATCATTCATCATCAACCAAGAAGATCAAAATTTATCAATCAGTTGATCATACACAAAACATAAATATTTTGTCGTTAAACTGGTGAAAGTTATAGAAAAACACATACAACTATCAAAAGGATATGCACAAATAAGAAGTAGTAGTATTTAGATAGTAAAGTTCTTACTTGTTGTAAACCATTTATGTAGGAATAAGATTTAATATCTACATGGAATTCTATCTTTATAACATTATAAATATTCCCGGTTTAAAACAATACCCACCCTATTTATAAAATTTATTATATAATTTATTCACAACCTTTTGCTACATTTTGTTTTTTATTTTTTTTTCATATCACAATTTATTTCTTTATAGCCTTTATTTATAACTTCTTTCAATTTGTAGTTTTGAAATTTTTTTAACATGTTAAAGTGAAATTAAAAACTTCACATTCCATGTAATTAATTATGACAACGAACACTTAAAAGCTTCTTAGATAGAGATGGAAAATGAAATTAATGCAATTTATTATAATAATATTGTGGTAGTCAACAAGACTATATAGGGTATGTCTAATCAGTTTAACATACCTAGAATGAGCTCAAGTAGAGTCGATCAAACATTCTATTTATTCAAAAAGCTTAGGGGCAAATTTTAAGATATACTAAAATAACAAGCACTCCAACATAAATGTTTGAAAGTTCTCAAACTCATTCTAGATATTACATGTCTACACAACTAGCATTATAACAAGCTAAACCCAATTTATACATGATATAGCTAATGAAGTGTCACCTACCCTACAAGCATATAGGAAACTTAAGACTAATTATATTACCCAACAACCTTACATATAACCATAATAATCCATAATTACACAATTTAAAGCCCTTTCCAGTAAGACTATCTCAATCTTCCTCTAACCTAGGTACTTGTTGTCGACTAAAATCAAAAGGAAGAATTAATAGGGTCGAATAGTCCAACATTTAAGAGAGATAGGCTTAGAAGTTGGACATATAACTAGACCTGCATATAATTATCCATACCCTGAATGGATAGACATGTTATATCCTATTCTTAGAAGAATCAATGTAGCTAACTATTTAAAGAAAGATAATTAATCAACAAGAGAGCACTTTGAAAAGATCACTAATAAATATGGTGATCATGTTGTTATTCCTTTAAAGAAATTGAGGTTATTCAGTTCATCATTAATCAAAATTGTTGTTTAATGGTTCTTTACATTATCACCCAAGTCTATCAACAATTGAAAACAGATAAAAAAGGCTTATTTTCATGAACATATTTATAGAACAAAACCAGAAGTAACACTAGTTACCTTGTCCAAGATAGTTCATGATCCAAGAAAGTCTATAAAAATCTACGCCCTTCATTTTAGAACTTTGAAAATAAAGTACGCAACATCGGTAACAAAGCATGAATGCATTAAGTTAATTATAGAAAAGATGAAATGGAATATTAGGAAATGGTTTATAGAGACCAAATATTCCAATATCTTAACCTTTAAAAACAATGTTACTCGATATAAAAAGATGATGACAAAATGAGCAAAAAATAAGCCAATTTAGGAAATGTATTAAGTTGGCTATTTAAATAAGATCTAATCACGTATTTAATGATTGATTCTATTTTTTATTCTCATAAATATTTTGAAGAACAAAAGAAGCTCATATCAATCATAGAACTTAAAAAAGAAAAACCATTTTAGATTATTGAATTAAAAAAGACAAAAGAGGCTAACAAACCTATTGGTGAAAAAGCAAAAATGATTAGTTAGAGTAAAGAGTACTTGTTTGGCATCAAGAAAGCAAAAGACATATTTGATTAATGCAAGGAGGGAAATTGAAAATCCTAGGAAATCATATAATCCCCACTACTAAATATATAAAAAGAAAGAAATATTGTAAGTAGAATGACTTGTGAAGACATGATACTAACAATTGTGTTATTTTTAGAAACCAGATTTAGAAGATATTGGAAGCTGGATGAATTCATTTTTTAGAAAAAGAAAATGAAGATGAATAATAACTCATTTTCTAAGATGATAACAACAATGACTACTCGTAAACCATAAAGACTTTTTAGTACAAAAGAACCATAGTATACTAAACTTTATCAATCATTAATAGAGGTTCAAATTGGTCATAGATATAACCAATCAAAATAGGTATGGATCACGGTAAGATAATAAAAAAATTTCACTAAAAGATCATGAAAAAAATCTTTGTGAAGTATATAGGTAACTCATTTATCATACAATTCTACCTAATAGAAAACTTGAAGGGTAAGGTTGAACATATTATCTCACAATGAAAGACAAAGAACTTTCAAGCCTAAAAGGTCCGTTGATAATGAATTGTATAAATATAAGTCATAATAAAAGTTATCATAGTAATGTCACATCAACAAACATGGTGTTCACCTTGCTATACTTGTTTAAGGCCAAACCTGGTCAATTACCCTATATTGATAATGATTGTGAAGATAATGTGGACAAGGGAGCAAGAATTATAGAAACTAGCCAGTCATAAACTATAATAGATCAATGACTAGGTCTAAGCTAATGATGGCTATAAGTAATATTAAAACCCTATTTATAATATCAAGTTTTAATTGTGTGCCACTATAAAAGGTACTAATTGATAATAGTGCAACACTAAACACAATGCCCTTAGCATTAATAAAAAAGATCGATCATCATAAAGCTCATATGTTACCTTCTGAATTGGTAATATTAGATTTTATAGGAGTCAAGGATATTACATAAGTGTTGTGATTAGATTTAATAATTGGATCAAAGACTCTCAATATAATGTTCCTTATGGTTAAAGCAAAGAAAGGCTATAATGCCTTACTTGGTAAAGATTGGATATACACTAACATGTTTATGTTATCCTTACTATATCAAGTTTTAACATTTTAGCTATTCGATGTATTCACTAAAATTATCAAAGCTAATGACAAGCTATTTGTGGTAAATATAGGAATGGTAGATACAAGGCTTTATTGAAATTTTTGTAAGCAAGAAAACAATAAAAATAAAGTGTTTAATAAAAAACTTTATTGGCTTTACATTTAGAAGATGCTGACTATAAGTTTAACAAATTGGATTAAAAGAGTCACAACAACTTATTTACCTTTAAAAAAGGCTAACAATAACAATATTAGGCATAATAACACAATTGTTTCATTGAAAATAAGTAAAGATGGTCGATCGATCATGCTTAATATAATACATCCTCCCTACAACATCGACAAAAATGTATAATAGAAAGACTAAAGTTCAAGATCCATTAATAGAAGTCAACTTAGGGATAGAAAACAATCCTAGACCAACATATAGAGTATGAAAATCTTCTAGAAAAATATAATAAAAATTTGGTACAATAATTATTTTGATTTGGATTATGATGAGATTCTTAGGCTAGATAGAAGTTTGATTGAACATATATTACCAATCAAACTTAGATTTAAACCATACAAGAAATCTTTAATCATAATCGATCGTATAAAGAAGGAAATAGAACAATTGTTAAAAGATGCTTTCACTAGATCAACAAGTTATGTTGAGTGGATTTATAACATTATATTAGTGTTGAAAAAAAAAAGCAAACTAAGAGTTTGTATGTATATATATTTCAGAAACCTTAATTTTGTAACTCTAAATGATGAATATACAATTTTAATGGTTAATATATTGATCAAATAACTATTAGCAATAAGATCCTAATCTTCATGGATGGACATTCATACTATAATAAGGTTTTTTTTGTTGAAGAATATGTTTCAATGATTGCTTTTGGATGTCATAGATCACTAGAAATGTTTAGGTGAACACTAATTTCATTTGGTTTGAAAAAGGCTAGTGCTACATACTAGAGGGAAATGAATTTATTCTTTTATGACATGATCAACCAAAATATAAAGGTATATACTGATGATATCATGATAAAGTTAAAATCTAAAGCAACCTACTTGGATGAGCTATATTATACCTTTAAAAGAATATGAATGTATAATTTCAACATGAATCCATTAAAATATGTATTTACTATATAGGCAGGGAATTTCTTGGGATTTCTATTATGTTACCATGACATAAAGATAAATAAAAACGACCAATCATAGAAGCATGACCTCTATAAAAAGAAAAAAACAGTTACAAAGCTTTATTGGTAAAATCAATTTTCCAAGGAAGTTCATATCGAACACTATAGGAAATATCAAGCTATGTACTGCACTATTAAAAGGAAATAACATGGATAAGTTCTAATGGAATGAGAAGCTTTAATTTGCATTTGAAGAAATAAAAACTTATACGGTCAAACCTTTAATATTAGACTCACCAAGACCTATAAAACTTTTAAGGCTATATATTTGAGTTATGCAAGAGCCGATTAGTAGCATTCTAACTTAAAAGAATGAAGTTGGACATGAACATATTATGTATCATCTCATCCATGTCCTTATAGAGGTTGAAGAGCGATATATTTTAACAAAAAAGTTTTATTTATCCATATTTTTTGTTGTGTTTAGCTACTATGGTACATACTACCAGTCAATTTATAGGTAATTTCTAAAACATATTTAATAAAATATATTTTATCTTAACCTTTTTTGAGAAGTTTAATTGGTAAATGAACATTAAAATTATCTAAATCTGATTTGCATTATATGCCATAAAAAGTAGTTAAAGGCCAAGCTTCAACTTATTTATTAACTAATCACCCATGTTTTGATATCGACCATAAACTGGAATAAGATATTAACATTATTATTATGGAACTTGTTTAATGGGAATTATGATTTTAATGAATAAAAAACCAGATCAGAGTTAGAGTTATTGTAGAAGTGATAATAACTTCTCTAGGAGGTTATAATATGAGGTTATAATATGAACTTATCATTTTGACTTGATTTTTCCTTGACTAATAACCAAATTCAATATGAGGTTTTCATCATAGGCTTGGAAATACTTCTAGAGTTCGGAGTTCAATTAGTTATAGTAATAAGAGATTTATTACTCATTATAAATCAATTAGCTAGTCAATATAAGCGTGGACAATCTATTTTAAATCCATACTTTATAATGGTAAAAAAAAACCTTATTAATAGGTTTTCTAATTTAAATTATTGTTTTAAGTAAAAGGAAACAATACAAAAGTCAATGACTTGATTCAATATGGATTATGATATAAAACGGTTACAAATCAGTCATAAAATATATACAACTAGGATGTCATGAGAAGTAAAAAACTTCATATTTTATGGCCAGAAAAGAACAAAAAATAGTACAGATAAAACTATTTGGCAAAAAGGTGTTAAGCATGCCAATAATATAGCTCAATACAACATATACCATTAATTGAACTCAATATAATGATCAAACCATATTCCTTTTAGGGGCTAGATAATGAAAATTATTAGCAAAATACATCCACCATCTTTAGAAGAGCATAATTACATATTGGTTACTAATGATTACTTCATTATTGGGTTGAAAATATTTCTAATCTATCGATAGATCAAGAAATTATAATCAAACTCTTTAAGGACTCTAAAAAATAATCATGATTGATCAAGGGGCAATATTCACTAAAAAGATATGAAGGAATTCACACAAGACTATTGTCGTACCCGACTTCGCGGCAACCAAAGAAAAGAATAACATCTTTTGGTGTGTTCTTTTGGGAAATGGTCTAAACTTGTGTAATGCAATTGCCACATAGTATTATAGTTAATATAAACTCTAACTAGTTTTCAAAGATCAATGGTAAGGGACAAGTTATACTTAAGGGAAGATAATATCACTCTTAAATAATCCTCCTTGAGATAAACTGTATTATCGATCTTGTCTTAATTGCTAATAGTATGTTATGCTATACTACTGTGGTTTATTTACATGGTGATGATGAGTTTATCTCAACAGATTAAACTCTGGTTGAATGTTAGATTCTAATCATTATAAGGTTCAATAGGTTTTGCCACTCTTAATTACTTGATGAATTGACAACTAAGTTAGTCACCCGAGGTCATAACTCAATTCATGTCCATGAATATACCAATGAGTCTACGTTGGGCTCGTTGAACCCATTCTAAATAATAGGAAACGTCTATGAAAAGAGCTTTGATAAGGTTCACATAACTTATGGAACCTCAATACTTTTAACTCTGATGTCATTAAATATTGAACTACAAGCTTTTATTATTTTAATGCTAAATAATTTTTTTTATTTTAGATTTTTATGCTAAGACAAGTATTTTTATCGAATTGTAAAACATAAAAAAAATAATATTTTTACCTTTTTCTTTTTTAACAAACAAACTAGAAAGACAAATGTTTGTTTTTAATGATAGAATATGCAAAAAAAAAAAAAAAGATTTTGGAAAGACTTGTCTGTAATGGTCACAAAATATTTATTCACATAAATTTGATGTTTTTTTAACTTACATCACAATCAAACATAAAATTTACACATGAAGACAAATAAAATCCTTCTAAACTCCAAAATACATCTTCAAGAATTTGATAGAGTTAGGTGAAGTTGTTGAGAATTAAATGAAGGCTGTAGAAATAGTAGTGTTGTATGGAATGACGTGCCACTGCGTTTAGTGGCTCTCAATCACTAGTGAAGGGGAGTTGATATTGGGAAATGGTTGAAATGAAGGAGAAAAGTAGTCAGGATAAGGATAAAAGCCATCCAATTCAAACTGGATAGCTTACAAACGAGAGGGCATCTTATCCTGTATTTAAATCTCATGTAATTTCTATCTCTTGTAACAAACACATAAGCTCTATCTCTTATCTGCTGTAAACTTTGGATATATATAAAGAAGAACATACATGCATATCTCTGGTAGGTTTTTCCAGAGTTCTTTCATGGTATCAGAACCAGTTATAGCTAATGCTCTTGTCGATCCTATGGTAGCTACTACAGACGCTTCCTTTTCTTCCATCGTCTTTCATCTTTCCGCTCAAGTTATCTTTATCAAACGTGATGGAACTAATTTCCTTGCCTGGAGTGCTCAATTAATTCCTTTATTACGAAGCTATGGTCTCATGGGAATCGTTGATGGTTCCGAACCTAGTCCTCTTTAATTTTCTAGTGATGAACAAAAAGCCCAAGGTATTTTTAATTATGCTCATGTGGTTTGCCAGTATAAAGACCAAATGGTACTTGGCTGGATTATTTCCTTTTTATCTCATGCGGTAGTTTCCACCATTTATGGTCTTGAGACCTCTCGGCTTGCTTGACAAGCTCTTGGCGCACGGTTTGTTACACCCTCGACATCTTGAATTTCTCTTATCAGGAGGAAGTTGCAATCTTCACAACAAAGCTCCATATCTTGCCAAATTTTTTTGGATGAAGTTAAGTCCCTTGCTGATGATTATCTATTGTTGGGAAACCTATTGATGATTTCGATTTAATTTTATTTGTTCTTAATGGTCTTAACTCCTCCTTTCACTCTTTTATGACAACATATATGCTGCTTGCTAAGGAGAAGCCTATGTCATTCTTTGATTTTCATGCAGAGTTATTGAACTATGATCTTATGCAAAAATTTCATAGTCAATCCATTCAACCCGAGGCAGGACCATATGCTCTATACATGGATAAAAATGATTCCAAACCTAAATCTCAAAACAACACCAACAAATCCTGTTTTCTGGACCTTAAAAAACTTGGGTACCTTCTCTTCTCAGTTTTGCCAACCATTACCTCACTTACCGCCTCTATTATCAGCCATACCTATTGTTTTGAATTCCCGCTTGCGATCTCCATGTCAGATTTGCAAACGGGAGGGACATCAGACTTTGAACTGTTTTAACCTTATGAATTATTCCTTTCAGGGACGTCACCCTCCAACTAAATTAGCTGTTATGGTTGTTGAAGTTAATACCACTTATCTCAATCAACATCAATGATATGCTGACAATGGTGCTAACATTCATGTCACCTCAGATATTGCTAATCTTTCAACCTCTCAACCTTATGAAGGAGATGACTCTGTACGCATAGGTAATGGGACAAGTTTTATCATCTCCTATCTATTAATAAATTTTGTAAGGATAATAATGTTTACTTTGAACTCACTAGTTCTAATTTTTTTGTGAAGGACATCATAACAGGGGACACACTCATGACGGGGTCAAGTGATAATGGATTGTACCCAATCAACCTTCATCAACTAACGTCATCAAAGTTTCATGCTCTTACCATGACTGTTAGCGTTAAGGCTTCTATCTCCAATTGACATTGTCGTGTAGGACACCTCTCCTCTACAACCCTTCATCGTGTCATTTCTAAATTTTCTCTTCCAGTTATTTATTCAATCAATAAGCAAGCTATTTATGTGTCTTGTCTACTCGGTAAGTCTAAACAATTGCCATTTTTTGAGTCTTTAAACGAGTCAACAACTACTCTAGAAATAATTCATTTTGATGTTTGGTCCACTTCCACACCTTCGTTAAGTGGTTGTCGATATTATATAATTTTTATTGATGACTATACTCACTTTGGTTGGCTATTTCCACTTTTCTAATAAATCCAATGTTTATTATACATTTGTTAAATTCAAGCTTTTAGTGGAAAAACAATTTAATTACACCATTAAATAATTTCAAAGTGACAATGGTGGGGAATATTGTTCTACCATCTTTAAGCAATTTTTTAGTGCCAACAGTATTTTTCATTGCCTATCATGTCCTCATACCTTACAAGAAAATGGCCTCGTTGATAGGAAATATCATCATATTATGGAAATAGGACTTACTCTTCTTGTCTAATCTGGCTTACCTAAGAAATTTTAGGTTGATGCATTTCTAACCTCTATTTTTATTATTAATTGTTTACCTACCAAGGTCCTTGATTATTCATCACCCTTTGAACATCCGTTTCACATTCCTCCTGACTTCATATATTTTCGAGCCTTTGGATGTCACTGTTTTCCATACCTTCTTCCTTACTCAACTGATAAATTATCTTATTGCAGCACACCTTGCATTTTCATTGGTTATTGCTCTAATCATAAAGGTTTTCAGTACTTTGATCCATCTTCCAGGCATGTGTATATTTCTCGAAATGTGATTTTTGAAAAAGGTAATTTCCTAGCTCAAGTACAATCTTTCTTCACCGAGTTTGCCAACAACATGCACCCCCTAAGTAATTCTCCTAACTTACCTTTATCTCCTCCCTCAAATATATTTATTTCTTCACATACCACTGCTCCTTCCTCATCTACCATTTCTTATAATTCTACCTCACCTGACTATGATCTCCATTCTTTTACACCAATTTCCACTTCTAACCATTATGATATTCCTTTGGCCTCTCCTGTTTCCTCTACACCTATTCGCCAACTTCTTTCTTCTTATAACAGAGAAACTTCTGATCATCAAGACAAAAACCTCATCTTCCTATACCTTCCTCTCATATGATCAACAAATCCCAGATTGGCCACCTTAAACCCCATAACTTTCCTAATTTCCACTTATATTACTCTACCTATCACCCTTTCCAAGCTCTGCACGCAGGTATGGTCATCTCTGAGCCTTGGACTTATGCTCAAACAACCTCTATACCCGAATGGCATGTGGCAATGAATAATGAATTTCAGGCATTATTAAAGAATGACACCTGGTCTTTATGTTTTCGTTCTCCTAGTAAAAATATGGTTCCCTGAAATGGGTCTTCAAACTAAAACAATGACCTGATGGATATATTGAACATCACAAGGCTAGACTAGTCGATGTTGGCTATTTATAGAGAAGTGGGATTGATTTTCATGACACGTTCAGTCCCATTATCAAACCTTCTACTATTCGTATAATTCTAATTATCATTTCTTTCAATTGGGATATTAGGCAACATGATGTCTTTAATTTCCCATCTCAACTTGATGTCTTTGAAGATCTGGTGCACCCCTAGTTTGTATGTAAGCTTCACAAATCTCTCTATGGTTTAAAGCAAGCTCCTCGGGCTTGGTTTAATTGTTTATCCATTGTATTGTTGCCTCTTGGCTTTCAAAGTTTACAAGTTGATCCCTCTTTGTTCACTTATCACCATGGTTCAGTACATATATGTTTTTTTTTATATCAAAATGTAAGTATATTAATGGATAAAAAATTTACAATGCTGGAGAACCAGCAAGATCATATACAATGATATACAAAAGCAGGGAACAAACTCCCTAAGAAGACTTTACATTAAAGTTGAAGCTAACAAGCAAAAATTAGCAGACAATGGTTATGTGAGGAATCATAAATTATAAGGTTCTCAACCTAATATAAAGAAAAAGTTAAGACAAGTAACTATCATGGACGCCAATTGAAGCGTGAAAAAGCCAGGATGCAAAATCACACGAGCATCATGCAGCATAACAAACTGCAAGAGAGACATCAACAACAATGCCTAACAAGAAGCATATGCATTTTAAGGACTAAAAACCGAAGAGAAGACAACTTCCCACAAGAAAGTTCATTCACCATACAGTCAGCTAATAATAATGTAAGGGATATTATGTTCATGAAAGTGCAATATCATGTAGAATAAAACTTGAAATCTCTGAAATAAAGTTTCAACCAATGAGCAAGAGTTCTTAAAGACTCTTCGATTCCTTTCTTCCCATATCAAGTAGACAACAATGCTGAGAGAGACTCTTTTTATTATGGCAACAATGTTTTTCCCCTTAATATTAAGGCCCCAAACAACACTACTAATGGTGGCCATACCCTTGCAAAGCCAAAGCCAGGATTTAACCTTTGACCACAAGAGGGATGTCCAACTGTAAACAAAGAAGAGGTGACAAAAGACATAACTAGCATCGGTATCAATAAAGTGCAACCTGTCTCTTGTTCTCAACCTCCCAAGCAAAGCAAACCAAAGGATGAAACTATGCTTTGGTAAACACCAAGGTTCCCAAACAACCTTAACCTATGACACTGTGGTTCCTTTGAATCTCAAAAACTTATAAGCATAACCCGAGAAAGGCTCAGAAATATTGTCCCAACTTTACATCATAGAGATCACTTCTGATTGACCCCAATAATCTGCAAGGAGCTAATCTCGAAGAGTAAGAAGGGATTTTTATATGTGAGAGGAGCTTCTCTGTAAAGGGACTAACCATATGGAACTATCCGGCAAGTAAAAATGATGCACCCATCTAATCCAAATCAAGTCAATTTTTAAATGGATATTCTATAACTGCTTTGCAATGAAACAGAGGTTCATTACCTAGATGTCATAGAGCCTCATGCCTCCTTCATCATTTGGCAAACAAATGTGCTTCCAGGCTACTAAAGCAGACTTGTTTCTGGCTGTGTTACCAGTCCATAAGAAGTTCCTGCAAATGCATGTAATTTGGTTGATGACAATATCTGGCATGGGGAAAATACTGAGCCAAAATTGCACAGAGCCAAAATTGCACAATGCCAAAGAGAACAAATCTAATTAATTCCAGTCACCCAGCATAAGATAAGTGCTTGCCTATCCAGCCTTGTATAACAGATTCAAGTTTATGCAAGAGAGGAGAAAACTGGCTAGAAAGGAGCCTGTGGGGGCTGAGGGGGACACTAAGGTATTTGAAGGGGAAACTGCCTTAAAAAAATAAAAATCTTAGAGGATACCCTGCTTAATACTATCTCCAACTCCACCAAAATATATGAAAGATTTCCCTGCATTGATGTGTAATCTGGAGGACTGGCCAAAGACATCCAGTTGCTCCAAAAGGATCCGAACAGAAGATCTGTCCCCCAGACATAATAGAAGAATGTCTTCAGCAAAAGCAAGGTGATAGATATTATGAGAAGCACACTTCGGGTGATAATGAAAGCCTGGCTGTTGAGATGTTATCTTCAGCATACGTGAGAGATATACCATGCAGATGAGAAAAAGATAAGGAGAGAGAGGATCACCTTGCCGAACTCCATACCTCCTAGGGAGAAACCCATAAAGGCTGTCATTGATAGCAATAGAGAAGGAAGAAGTTTCCACACATAACATTACTAGATGAACAACGGTGGGAATCCCAGAAGATGAAGAAGCTCTCTAAGAAAGACCCATTACACCGAATCAAAGGCTTTCCTGAAATCTATTTTTATGAGGCACCGGGAAGAAGTTCTCTTCCTGCCATAATGCCGGGGAGCTTTATCATTACCAATGCTGAAGAGAGTTTCCTTGAAATTTAATTGGAGATAGGCGCCAAGAGAAAACTATAGTGGGACTCATCAAGACAATGACCACTATGAACAATGGCAACATCAATAGAAGAAACATATGATGAAGTTCTAAGAAGGTTTTGGTAGTAATGAACAAATTCAGCACCAACTTTATCTATAGAGGTAGTAAGAGCCCCATTACTACGCAGGACGACAGGGATGAAACTCTTCCTATGTTTATGACACATCAAAGCATGAAAAAAACTTGTACCTTTGTCACTTTTCTTGAGAAAATTACACTAGACCTTCTAGGCAAATAACGCTTTCTCAGCAGATTTGAGGTTGAAGAGATTCAACTTCATTTGATTAACTCTATGCAGAAGAGAGATGTCATCTCTAGAATTGTACATGAGGCATTGTTGTTGCTTAAAGTCGGCCTCAACTCTAGTAACTCTCTCTGAAATATGGCTAAAATGAAGCTTATTTAAATACTTCAAGGGACCCTTCAAAGACTTGAGTTTCCTGCACAAAATATACATGAGAGTACCTGCCACCGGGGATTACCATCCTTCAGAGATTAACTTGCATATTCTGGGTGATCAACCCACATATTAAATAACTTGAAGGGATGATGACCTGGGGATATGTTGTTACCAATCTGAATGTGAACTCCTAAGTGATCAGAGAAGGCCCCCGGAGGGTGAAAGTGCACATGAGACGTGAGCTGAAGATTGCACTATAAGGGATTGGCCAAAACATGATCTATTTTAGTCCAAACAGTCTTATTAGACCAAGTATAATGGCAACCAGTGTAATTCAAATCAGAGAGGCCCAAGACAGAACAACATGCTCTAAAATCAGAGACTTCATAGGATGAGACAGGGTCACCATTGTGCTTGTCCTCCTGTGAGAGAATGGAATTAAAATCACCCAAAACAAGCCAGGGACTAGCTAAAGCCTATGACTTAAGGCTGTCCCAAAAAGATTTACGAGCAATAATAGTATTAAAACCATAAATAAAAGTAGAAGCAAAAGTATGGTGAGGAGACAAGCTACGAATAGAAATATGGATAGCCTGGGGAGAAGAATCAATCAGCTCAACGTGAACAGTAGAAGGATTCCACAACACAACAACTCTGGCAGTACCAATAGCTTCTATATTTGAAATAATATTCCAACGCTTCAGCCAAAACCTATGCATGAATTGAAGCTTGGATGAAACCAACTTAGTCTCCAAGAGACCACACACATCAAAATTATGCTTTTACATGAGGCAAACCAGCTCATGCTGCTTTAGAGGACTGTTGAGTCCTCTGACATTCCAACTGAATATGAGCATTATATAGGAGGGGGTGGAGGGGAACCCTACCACTACCAGTTGTTCGAGATGTGCTCCTTCTCTGACCACGCACAATGCTTGGACCAACAATAACAACATCAAGACCTTTCTTGCTTAGGGGTGCCTTGACTGGTTCTTTACCTTTAGAAATGATGAGGGGGTTTTAATAAGTGGTGGGTATGGTTCCTGAAGGCGAGACAACATGTTCTTTACCTTTAGAAGGGATGGTGAACCCCTGATCAGTGGTGTGCACGACTCCCAAAGATATGCCAAAAACCCTTTTTGCTTTCTTGCTTTTGACAATTACCCATTCTCTAGAGGTAACAGTGACTTCAGAGGACATGGGATCACAACTGTGTGATGGCTCAGCAACCTAACCTTCAACACTTCCTAGATTAGGTTCTGCAACAGGACCTAGTCGATTAAAAACACTACGGGGCTTATCAGAAGCCTCAAAGGAGATACCTTTGTTACCTATATGTCTAGTCACTATTGAGGCAGTAGCAGAGGAGCATGCTCCCGTTTTGTGCCCAAGAACTTTACATAACTTATAGAATCTAGGCAGTGGCTCATATATAACCGGTTGAGTTAAAGGGGCACCATTTGGCAAGATAATATCAACAGAGGACTTAAGATCAACAAACAAGTCCAGCTCCACAAGGACTTTAGCATAAGAGAGTCGTGACATGTTAAAAGTGAGCTGATCACTTTTTAGTATATGTGGATGATATTCTTGTCATGTCTAATGATCGGGACTTCATTACATCTCTTGTCTCTTATCTGCAACTTGAGTTTGCCATGAAAGATCTTGGCCAGTTGATGTACTTCCTAGGTAATGAAGCCACCCGTTCTCCTTCCGGGTTGCATCTTCAACAAATAAGATATATTATTGACATTATAGATCTTGTACATCTCCTTGGCATCAGACCTTATCGAGCTCCTTGTGTCTCGGGCTTCAAACTATCCAAGTTTGCTGGGGAACCACTTCCAGATCCATAAAAGTATAGGCAAACAGTTGGTGCCTTGAAATATGTCACTCCCACACGTCCCGACATCGCATACTCAGTAAATCAGCTTGTCAACACATGCAAACTCCAACCTTTGCCCATTGGACAACAACCAAACATGTACTGCAATTTGAAGAATACAATCGATCATGGCCTTTTCTACAATCTTGGATCCTTCTATATTAATGCCTACTATGATTTCGATTGGGCTGGTGATCCAAATGATAGATAATCAACGTGTGGTTATGGTGTTTATATGGGTTCCAACCTCATCTCATGGTCGGCTAAGAAACAACATGTGATTTCCAAATCTAGTACTGAGGTGGAATACCGTTGCTTAGCTCTTGTTACGGTTAAGGTGTATTGGTTGCGTGTGCTCTTTTTGTGATTTCACTTGAGTCTGTCCTTGTTGTTTGGTGTGACAATATTAGTGCTTTAGCTCTTGCTTCCAATCCAATTTTTCATATAGGATATAAACACATCGAAGTGAATTACCATTTTATCTATGAGAAGATGGCAAACCAAGACATAATTTTACAACACGTCCCCACTTCATTGCAACTTGCGAATGTCTTTATCAAGGGAGACACAGCTAATCGTTTTTGTTTGCTACAAGACAAACTCTCTCTCTCTGTTGGACCTGGATGTCCTTGCTAGTTTGCAGAGGAATGATAAGGATAAGAACCGGATAGCTTGCAAACAGGAGGGCATCTTATCTTGTATTTAAATCTCATGTAATATCTATCTCTTCTAACAAACACGTAAGCTCTTTCTCTTATCTGCTGTAACGAGTTTGGATATATACAAAGCAGA
>Ga0325405_1001444_pt1 | contig 24032 bp, 14 predicted proteins | sample PopdelMetagenome_21_FD_205663 | JGI IMG/M metagenome (GOLD analysis project Ga0325405, IMG submission 205663) | Populus deltoides microbial communities from Bellville, Georgia, United States - Xylem-Control-R2 | ecosystem: Host-associated > Plants > Phyllosphere > Stem > Wood/Secondary xylem...
GAAGGAACCAGTTTTCAGATCTAGCCCCTTGAGATCTGCACATAATTGTTGGTGACACAAGGGAAATGCTTCAACATCATCAATGCGCGGATGTGTTATATTCTAGATGTTTGCGTGTGTAATAGCTTTTAATTAACTAATTAAAGAAAAGGCTTTAGCACGCAGATTATTGATTTCAATGTACCTCGTTCTCTCATGAACTTGTCTCTAAAATAAATTTCCAACAAATGACACCCATTACCAAGAAAACGAGTAAGGCTGAAGTGACAACTCCAACCACGATAGGTGTTTTACTTGCTTCTCCAGGTTCTGAAATTAAACAAAGTTACACGTACAAACACAGAAAGCCAATGGGACAATAAATCACTGTAGGGAAGCAGTTCACTTCTCACCTGAACAATAAGTACTCTGGCCTGAAAACCACAAACCACAAACCATAAAATGCTTCTTAGATGGTATAATGAACTGAGTAGAAGCTTACATACAGTTAAGATGAAAATCAAAGCCAGGTTCATAAGGAAGAATTTGTTTGTTAATTATGCAACCGGTGGGGGAAATGACCAAGTCTAAGTCTAAGGGGTGGTGAGATTTGAACTTGTAATTATTTGATCAACAAAGCTATGATATCATTGCTAAAGGTCATTGTATATGAATGAAATTCGCAAAGTCAGTGACTTTCAAATGAGATGCTGGGAATATATATATAAAACATGCCTGAGCATCCAGTTATTGCAGAAATAAGAGGACCGTAATTTCCTCTTTTTGGAATGCAAGTAGTCCCTTTTCCATTCCAGTATAAACGGATCTCCAAGGTATTGTCTGTCACATTGGCATTGAATTCTATAGAATAAGCTTTGTTAGATCCATTAGCAGCCTCCTCAATATTAAAATCTTTTTCTCTAGTTTCCCCTGGAAAACAAATCCCAAGTTAAAAGGATCTTTTTGAAAAAAGAAAAATCATCTTTTTGGATAATATAAATGTCAAAAAAGCGTTTTCCAACTATTTTGTACAATTCGTCATCTGTGAATTGTATCTCAGCAAAGTCGAGTTTAACAGTGTACATCCCATTTTCCAGACAATATCCATAATAAGTGAGAGAGATGGCAGCTCTGCGTGCTGTAGAATACACCGTACCCGTTAGGAAATAAGAGTGGTTTGAATGAAGTATATATCCAGGGCTTTCACCATCATCATCCATAAAATCTCCTGTGTTGCTGAATCCCCAGTTTGATTCTTTTTGGGAATAAATCCTAGCACTAGCAGCATCACTTTCAATGTTTTCGTCACCTTTATACAAGATACTCCCACTGGTTACATCCGGTCCACCACAGTTTACATGGAATGAACGATAAACCTGCAATACGTCAAATTAGTGCACCAATCTACAATGCTCAAATCAGTACACCATTAGAACAGTTGCAAATATTCTTCTCATATAGTAGGGGCGTGTAAGTGTTAAGATTTTTGGATCCCTTTGCTCTACAACTAGATTTTTTACTCTACTATATAGCTTCAAATCGATTAGTCATTGGTTAATACTTTTCCAAGTGGCCTGTCACAATCAGTGTTCAACTCGAGTCGATGGAGGCTGTTCTATCAACCTTTGGTTTCCGATTAGTGATATAGATGGTGAAAACGTGAGGTGCTCAAGTTCTGCTTGAGGCCATGTTTTGGTTACAGACTTACTTGTCCAACAAAACTGAGAATGAATCCATCCTTAATAGATCTGTGTGCAGAATAGAATGTATAATTCAGGCAAAAAAATCTACATTGAAATTAGTACTCGTGCTCAAATAAATACAGAGACACTGATATCATAGTAGATCACTGATTTCGGTATGCTGATAAATTTGAAACAGATTTGCTTTGATTTTAAAGAACTTCGATACTTCTCATTTAAGGAGGGAAAAGAATATCATACTTTTGGGGCACTCATGTATGCCTGAGCATGGAAGCAGTCCTCTTCTGTAAGACATGGAAATTATAGTAAGAATTTCAAATGGTTCTGCAAACTGCAATATAAGAATCAGATATCTAAAGCATGCCTCAAGAATTAGCATTATTGAGAAAATCGGTGCATGGCTGCTCCCTCTTCATGAGTGTTTGTGCTTATATCTTGTGGTAAATGAATAATAAAGCATGTCACATTCTTATGTTCTTCATTCATTCATTCATCATTAATCAACAACGTATATAATTGATGATTTCTATTGATTTTAAAAGCTACAAGGACATGGCCTGGTATATCTGATCCCCGGATACCAAGTTTGTGTTGAGAAAGAAAATCTGGATAGGATTTAAAAATATAAATATAAATTACAGATTTAACTCCAAAGATATTCAGTTAAAATCCTGCTGCTTAGCATCTGATATATAATGTATTTTTCTCCCCTGAAAACTATATATGAACATGGTTTATATGATTAGCAGCATATTCTGTTAACGCAGGTTCCACCATTGCAAAGATGTTTTTAGTCTACGGGAGTGAGTTTTTATAAGGGATATTTACCTGCCTGTAAGCATTTAAGAAATCCCTTTAAAATATCCCAAAAGGGAATTTTGTAATTTTATCCTGCAAGAGCTCCATTCCCAAATTAAGGTTATCCATGGGGACCTCATTTCATCCTAGATTTCTGCGAAGCATATATGAGTTTTATATGTACAAACATATAGACACCTCTTTTACGTTGACAACCACCAGATTGGATCTCCAACAACATGAAATACTAAAAATGTCGCTCTCCAGAGTGTATAAGAGGAGCCTTACAAGTTATTCTTGATGAGTGAACTCCTGTACGTGTTTGTAGATTCAAATCATTAAGTTTCGCAGCAACCCAGCCCAGTGCCAGCGGATGCAAGCATCATTGTTCAATTCATATCAAGACATTTCATTACACCTTAATTTCTAACGCCTTAATTTCAATTAGTCCATTTCTTATTCCCATTATCTTATATATTAATTTCCTTGCTTTACAATAATACACAATACCATATTAGATTTCTTTACATCAAAGTTTACCGTAAACTTGACTCATAACCCTTACATTGACATTATTACACAATTACAACATTTACTAGCATCATTTCTCTTTTAGTTAAATTATTATTTATTTTACTTGACCCATTCCCAATCTTATAATTAACTTAGTAAAATCATTAATTTTATTTAATATGCTAATATTTTTCACATTGCATATACAACTTTTCAAATATCACAACTAACCACTTTGATTTCCATAACCACCTTTAAATTTCTAAACTTTCTTGACATTCAGTCAACATAATGTTATAATGAGTATTCATGCACTCAATGATTTTTATCAATGTCAATTTTGATACTTGTTATTTTTTTTTTGTTTTTACAATAATTAGAAATTAAATTACACAAAATTGTTACCATTTAATATGCGAACAACATCCGATACTATATGGAAGGTATGAAAAATCTAAGGGAACGAAAATATAACTTTTAAGGTCTAAATTGTACATCATCATTGTTCACTAACATCCAAGCTATGTAAAATCTCAAAAATCAAATAAAGAAAAATTATAACACAACATAAACAAGGGATAATTGCATTAACAGTACACCAATTTTACTCCTTTTTATCAATCAAATGCATGAATTTTATTTTGTTTTTGTTTAAATACACCAACTCAATTAAGAATTCTAATCAAGCACTTTGGCACTTTGGCATTTATTCTAATCAAATGCTGTACTCGGACATGTGGCTGGGCTGGACCAGCAACTCAAACCCGGCTGGCTGAGAGACCATGAATTTGTTTCAGGAACAGTGCCAAGGTAATTAAATTACCTTCACGCAGTGTATATGCTCATTTGTAGATTTAAGAGAATATGAAGAAGAACGCACCTGGTTTCTAGAAAAACTGAAGATGATGACAATTCTGATCTTGCGTTCTTTTTATTATTCTGGACTTTCTCTCTGGGTTTCTTCCTTTGCTTCTGTTTCTTTTGTTTTATTCCCTTGCCTCTGGTTCCGAAGGTCAAGGGACAACAACGATGGAGGCTGGTTGCTGTTGGGTTTTTCTTGCTTCTGTTCGTTTGTTCCTCTGTTACCGTCTCCCTATGCTGCCCAGTTCTCCTTCATGTCTCCCTCTGTTTCTTTTTATTCTCCCTGTCCTCTTCTTCTCCCTCTCTGTCTCGTCTTTCTCCTTGGCGCTGGAACCTGCTGCTTGCAGCTGCAAACGAAGATGACAGTGTGGAAGGGCTTTTCCAACACTGCTTCCTCTCCTCGGTTTTTTTTTTGTACTCTCTCCTTCCTTTCTTCACTCTGCCTCCCCATTTTTCTTTCTGCCTCTCTGTTTCTCCTCCTTATCCTCTTCCCCCCTCTGTCTCGTCTTGGTTCGTCTTTTTCTCCTGCTTTTATAGGCCAGAGACGACCTTGTGCTGGTAACGGCCAGCTTGATTTCAATGCCTTTAATGATAAAACGTCTCCAATATTTCTATTGCTTGAAACGGTTGACGAGGGAGAAGGTAATGAACAGTTGTCCATGAAACAGGTCTGTTTCAAATGGCTGTTTTGAGATGTGAAATGACCATTTTCAGTTTGGTCACTTACGTTCTGAAATTTTGTAATCAAGTCCTTAGATAAATTATAATTGGATCCCTTTCTTTTAGCTCCTGTTCCGGTTTGGTTCTTGGTTTTGGATTGTTTCAATCAAGTCCTAATTGGCCATCAAACTTCAATAATTATGCAATTAAACCCCTGATTTGACCAAATCAACTCTTTAATATTATAATTGGACCCCAGAACTTTAATTTCTTCCAATAAAAACTTAAATTGACTTAAAAATCAATTTTTCTTGCAATGAAACTCTTCATAAATTCAATTAAACCTTAGATAAAATTTAATTGAGTCCATAAATATCTGATTTTGGTCTTTTTTTCCTCAAATTGAATTTTCTTTGTCAATAGGACTCTCACTAGTTAAAAATATATTGTCAAATTTTAATTTTTATATTTTTGAACCTCCTCAACCAATTCCTAGTCATTTTATGAGCGTTCCAACATCATTTTCTCACTCCTATTATTTTTTTAGATTCCTTCCTAATATTTTTTTTATATGTATTTTTTTTGTTGTGAGAACCCAGTACCAACAAAAAAAAAATATTCATAATATCCATCTTCACAAATCGGGAGTAATAATCACTGGCCAGGAAGAGTGCCTGGGGCTCTGAATTCTCACAACCACGGAGATAGCTTTCATAGACCGTTTACATGTATAGAATTATAAATCCATAACCATAGCATGATGGATGGTAAGCAACAAAACGTTGTCTAAATCTTGATCATTAACTGTATCATCATTAATTATATGATTACAAACGAAGCTCCAAGCACGTCTTTGGCTTTATTCAAATTAAAGACGAGGTTTCACCCTGCATAGGAAGTCAATCACGCATCTAAAAGCTATAGCATAATAAAATTGTGATAATACGAAAAATTCATTAGATGACAAACCTTGTATACGGATCCCAAACCACCCTCTCCAATCTTGTTTTCTGAATTGAAATTGTCAGGGGTCGCTTTTAGCTGCCTCAAGGTGAAGGAACCAGTTTTCAAATCTAGCCCTTTAAGCTCTGCACCTAGCAGTTGGTATGGGAGAATGACAGTCAGGAGACATATCGTGAAATAATAGAAATGCTTGAACATCATACATCCATGCACTACGCGCATTCTTTAGTGTGATTCGCCATTATCTAGAAAATTAAGAGAAGACTCAGTTTGCGGAAATGACTGATTTTACAATACCTCGTTCTCTTGTGTATTTGTCTCCATAGCAGAACTTCCAATAAATGACACCCATTACCAAGAGAATAAGGAACGCTACTGAAGTGACAACTCCGATCACAATAGGTTTCTTACTTGCTTCCTCAGGTTCTGATATTAAATAAAATTGCAAACGCAAAGAAGGCTAAACATCCCATCAAATGGATAATGAACATTAACGCTGTAAAGACACCCGACCACTATAGCAGAATTCAATTCTCACCTTCACAATAAGTTCTGTAACCTGAAAACCACAGATCATGGAAAGATTCTTAGATGGGATAATGAAGTGAGTGGAAGAAGCTTACAGTTACAGTGACAGCAAAAATCAGGCTAATCACTTATGCAGATTGGTTTATGAGACACATTAAATGTGTTTAATCTCATCAGTTAGGGGAGGGAAAAAAAACCCAGAAAGCTATAAAATTGAAATAGAAATGAATTCAATGGTGTCCTTCTACTGTATAAATTAAACTCCTTGAAGTCTGCAAGTTTCAAATGAGAGGCAGAAAAAGAACATGTAACATACCTGAACATACGGATATAGCAGAAATTATAGGACCATAATTTCCTCTTCTTGGAATGCTAGTAGTGCCTTTTCCAGCCCAGTATAATCGGATCTCCAGGGTACGGTCTGTCACAGCGGTGTTGAATGCTATTGTGAAATTTCTGTTAGATCCTTTTGCTTCCTCTGTAAAGTTAAAATCCTTTTGCACTTGTATTCCCTGGAATAAAGTTTCCTACTCAAAAGGGTTCCTTTGAAAAAGAAACAAAAAAGGACATCCACAATCTCTTCGGAAGGAAAAGATAATTAATTACCTGAATGTAAATATCAAAAACTCGCCTTGCAACTTTGTTGTACAGTTTTTCATCTGTGAATTGTATCTCAGCAAAGTGGAGTCTGACAGTGTAATTCCCATTTTCTAGACAATATCCATAATACGTGATAGACAGGGGAGTTTTACGTGCGGTTGCATACAATCCAAAGTCAACCAGAGAAATATTAGAATTTGATTGAAGCGTATATTTGTTATCATTGAAGTTGTTATCATCCATGAAATCTCCTGTGCTGCTGAATCCCCAGTTTGATCCTAATCTATAATAACTCCTTGCAGCAGCATTACTTTCACTATCTTGATCACCTTCATACAAGATTCTCCCATTCTTTACATCTTGTCCACCACAGTTTATATAGAATGAACGATAATCTGCAGCACATAAAACTACTATACCATTAGACATATTTCAATTTTCCTTTTTGTCATGCTTATAGAAGCATATCAAGGGGGAATGAGTTTACTTTACTACAAAGTTTCAAAACTATGATTAGTCACTGGTCAACACTTCATCAAGTGGCTTGCCACTGTCAGCACGTTTTGATGTATAAATTTTCCAACTCAATGAATGGCCTTCTATCAGCACGTTTTGATGTATAAATTTTCCAACAAAGTGACCATGAATTGACCTTATTAGTTTTTCGAGATAGAATCTAATTAAAAAGCTAACAATCATCAATGTCATTCAAACATTGAAGTACACGCACACAAATAAATTTAATGGCACAATCAGATTTTATGAAGTGCACAAGTACTTATTATGAAAAAAAAACATACATTTTGGGCACCGAGATATCTCTGAGCATGGAAGAAGATCGCTTCTGTATATCATGGAAATTATAGTATGTTAGAATAATAAATGGTTTTGTAGATTGAATTCTAAGAATCTGGTATCAGAAAAAAGCCTCGGAATCAGAATCAAAACATGCTTAAAATATTCAAGATGTGTTTGCTCTTTTAAAAATGATAAGCATTATACTTTGAGCATAAATTAATTCTGGATATCTATCTATTCTGCTTAGGTAGGATTTAAAGATGTAGTATAGTTTATTACTTAGTTACAGAGTATAAAAGAAGAGCCTTACAAGTTATTATAGCTGGACGAGCTTCGAAACCAGTTTATATTATTCCTGATTTATGAGCTCAAATCATTCAGTTTCAAAATCACCAAGAATATCCCATTTCAAAAATTTATGAACATCCTTACCCGTTACTGCTGCTGCATCTTGGTGACCGTGAAAAGTTATTGTACGAAACATCACTGGAAGAGATCAAGAAAATCATAAATCTAAATACAAACTTCCACGAGGTTAACAAATAAAGAGAATATATAAACTTCACGATACAAGCGCGAGAAATGCACTAGCTTTCATATAATGTTTTTTCTTTTATTGATGGTGATGGCTTCGATGACTAAGATTTAATTGTTTTTAAGGGAAATGGTTTATTAACTTTATTTAGAATTGATATGCTAGTATTTAAAAAGCAGCTACTACTATATATATATATATATATATATATATATTTCTCTTTTTTTTTTTTTTGAATTGTTTAGCCACCAACTGCTTTTGGTTGTGTTAGCTATCTTTCTTTTTTTTTCCTTTTTCCTCCATGCATATTGATGTTAAAGCTAAAAATCGAATTTTGGTTATTATTGTCAAACGATTGAAATTTCTTAGTTTATAATTATTGAAGGAATATTTTTTTATTGGTAATGTACGATGAAAAAAGTAATGAAAACTATTCATCGGACATATCAACTTAATTAGCAACAAAATATATTTTATTAATAATTACTGATGGAATTTCTAATAGAATAAAATAATTAAAAAATCAAGAAATATGTTGTTAGTGACTCCCCTGATAATATGACACATCATTATTTGCTAATGGATTTAGCGATGGAAATATTCCGTTACTAGTGTTTGTTGGTGATTTCATCGGAAAATTTAAAAGTGTTATAATTGACAACAACCTCACATCTCTCTTTCCTCTCTTCTTCTTCTTCTTCCTCTTCCTCCTTTTTCTTTAACTGCATATCAAAACAATAGCCCCTTCCCTCCCCTAATTTTATTTTTACCCTAAAACGTAGTAATGTCAACATCACTATCTTGGTTTAATTTTTTTTCTAAATATTCCCTACATCAAATAAGAAAACGTACCCATTCATACTTTAGCTTAATTTATTTTTATTTTTATGTAGTATTTCTAGTTTGCTTGTATATTTAAGTATTTTACAACCTTTTTATTGAGAATTTTGTTGTATTGAAGTATGATTTGTTTGAGATTTGAGAAAAATTGAATTTGTTTATAATTTAATGAAATTGAGTTTGATTTTGTAATTTAGACTATTATATTGGAAGAATTGATGGATTATTTAATGAATATCAATCATAGTTTGTCAATTTTATTGTTAAGTTGAAAATTTTGAGAAAATTATTTTTTTATGGAATTGATGACTATTAAATTTTATTAATTTGATTGAATAAGCTGGAGCAATCAGTGTACCGAATAAGAATCAGGTTTAGGATATCCCTATGACTACAACCCAAGATATGAGGGCCTGTTGTAATGTCTTTATTATAGGCATCCTACTATCTAGCTCGAGCCAACCATCAACAAATCAATTAGGAGTTGGTTTCAGAACAAATTATTGTTGTGACGGCAAATCTGAAGGCCCAACTAAAGGCACAATATGAAGAATTCAGTAGGAAGCAATAGGAAAAGATGATGACATACATGTAGATTCATTATCCTTCCCTTATGAGAGCATCTCCAAGGAAAGAAATTATTTAAAAGAGCCAAATTGATAATATGACGTTTTGAATAATGTAAATATGATATTTTTAATATATGCATTCCAATGAAAAAAAAACCCATTTAGAAAAGTTAATTATATTTTAATATATTTAATATTGATTCAACTATTTATTAATTGTAACTAACTAATACAACTCCAATCAAAACCCCTCTTTTGCATAAAATATATTAAATAAACTTTTGGCTCTTTTGATCAATACTTAAGAATAGCTCTCTAATATAAAAATGTTATTTTGTCTCTCAAAAATAGCTATCTCATTGGAGCTAAAAATAAGGGATGAAAACCATTTTTTTTTTATTTTCCTTTTGGCTTTCTTTTTTCTCTTCCTTTGGAGATGCCTTGAACCTTTAAGAGATTCCCCTCCCCTTCCCCTCCCCACCTCCACTTGTAGCTTCAACTTCTTTCTAATATATAAAGACTTTTGTAATTGATTTTATAGTTAAATTAATAATGTAAAGTGTGTTCTTCAATTAATTTTTTTTGTTTAATGTTATTCAATGTCAAATTATTTGATCCAAATAAGCATGTATTAAAAAAACAAATTACTGAATCACCGACGGACATAAAATTTTGTAAGTGATTCTAATGATAATGTAAATCATTTTCCTAGGAGAATTACATAGAATTGTGAATTGTATTGATATACACTGATGAATTCACCTATAGAATTTTAATGTTGGTGATACACAATCCATCACTGATAGTATTCCATTGTTGATCCATCAGTAATACTTACCAATGGATTCATTGATATAAAAATGGTAGCCAAATATTTTGTTTTGCCTAAATATTCTATTAGTGTTTTGTCGGTAAGTAACTTCACCAGCAAAATTATCGATGGACCTGATATCACTAACGAGAAGCTCATCAATGATGGGTTTTCATCGGTGAATCTATTAGTAATTTATATATCGACAAAAATATAGCTTAATTGCCAACAAAAAATTATGTTAGTAAAAATTAATTTTATGGTCATGATCAAAACCAAGATAAGTTGGGGTTGCAAAGGATGCTAAACCAACCCAATCAAAAGGTATTAATGATTTCCTCATTGACAAGCTAAAAGTAGAGTATAAAAGGAACATGGAAGTTTGTAAAAAAACAAAATTATAAATTTAGATGACAGTAATCCTTTTGATTACTAGTTTTCTAGTATCACAAAGATAAATTTATTCAAGGACTATATAGATACAACACGTATTGATAAAGAAAGCTTGAGGTTGAAATTCATTACTTTAGAAGTCAAATAAAGAGAAATAATTTAATAATTAATGTTTCTTATACAAAACATTAACATGAAGAGATTGAAAATGATATTTAGAATTGTTTCTTATACAATTGAAGTGAATAAAGAAAAGAAGAGAGTCTTGATTGGACATCTACGAGATCAAAGTAATAATTGTTTTAGCTTAATACATATTTCTTCCAATACGAAGAGAATGATACAAGAACTAGAACTATAGTATCTCTCATATAATTAGTGTTTTTCTATTAATGGTTTATTAGGTAATATTTATGATGGTATTTCAAAAGGGAAAATATTTATTTTAATTAGAATTTTTCTAGTATTTATAGAGTTGCGGCTACTATAAAAAGAAACTTTGAAATTTTTGATAATTTTATAAACAATTTGTTTCCTTTTCTAGCTATTCAACCTAGACATCCAGTCATTAATTGTGTTAGCTATCTCTTTTTTTTTTCTCTTCATCTATGACTTCAACATAAACATTGCAATTCTATATGATTACCAATGATTGAAAATATCAAAATATCCACAGGAAGACAAACAATCCATGGAAAAAAATTAGAGAGTAAATAATTTTTTTATATAGATGCTACCCGGGATTAATAAAAAACCTATATGCATGAGTAAGTATTTGTTTATTAGTAACTTAGATTGTCAACATCCATAGAGAAGTATTCATATTGCTTGATGAGAATATCAAAATAGGTGACAAAAGGTGAGATTCAACTCAGATCAACTCACAATTAGTTCACTCAAAAAGCTCATAGGTGAGCATATACTACTAGAAAATTGACAAATACAAAAGGAAAAACTGATGAAAAATTTTTGTCAGTATATTACGATAACCTTTACCGACAGAGTTTCTCATCCCTGTATATATTGGTAAACATCGATAGAAAAATTCCATCAATATATACCGAGGGAATTACAATGGGAAATAAGGAATGAAAAAAAAGAGAGTCAAACTATATGATGATATGTAACTTTTATAAACAACATTACCAATGGAATTAACCCGACGGTACAATACATCTATGAATATGTCGACGGGTAAATCTCCTCGGTATATGCTGAGAAAATGATGGAGGGTATTATAATGGGATTCAAAAAGGCAAATAATACGGTGATATGATAATTTTATCAACAGAATAACCAATAAAGTTACTGACAGAATAATTATGTTGATAATATCATTAATGATATTTAATTTATGACCTGACAATTGACCCTCCTCTCCTCCTCTCTCATTTCTCCTTCTTTCTTGTGTATTTTTTACTGGACCAAACAACCACCCCTTCCCCCAATCTTAACACAATTCAACCTCTCACAACAAATTCAGCCACCACAACACTTAGTTTGTCAACATCCGTCTTATGATTCAAATTTTACTGAGATTTCTCCATTTTAAATAAGCAAATCCACTCTTTTTTATTTGAACTAAATTTTAAAATGTTGATATTTTTCCATTTTTGTTTTATAGTATATGTATTTTGTTTGAGTGTTTACTCGTTTTATAGTTTTTTCTCATACAAATTCGTTGTATAGATTTTGTACGTGTTAGGGTTTCTTTTAGATTTTGTAAAATTATATTTGTTTGTAAATTGATGAAACTTATACCAAATTTTTGACTTATGTGTTTTGTGATGAAATAAATAATGGCTTATTTAACGGATTTATTTTATATTTTATCAATTGTATTGCCGAGTTGAATTTTTTGGTAAATGTGTAGAAATTTGAATTTGTATAGATAATTGATAATGAATTAAGAATACTATTAAAATAGATTGAATAAGCTTGCACTAAATCAATATTTTTACAAATTATTTAGTTAACATAGTTCATTAATATCTATTGTCATCATTATTTTATATAGTTTTAATATAGGTAATGGATGATCGTTCATCAATGTATAGAGATTCACCCCAATAGCTATGGAGGATGAATTATTGTACTGGAGTTTAGGGTTTTATTAATCACGCACTGTTTAATCTGAGAAATATTAGTGGAAGGGGTATTAGATGTCCATGTAAAAAGTGTAAAAATAAAAAATTTCTTAATTAAGATATTGTAATAATGTATCTTCTACAAATGGATTCATTGAGAAATACTTGTAATGATATGCACACAAGAAACCATATGTTCCTCACGATATCATGGTAGAAAGGATGGTTGAATCAACTTCTAGTTATAGCAATTTATACAGAGTTGTAGATGATAATAGTAATCCTTATAGGACTATGATTATGGATGCGATTGGAATGATTAAGGTTATGTCGATCAATGTCCAATCATAGATGAAGAACCTAATACAAACACAACTAGGTTTTTTTAATCTTTTGAAAGATTCTGATGAACCATTATGAGATGGTTGCATAAATCATAGTAAATTATCTGTTGTTACGCAGGTGTTCAACATCAAGTCAAATCATGAGATGAGTGAGGCTGATTATGACAGAATTATCAAATGAGTGAGAAACATTTTACCTGAAAGGAATAGGCTGAAAGAGAATTTTTATACTTCTTAGTTTATGATAAAACCCCTCGGTCTAGGATACTAGAAAATTGACATATGTCTAAACTTCTATATGTTGTATTACCTTGAAAATACAAAGTTGACCGAGTGTAAAACATGCGAGCATTCTCGTTATAAACTCATGACTGGTAGGGGAAGGACTCTTGTCTCACAAAAAAAAAATTACTTTCCAATCATACCTAGACTGAAGATGTTATTCATGTCACCAAAAATTACCAAGCACATGACATGACACCAATCATATGATACGGTGGATGAAGTGATGATACACCCTTCCAATGGTGAAACCTGGAAATGCTTCAATAATGTGCATCCTTAATTTTTAATGGAGACAAAGAACATGTATCTTGGGTTATATATAAACATATTCAATCTATTCAGGTTATTTATTGCTCCTTATTCTTGTAAGCCGATGATACTTATGGTTTACAAGTTGCCACCAAAGATGTATATGAGATCGTAATTCATATTTTTATCTATGATCATACCTGGTCCTAATAGTTTAGGTTGGAATATAGATTTTTTTCTTCAACTATTGATTAGTAAGTTGAAGCAATTGTGTTCATCTAGAGCTTTGACTTATTATGTATCAAGGAAACAAAATTTTCTAATGAAGGTAGCTTTAATGTCGATTATCAATGATTTTCCAGCTTATGAAATGGTTTCTGATTAGAGCATGCATGGAAAACTAGTATGTCTATACTATATGGAAAATAACATACCATTCACGCTAACAAACCACGGTAAAACATCCTCTCCTTTTTTACTGTCATAGGCGGTTCTTGCCAACAAATCACAAGTTCAGAAAGAACAAAAAGGACTTCTTGTTGGCATAATTGAAATGGATGTTGCACCGCCGCTTCTTTCAGATGAAGAATTGTATAATGCAGTGTCGGAGTACGATGACATTGAGTTTGATTTTCAATCGAGAAAGCAGAAGTTTCCTGGTTTTGGTATAACCCATAATTGGATAAAGTGAAGTATTTTATGGGAGCTTCCTTATTGAAGACCAATCTTTTTTGTCATAACCTTGATGTCATGCATATAGAAAAAAACATGTTTGAGAATATTTTCAACACAGTTATGGACATGAAGGGGAAGAAAAAAGACAACATCAAGGCTAAAAGGAATATAGCTTTGTTTTGTCACCATAAAAATTTGGAGTTGACTTATGTTGGGTCACAGGTCGCAAAACCCAAAGTCAGTTTCGCCTTAGATAAGAATGCATAGTTAGTTGTCTACCAATGGCTTAAAGTCTACGTTTTCCTAATGGATATACCTCAAACATATCAAGCATGATGAATTTGAAGGATTGTAGATTTTATGAAATGAAGAGCCATAATTGTCACGTGTTTATACAAACACTCATTTCATTAGCTTACTTGGATTTATTGTCAAAGAAGCACATACAAAGACAAATCACTTCTTTAGAGATATATGCTCAAATAAGTTGCAGACATAACACATAGAGCAACTTGAAATGATTATCATCCAGATAATATGCAAACTTTAAATGATATTCCCTTCATTTTTTTTCGACTCAATGAAGCATTTACCTTTACATTTACGGTTTAAGACAAAAGTTAAAGGCCTGGTCCAATATAGATGGATGTATCTATTTGAGAGGTTAGCATCTACACATATATCATAATTAAAATTTTATTGTCTTTCTTTGCATATTTCAAAAAATTCATTTAATATTATGCAGGTACTTGTTCATCCTTAAGAGAAAATTAAAAAACAAGACACATGTTGAGGCTTCGATATGTGAGGCTTATATTCTTGAAGAGATCTTAACATTTATCTCATACTATTTTTAGCCTCAATTAAGAACAAAAATCAATCATATTCCAAGGAATGACGATGGTGAGTAAGTGCCTTCAAGTGAGAACTTGTTAATATATTCTTTTATCCTAGACAACCCATACCAAAAAAAAATGTTGCGAGGGAAAAATATTTGTCAGAAATAGAATTTAAACAAGTACATAATTATGTGTTATTTAACTGCGATGAACTGAGACATTTTATTTAGTAAGCATACTACTTAACATGTCATTATTTTCAAACAATTTATCTCTTATAATATTATAAACTAATATATTATTGAATTCCTTACAGGTAACAACATCAATATTTACTATCGTAAAACTCATAGCTAACTAAATCCTAAATCTTTTGATTATGAGATGAACAATTTTTCACGTGGTTTATAACACATGTAAGTACTGTTTAATTATTTTTATCTCTTATGACGCTTAATTTCATTATATATTTCTTGTTAATTGTTCATAGTTGTACTTCATGTACTACATTTATCAATTAGAAGGAAATGCTTGTATTACTTGGTCTTTACTAACTCTAGGTCTTGAAAAAAAGGTGAAGTGCTATAACGGGTATTCTATCAATGAACATGTGTTTAATACTGAAGAATATGGGTAGGGTAGAAAGATATATAACAATGGGGTTTGTGTTAAGGGATCGACTTCTAATGAGTTTGAAGTTGACTATTATGGGAAGTTAGAAGAAGTTATTGAATTATAATATCATAGCGAGCATAATAGAGTATTTTTATTCAAATATTATTACTATGACACCACTGACAGAGAAATCAAAGTAGATCTCCATCATGGTTTGGTCAAAATTAATTCAAATGCTAGACTTTACAATGTTGACAATGTCTTTGTTTTTGCCAAGTAATTCCAACAAGTTTATCCGTAGTGAAAACTAAACATAGAGGTCATGTTGAGGTTATTCAAGATGGCAACGATGAATTAATTATGAGAGATGATGTCTTTCAACTTGGTGAGTTAGTTGATCCATATCAAGTTACTTCGTCTAATGACTTAGAAGAAAATTCAAATTTTTGCATTGCCGAGAATATTTTTATTGATGTTGACATTAAGGAGTTGAATGATATTTTGAACTCTAGCTGACATACAGAAGTTGATGAAGATGATAGTGATGAAATCAATATATAAGATTATGATGGAAATGAGGACGGGTAAATTGACGAAGAAGAAAATTATGATTAATTTGCACAACATGAATGTGTAATGCCATAAATATAATGTAATATTTATTGATGAAATTCACTTCACGTTACTGACAATGATGATAATTTATTATTAAATGAAAAAAAATATTTATTTTATTATTGTAATGTGAACTGATGTTATTGTGTTGCGTGTATAGTTGTGAATTTAACTATTTGGAGGATGTATGAATACAAAATATAGATATAATTTGGCATCAAACACTATTTTATACCGATAAAAGTACTAATAGACTGTACATTATATACAGGTATACCGATAAAAAGTATTTGTCGATATATTCTAGAGACTATGGGAACTATTCTCATTCACCTTGACACTATTCACGATATTCATTACATATGAGTATACCAAAAAACTGTGTTTATCAGTATATTTCAAAGACCATGAGAACTGTACCACTTTACCCTGTCATTGTTCAGTGTTCATTACATACGAGTATACCGATGAAATGTGTCCGTCGGTATATTCAGAGACTATGAGAAATGTTTACTTCTCAATGCAATGATAATTAATGATCTTTTGACTATTCATTTTTTTTAATAGAATCACCCATGGAATGAAAAGTTGTTGATAATATATGGAGGGCTTTTTGAAACTTTTCATGAAAATTTCCATTTGACTTTACAAACAGAATCACTAACGAAAATATTAAAAATATTAATATTTAATTGCTTATCGGTAATCCCATCGATAAAAACCAAAATAAAAGACCGGAATCTTGACAACGAGACTTCATCTTTTTCTTTCTTCTTCTCTTTTCTTCTCTCACACACCTGTTTCTCTCTCTTTATCTTCTCTTCTCTCTCTCCTTCTCACATGAAATCAAGCATTATCTTCTCTTCTCATTCTAGGGTATGTTGTCTTTCTTTATTTTTCTTCTTATTTGGGGTTTATTAACAATGTCTTTTCTTTCTTTCTTTTTTAATTAAGAGCTAAAATAAAGCATGCTATTAAGGTAAGAATTTTTCATTCTTTTTTATCCTTTTTTTTTTTTTGCATTATTTTTGTTTTTTTTGTCATTATTTTTGTTCAATTTTGTGTTCTTAATAATTTTATGAATCAATAAATGACATGAATTTTAGTTGTTATTGAAATAATTTTTCCTTTATTTTGTTGAATTTTAGTTTTTTTTTTCAGTTTTGTTGTTCAATTTCGATTAAATGTGTAAGATTAATTTTAATTATTATATTGAATTTTTGTAAATTTAGAATAATTTGTTTCTTAACGATAAATATGAACAACTCACTGCTGGTTATGAAAAACTCCATCTATTGATAATGGAGATGAGATCACAAATGGGTGGTTCATGTGCACCCCCTAATTAGTCCTACGGTCCCGGCGACAACCGGCTTCCTCCTCCTCCTTCAATGCTGTCTTTATTTTAAATTTATTGTATTTGAACATACAAATATTTAAATTTGTAATACATATTTTATTTTTATACTAATTTATTTTATTTTATTTTATTCTACTTCTGTTCAATATATATTTTTTAAATATTACCGACAGGGTCACTGACGGAACAACTCCATCGTTATATTCGAGAGAGTTGGAAAAGAATTACTGCAAATGCCACGATGACTGATGGGGTAACCAACAGAACTAACCGTTAGTATATTCTAGAGAGTTGAAAAAGAATTACTACAAATGCCACTAATATTGTTAACACACTAATGAAATTACAGATGGTATTCTGTTGGTGGTATATTATAATTACAGACGGAATAAAGCGGGTAATTGTTTTTTGCATGCTTTGTCTATTTATAAATCCATCGGTATATTTAGTATCAACAAACTCACCAACAGTCCATAAATTACCAACGAAAGTTTTTTCAACGGACCGTTTCCGTCTGTGAGTTAGTTGGTAACATATGTACTGATGGACTGCTAGTGTAAATATTGACAGAAATTTTCGTCGAAAAAACTGTTAAATCTGGTAGTATTTTATGTTAAAAAATAATAATTTATATACCAGTTGTGGTTCTTAGTGTATCTACTCATTAACCTCCCGTGAGTATGAAATATTAGCATAAAATGAAGTATGGGGTGTTTAGGAGTATGATAGAGGTTGCATTTCAAAGTGATTTTCGCTTGTAAAATGTATTAAAATAATTTTTTTTTATTTTAAAAAAAATTATTTTTGATATTAGCACATCAAAACAATCTCAAAATATAAAAAAACAAAATTGTTTTAATTTTTCAGAAAACGTGATTTTAACTTCATTTCCAAACACTCTTAGTGTGAAGGCAATGGAAACACACAGGTCAAGGATAATAGGAAAGGGGGAAACTGGGAATGAACTTGTTCATGATGCATAAGAGATAAGCATGACAAAATTAAATGCAGTGCTGTCAGCGGTGAGACTGCAGTGCAGAGAAGACGATAAAAGTAAGCGGTTTTTTTAAAAATCAAAATTAATTACTTGCAGCTTCACTCTCAGGTTATATTATTGTGTTTCAGCGCAGAGAGGTGATCAAATCTCATATTTGTATATTCAGTTAAGGTCATGCAGTTCATAAACTTACAGGCATTAATTAGTCATGGATCTTCAAGGAAAAAAGGCAAAGCATATCAATATTCAAATAAGTACTGAATCCAATGATGGGTGTAATTTAGGAACCTACAGATTTTGGCTGTTTTCGAGGAATGAGTCTTGCACTGTTCCAGTCAGCTTGTTGCCACTCAAAAACCTGGTAAGAACCACACTCATACTTTCAGCATAATTTATTGCGCCATCCTTGATAAGATTTCAATAACCAAATTTCAAATTATAAGACTTTAACATTGCTCACGTAAACTGTCGTCGTATTGTAGTAGGAGGAATCTCCCCAACCAACTTGTTAAAAGTTAAGTCGCTGCAAGAAATTTCAGCAAACAAAATTTTAGGCTTCAGTATCTCTGAAGAAAAGTTTACATCTTTGTAAATATAATTGCAATAAACAGAAATTCTATGTTGCTTTGCAGCAGATGTACATGGAGATCATAATGAAAAATGTGGCAGAATTGAAATGTATAAAAAGAAATTCTATGTTGCTTAGCAGCAGATGTAAGGCGATGAGTGAAGTTCACACTTACAGTGTTTTTTCCACTTTCCATGCGTCTTCTGGGATTGTTCCAGCTAAATTGATATTCCTCAGAACCCTGACAACAAGTTACAGGTTGGTTAAACAGTTCTGAACAGAACATATCCTCAACTTTACTGTGAAAAGTGATGAAGCAGTTCACATACAAGTATTTCCTTTCAATCGGCTTTTTAGGTAACTGAAACTCTGGTCCAGGCATATCAGCAATCCTCCTGCAAAACAGTAAGAGACCTTAAATACAAGTTAAATGTTCAATTCCCTTCATTTATCTCTCTCTCTCTTTCTCTCTCTCTCTCTCTCACACACACACAAAGAGAATTCTTCAATAATTAATACAGCAGGAGGTATGCAGCACAAGAAAGTGGTTTTACTCACAAATCAGACAACTTTTCCAAATAAAAAATCGCAAGAGGTATAGGTCCTTGCAATCCAGTCGCGTACAATTCACTTCATTAGTCACGAAAAGAACAAAAAATCTCAATAAAGTGTATCATGTTGCATTAGAATGAATTAAGATCTTGTGAAGATAAACATCTCACAGCTTTTGAAGTTGAGTCCAGTTCCCAATGAACTCGGGTACGGTGCCATTAAGATTATTATCACTTACGCGACTGCACATTGAATATGTTAAATTATCAACAAAAAAAAAGTGTTCAAGGAAAATAAGTGAGGGCTTACAAATCCTTCAAGTCTTTTATCTGCGCAAGTGCCTCTGGCAAGGTCCCCACTAACTTATTGCCGGAGAGTATCCTGCGATTGTTAATTTACGGCATCAAAGCAAAGATTTCAACTAATGAAAACGAAATCTGTATCAGGTCTTCAAATGAAGAATTTAGTTAAATGTCTTACAGATTTTTTAAGTTGACAAGCTTGCCAAGCTCAGGTGGGACAACACCAGAAAACTGATTTGATTCAAGGCTCCTATATTTTATAATTGCATTTGATAAAGTGAAATAAACATTGGAGAACAAAGTAAACTAGCATTGCTTGCAATATTCGAATAACTCAAACTAGAGGTAGAGCAATATAACAGATTCAAGCCATACAAGTAGGCGAGAGCAGTAAAACTTCCCAAATGGGCAGGAATATTTCCTGACAAGCGATTTGCAGTAAGCGAGCTGCATAAGAGGTTAGTTAGTTGTGTTAAGCTCACTCTTACATAGAAAATAAGATAAACCAAGAAGAGGGGTGAATTTATTAATGAGCTTACATGAAAGACAGATATTTCATCGAAGCCCATTCCACCGGAATTGTGCCGTATAGATAGTTGCGAGTGAAATCTCTGTCATAGACAATGTTTTTGTATAAAAATTATTTTCCATCTTGAAAATTGCTCCAAAAATTAATATAAACGCTTGAAATTTTAATATAAACTGTGACAGACAATGGCAAACTCATAATCACATAACATCTGATGAGTATTAATTATCATCGAGGCATCTCAAGATTCATAATCATTTAATGGATTCAGAATTGAGGCCTCGAAGCAGAAACATGAGCCAAATATATATGTCCTTAATTAAGGGTTCTTACATTTTTTGGACATAAGTAAGGTTGGCCAATTCCGGAGGAAGCCTGCCTGGAAGACTGTAATCTTTGAGCTGGCTTTATTGCAAGCAGGAGAGAGAGACATCATTGGTCACAGTTTAGGAAAGCTAAGATTTATATATATATGAAAGAAAAACATAAAAATGTGAAGTAATTAAGAGGCTTACAATGAAGTAATGTGACAGTAATTATCATCAGTGATGCTGCAGTTACATTCGATGGTGCTGTTCCCTTCTAAGTTTGGTGGAGCAGAAGTCAGTACTGTCTCAACGACTCCACTCTGTTGACAACGATCGACGAACTTCAAGGATAGTTGGCCATCCTCGTTTACTGTCTTACCGATTTGTCTTAACGCTTCAACTGGTGGGTTTTTTTTTTTAAAAAAAAAAATTAATTCATGAGGAATGTGCACTATTCAAAACATTCTCAAATAGGTAATGGCCATACACATTACACACAGTCCTTCGACCATTTGAATCAAGTTAATTGGAGGCATGTTTATCGTATCCGGTTTGTCTGGAGCTTATTCCGTCAAATCCCTTGAGACACGCAGTCATATATCAATCTATCGTCATAGTTATCACTCCGTTCAGGATAATATGGTTTAATATTTGGATGAAAGTTTCGCAGGTAAAGATAAAATAATATTATTTTAAATAAAAAATAAAAAACAAAATATTATTTGTTGGCTCAATTAAGTTAACTAGATTTAACTATGTTAACTTTTAAATTAGTTTAAAATAAAACGTAATCTATTAAACTCTAGATTGATTGCTAGGTTAACTCCTAAATAAGATGGAGTTTAAAAACTATACTGGGGAGGTTGGTGGATTATTACTATAAGTATTTATTATGATAAAAACTATACTGGGGGGATTGGTGAATGATGATAAAAATTTATTATGTATAAATATTATTTTATTGTTATTTGAACCGGTAGATGTATCAAACGGAAAAAACAAATCATGGACTATGTCATTTCTTGAGAAAGAATTAGATACAAAACAAAATCACAACTTTTTAGGTGCTAGAAAATTCAGATGCCTGTAAATGAAATTATGTAAAACAAAACACAACATAGAAGTTATTTTATCTTATCCATGATAAAAATATATTTTATTGATTTTTAAGTCTGTACAAAGTTAAAAACACTCTTGGATAGCCGATTTAAATTTTATTAACTTTAGAGATAGAAAAATATTTAGGTACAAAATAATCTGTAAAGATAATATATAATATCTATGTTTAATTTATTAATGACCAATAGGTCAGCGTACAAAAACCAAAATACTCATATTTTCTAACCTTTTAACTTTTCCATTGAAGGGTATAAAAGTAAATTCATTATAATAATTCATAGTAAACAAAATCTATAATTACAATAAATTCACCATACAATCTAGAGTTTTGGTTAATGTTATTTAATTGTGCGACAGACTAATCTCTTCAAGTTTAATGCAAGAAATACACAATCAGTAAAATTTATTTGTAAAAGTTATATATTCATTTATTTTATATAATAATAATTAACGAAAACTAAAAAAAAAAAAAAAAGAGGGTACTTCACTAACCCCTCCGCACAAATCATTGTTAATTGGAATAATGATTTGTTTTTTTATTTAATTTTAATTTTATCTTTCAACATTAAAGTTATTAGAGATTGAGTTTTATATTTTTATTTTTTATTTTTTATGAGGTTATTATATTCTCATGACCTTAATCATGAGTTTTGTAAATTAATTTGATTAACTTGATTGTTATGTTATTTTTTTAATTGAATTTTTTTTTCAGTTTTTCCTTCAATATTGGTATTGTGTGAGTATTTCTTTACATTCAATTTTTTTTATTTGACTTGTAATGTAACTATTGAGTCAAGGTGTATATATATTGCCTGAACTAAATTGAGTTGAATCTCATTCAATTTAGCTTGACAATTTAAATTACTGTCCTTACCTATTAAAAATATTAGAAGATGCGTACAAATAAACAATCACCTCAAAAGATAAAAAGAAAACATAATTTTTTTAAAATAAATAATAATAAATAAAAAAAACACATAATTTTTTTAAAAAAATAAATAACAAATAAATAAATAATTTTAGCTTCTCTAACAATAAAAAGTAGTTAGAAAGGGTCACAAAAATTAGGTATTATTAAGCCCAACGAGGGCCCAAATATTATTAACCTAGTTATCCAAATTCAAACAAAGATGATACTAGGAAGTCAAGTTCACCCTTTTGTTTATGTTATTCTCGTTCCATTTACTAAAGACTAAAATATAATAATTAAATATATGTCTTTATTACTCTTTAATTTTAACTTTTAAGAAATTCGTTCTAATACTACTCTTAAAATAATAATAAGAAGAAAAAAAATTACAAAAAAGAAGAAGTAACAAAGAAAACCTATATTTTAAGGATTGTATTTTATCTTTAATATTTGTATGTTTTTTAATTTACTATATATATTTTCTTAAATATTATATTATCAAACTAAGATTAATATCTATACAGTACTCTTTAGTTCCTAACACATGTCTATAATAGTAAAGTCATTGCATCATAAAACAATAATAAATATCAATTAAAAAAATAAAATTGTTGATGATATTTGGTACTAAAATTTGATCAATTGAGTTATTTGTTCATAAAATTCACAATATTTACCAACTCAATGTTGAGTTTGTAAGGATAAAAAATTTACGTTGACTTTTGTTTTGTATTTTTAAAAAATAAAGTCATGAATATTAAGGAATAATTTAATATATTATTTTTTTAATAATAAAATCAAGTTCATTTGAAAATTAATTACTTTTAAGATTTTTAAAAAATAAAAAGCACAATATAATAGGCTATTTTGTTTTTCTACAATAAATAGAATAACAAAAATGGAAGTGGAATAAAACCACCTTTTTGTTTTGTTGTTTTTGTTTTAATTCTTTTATAATATTCAAATTCAATATCCTTCTTTGATTCCAAAACACAAGATAATTTATATCCATATAATATATAAGATTTAATATATAGTTGCGATAAAAAGATATTTAGCCTTTAAAGGTTACAAGTGAGAAGCAAATCTGTTGATGTTCATGGACAAAAAAAGAAAAAACGAAAACT
>Ga0325405_1001445_pt1 | contig 24031 bp, 6 predicted proteins | sample PopdelMetagenome_21_FD_205663 | JGI IMG/M metagenome (GOLD analysis project Ga0325405, IMG submission 205663) | Populus deltoides microbial communities from Bellville, Georgia, United States - Xylem-Control-R2 | ecosystem: Host-associated > Plants > Phyllosphere > Stem > Wood/Secondary xylem...
CATTGATCAAAGTGTTTTCCACCAAACCTGGGAAGCTGAGGTTGTATGCCGTTCATGATTGGATGCTTACAAATACAAGTAAGAACTTAGACCAAACAAGAACACTGGACAGTAACAAGCTCTGATATCAAATGTAGTAAACAAGAAAAACAAGAAAACAAAGTGGAAGAGACAGATAATTCTTATTGAATGAATTAATTCAATGTTCGTAGAAACAACACCTATATATAGGTGAAAAATAGAAACAGAAACAGAGGACTCTCAAACTAACACTCCTATTTGCATGACATTACCATACTCAACAAACTAACTAAAAATCAGCAAGAAAATCTGCACGACAAGTTACAGACTTATTCAAACCCAAAGACTTATTCAAAATTAGAAAAGTAAAGTAAATACTTGAACTGCAGGACAAAAGAAAAAACTAGCCGTTTGAGTTTAAAACTCCAACATTGCATAAATTTGAATTTTAATGTTTTTCTTTATTATTTCCTAAAATAAAAGAAAATTATTTATTTTTTTATTTTTTCATTAAGATATATTTGTAGATTAAAAATAGTTTAAAAAAGTATATAGTAGTAGCATTGGATTAACTTATTAAAATACATCATATACATAAATAAACTTTTGATTGTGAGAATTAATTTTTTATATCAATAAATTTAAGTATCCTTAATGGTTTGAAAATACAAGAACTTTAATGTTTGTAATGTTTGGTAAAAAATGAAAATCTAAGGGCCAATTAAGTAAATTAAAAAAAAATTAATTTTAAATCGTCTTTTAATTTAAAAAACTAATTAATTAATCCCTTTTCTCCGTTTCATGTCCTTTTCCAATTTATTTTTTAAAGAAATAAAAAAGTAAATAATTTTTAAAATTATTATAATTTATTTCATATTAGCATGTATCATCAAATGGACCACCAGGTGGCTCTTCGCTGTCGAGGACCTCTCTGTGCTAAAAAAAAAGAATTCGGAAAAGAACAAATACCCCAACCTTTGGTTGTCACAGTGGATTGCGACACTTGTCCCGCTAAATGTGGGGCAACGTTTCATCAGTTTAACACCAGGCAAAGCCAAAAGCATGGGGGGCACGCGAGCAAAACACGTGAGAGTGACACGTCATAAAGAAACCCCTTCGCCTTGCCTATTGAAATTTTGAAAATGACAGATATTATATTATACTTTCATTATTCTATGACCCATAAAACGACAGGTCACATAACAATCACGTGCCTCCACTTAGCGGTTTTTGCTTCACTTTTTTTTTTGTGGACGGGTTAATTAATAGGTCCCACGATCACACCCACGTGACACATCACGACAAAGAGACCCAGGACGCACCGCAGATTTTGTGAACGCGGTTTTCCCATAAATTTGGATTTTTTTATTTTTTTAAATTAATTTTTTTATATTTTTATATTACTTTCATTGGTTGATATTAACAATAAATCTTTATTAAAAAAAATACCATTTCGAAGTATTTTCAAATAAAACAACACTTAAAAAAACAACTGCTATAACATTATTCAATACCCTTATAATGCTCTAACATGTTGTTCAATACAAGGTTACTCAAACAGGTATTTGATAATGTGATATATAATATTTTTTTAAAAAAAATTAATTAAAATAATATATATTTTTTAAATCAGCACTTCAAAATCATTGAAAACATACTAAAAAAGTCATCAATTTAATGTTTTTAAACAAAAAACAATTTGAAAAGCGGGTTAAATTGCATTATCAAACACTCGTTTAGTCTATTCTAATTGTATTAGGCCTAAAATTTCTCTGTATATACAATTATGAGTACTTGGAAGTTAAGCAAATATATGTGTATAAATATTTGATTTTATTAAAATATATAACTATGTATAATCTCTATTTAAAATATTTTTATAAAAGAATAAACAATCTTCTTATTCTTTCATTAAATTTGATTTGTGGCGACTTAATTTATTTTTGAAATTAAACCAAGATATGTGTTTTGCAATAACACAAATGTAAGTGTTTATTGCAGAGTGAGATTTGATGACTTGATGATTTTAAGAATATATTTGATTTATCTTCAAAAAGTTATTAAAAAAATATTATGAAGTGTTTAGACTTGATCCAATAGAACTTTATTCTTTGTAGACTTTAAGTATAGACGAAGAAGACTTGAAAGCTTTTAAAAAAGTATACTTGTTTGAATAGCTTATTTTGATGAAAATTTTGTATTTCCTAAAATAATTTTTTTTTCTATGATTAGGCCCTATAGTTATATCTATAGTGAGGCACCCAAGTCTTATGCAAATGTCACATGGTATTATTTTATTATTTGATTTTTTTATGTGATCCTATATTTATGATAAAATATTTTAAATATCTCATCTCTTGTGTCAATATTTCATTGACTAATAAATATATAGAGGTTTATTTATTTTTCATGTAATTTATTTCAATGAAATAAAAATGACACATGATAAATTTTTGGTTGAGTTATAGTTATAGTTATCAAAATATACCAGATTCTAGTTATAGTTATCATCTCGCATAAATGGTTAAATTAATTTTATTAAGGACTCAATTGGTAAGAAAAAAAGTTTGGAAGCTTAATTTGGGCTTAATTAAGAAAATTGAAATTTCAAATGACCAAATTTAATTTTTTTTTTAAACTCCATTAAGCAAAATCATACTTAAAATTGCAAGGAAATCAAAGTTTGAGAGTCATTTAAGGTCCAAATTAAAGAAATTCAAAGTTCAAGGATCTTTTTGCAAAAGTAAAGTGAATTTTGGGACCCAATTGAGCAAAATTAGGGATGAAATTAAAAAAAAATTAGAAGTTTACAGGTTGACCGAGGACGAAATAGAAAATATTCAAGATCAATGACCAAATTAAAAAAATGAGCTAAACTCATAAGGTCATTTTAAGATTTGACAATGGTGAAATTGAATTGATTCCCAGAATCAAAATTCAATTGAGGACTTAATTAAATAAATTGGAAGATTGAAGGCTAAAATTGAAATAGGAGATTGTAAACCTAAATTAACCCTAAATGCCAAAATAATGTCGTTTCATTTATATAAAACAATGTGTTTTGATCAAAACGATGAGTTTTAGATTAAAAAAAACGTTGTTTTTGTCAACAAAGGTAAAAAAACCAAAAAACAAATCTAGTGCTTAACGACAGGTCGTCTAACACTGTTCATCATCTTCAACATTTCGTACCTAAAAGGCTGTCCAAGATGACTACTTTTCAAAGGCATTTAATACCTCACCTCTCCACCAAACATAACAAACAAGATATCACTCTCAAGGCCCGACACCATACTACACCCCAACATGATTCTTGTTGGTTGGTTGCTTCTATAGCCATTACAGCGCCGCCTCAAAGAGATTAACCCAATCATCCTTTGCAGCCCAATTTCATTGCATGTGATGATGACTTTTGGCCAACGGTTGAGATATTTACTGTTTAAATCAAAGGCCAAGATTTATTCTCAATAAATATCAAATATCCTTTTTTCATCCCTTATAAATAAGAGTAAATTTCATACGAAAGAGAATGAGAAATTAGGTGGAAAAGGAGCAAAAAAAACTAGGCTTTACACACCATTGTTTTCAACTACCTAACTGAAAAAACCTTGCATAGCTATCAACCAACCACCCAGAACCCCTAAACCGAACAGAATCAAGCTTTTAGACAAATAAATAACCTGAAAAACACCATAAACCATCATTATCTTCACCATTACCTCCTATGATTGCTATCTCTCTGTTTTTTTTTGTTCCACCGTTGCACCTCCTCTAACAACACCAATGTAAGCCGCCATCACTAATGAGTACGACCACCACACCAAAACAAGAACCCTTTATTCTCCTTATTTCAATAATAACTAGTATGCTATGAAAGGAAAACATGCAGAACTTGAATATTAATTCACGTTCCGCTTGTTAAAAAATCCACATGGTCACTGGGTTGGGCCAGTGACCATATAAGCTGGGCTGGATCCAAGCCCAGCTTGTATAGCTGGGCTAGGTCCATCCCACTTCATATAAAAAAAGAGGCTTGTAGGGCCGTTAATTGGCCTAAAATTTAGGTTAGGTTCGAGCCCAACCCTACACGTGGGCTAGAGCCTCAGGCCCAACCATGTGGCTAGGCCAAGCGCAAACCTATATGGCTAGGCCAAGCCCAAACCCATCCATAAGAGGGTGTTTGGCCCACCATGTTTTTCTTTAAGCAATAAGCCCTTGTTTGGCTCTTAAGAGTGTGTTTGGCAAACACGTCCTTAAAGCATTTTTAATGCCTTTGATTTTAGGCTAAAGGTGTGTTTGACAAACACACCCTAAACCTTTTTTCCTTTAAACTTTAAATTGTCTATATTTGCATATTTATCCAAACAACCCCTTAAAAATTCTAAAAATTTCAAAGACCTTCTTAAAATTTTTATGAATCTCTCGCATGATTTTCCAACACTTTTACTTAATATTGAGTTGTATATTTACACTGTAAAATATGGACTTATTATCAAACATACCTGATTTTTTTCTCAAAAAAATTAAAAATTCAAAACAAAATTCCCTCATTCCATAAACTAAAAAAAAAATATTCTTCAAGAATTTCATTCAACATTGGGTTGTAGATGTACACTATAAGATATGGACCTAACATTGAAAATACCTAATTTTTCTCTGAAATTTCAAAAAAGTCCAAAAACATTCCTCATTTCAAAAAATATAAAAACATATTTTGTTTTCATGCATACGGCTAAATCTTAAAGTTTTTTCATGCATATTTCCTAAAAAAACAAAATCGCATTTTTATCATGTTTTAAAAATACAAAATGGATATTGGAACAAATTTATGATTATTCATTAGGTTTTGGCTAAAAAATAAAAAATCTCACAACTAGTTTGTTATTCAGAGTGTTACGATTTAAAATTACATTGTAAAGTATACCCTCAAATATTAAATATACAAAATAAAAAAAATAAATGCAATGTTAAATCTAGACATTAAAACGGTTAGAAATTTAATCAAATATGTTGTGTTTAATTTAATCTTAGCAATTTTTTTATATATTGCTTTAGTATGCATTTTTATATACTGCTCATACATTAATATATTGGGTATGGATTAATATCTTCATGTATTTTAATTTTTGAATAAACTCAATTTTAGGTTAAGTGAGGAGTAACAGTTTGCCTCATTACTTTCAGTTGGGGTTTAGATTCCTGAAGCATCCAACTGTAAGCTCAAAATTTACTCGATAATGGCAATCACACTGTGCTACAACCATTCCTTCTAAACCCCTGCACTAACTTCATGAAAGGTGGTCACTGGACAGATCATAGATCCTTTTGAGACCAAGTAGTGAACTTACCCCTCATGTAATAACTTAGAACCTACCTTTACGATATGAACTCCTTAATAATTTATATTGCATTAGGGCAAACCTAATTAAAATCCTGAACTTTGTGAGGGGGGTTTTATTAACTAAGACCATGACTTCCATGACTTTTTCTGAGTAAGGGGAAAAATCCAAGATGATGCAATTAGTTGAAGGGAATTGCCTAAGGACTGAGGTCGGGGAACTACCGCACATGACCAAAGCACATTACTCCATAGATAATATAAATAAGCTTGTGTCAGTCTTGGGTATATGAATGAGACTTGTTTGAGAGAAAGTATGAGAGAATTGCCTACCTAATAAGGATCCCAGTTTAGATTTCTACAGTTAAGGCCTTAATGCATTTCTGGAATCCAGGTTATATATGTTTCACCTTTGGGGATATTGACATGACCCCCACCATTGAAGAGTATGTCTAGATTTTGAACTTCCTAAATGACCCTCACAAAGTATATTTTAAATAAAGAATCGAGAACACGACTGCTGAGGTCATAAAATTATTGCATATAGATCAAGTTGATAAGTACAAGACATCTAAATGAGGATTTAAGTGGAAGTTGGTTGAGAATAAGTTGAAAGTATATGAAGATAAGGGAAAGCTAGGAGAAGAGAAATAACAAGTAGTTGTTTTCACCATCTTTGGGTTAGTTGTTTTTCTTCGAAAACTACTGGGATCATCAATATTGAAACTGCCAATGCCTTCATTAAATATAAACAAAAAAAGAATAACCCCATATTAGTTTTCTTATCTGAAACTCTCTTATTCCTCAACCATTATAGATTGCATGGAAAGGGAGCTATGTAATGTTGTGCTCCTCTACTATTTATATGGATAATCATTCACTTGGAGACCGAAAGAAGTTTTTAATAAATTTTGATGGTTCAACATGAGACCCCTCAAGGTGATTTAGAGCGATAAGTGGAATAACTTAGATGAGAAGGCATGGGTAAAAAAAAATATCAAGCACTCCACCAGAGTAATTTCAGGTGGAAAGCCCCTTGGGGAGGCAGTTCGTCTTATTTTATGAGTTGTGTTGATAAACCATAGGTCCCACTGATTGGTTTGGCTAGTTATATTAGTTACTGACCCTCGTTGGTAGCTAGGCAGTTTGAAGGCATTCAGTATATGCCGGGGTGCTGAGGATTAGCCGAGTATACCGGTTTGTTCAAAGAGGTTGATTCTTTAGTTGAACTAGACACCATCAGATGTGATTATGGGCAGCTTGTTTTAGTACCAACTTTTGAACGAAGAAAAAATAAAGCCCTTTCTGAACCAATAGTTGAGAGAAAAGGATGAGCAAATAGCTGAATTAATACAAGATTCGGAGCAAGAAAAGAACCACTAAGGGAAAAATAAGTAGCCTGAGGAAATTATGCATGGAATCTAGGAACAGTTGAAAGAAAGAATGGCCAAGTATGATGACCTTGTAAACAAGCACGTGATGTTGAAAAAAGATTTGGTGACTCTGAAAAAGACCTTTAAAGGTAGTAGATGCGCTAACAAGATTCTAAAGCTTCTTTGAAAAAAAAAAGAGGGATTACAATAAAATGACATTAAAAGCTAAAAAAGAAAAGAACAAATTGGCTAATCTCATTATTGAAGAAGAAAGAAGCTTAAGAGCTTAATACAAGGCCTAAGTTGATGATGATAGAGAAGCAAGAAGGGTAGTGACTTAAATATAAGGGAATACAATAATAAAGCAAATACCTTGAAGACCGGGTCTCTACAATCCAGTCTAAACTGGAGTTTCAGGAAGAAGAGGTGAAGAAAATGAAAAAGCAATTCGAGGAGTAGCAGGACCACATAGACAACTTTGATGTACAACTAAATACAAAGATAGTTGAGTTCGATATCAAGAGGGAAGAACTTCAAAGGGCTAGGAACTAGATCCAGCAGTTAGAGAAAATAGTTCAAATGTTGGATAGGAATAACAAATCACTAGTCACAAGCAATGGTAGATTGCTTCAAGATAACACCTTGTTACACTACAAGATTGGACAAACTAATAGACTGATTTATATAGTGGTTCGAAAGGCATTTTTGCGAGTAAAAGCCACCATGATCAACAACAATGTTCATAAGTATGATATTTCAACTTTTATAAAAAATGTAGCCAATTGAGGGGTGACATTTGAGAATGAGTAGAGACATAAGAAATCTCCTTGTATGAACTACTTGCTTTTGATGAATGAAAATGGCTCAAACCCATTTTTTATGGTACTTTCTAATGTGTATGAGATTCAACTGATTTAAGGACTCGGGAAAAACCTTCTTAAATCTATTAGATTATGGATTCTACTCGTGCTTAATAAGAAAATCATGGATTAGCTCTTTGAACGGGTTAACCCATACCCATTGTGTATGTACATACATTTGCTTTCATAAGCATATATAAATTCATTTTTAATTGGCATGAATACATTTCAAGTTGAAATATAGGTTCCTAAAGAGCTCATATTCATAAAATCTATAACACCTGACTCCGATATAGAAATATAAAAGATGAAGAGCGCACTCACCATGATGCTCATTTCCAAGATGAATTCGATTCTCTAAAGGTTAGAATGGCTCGCATCACTAACTTACTCGAGCAAGTGCCTATAAATGCCTCTGGTGGAGGCCTTTCTAATCGACCCATCACTTTTTGTTCAAACTCAAGCAACAACTCAGCTTCAAGAGAGGATGGGTGAATAGGGTTAAGATCCCTAATTTAATGCAGCATTTGTACAATCGATAATACCAACACCAACCCCTGCAGTTGTAAATGCATTCGCTAATGAATAAGGGCTATTGAGGGAGTAGATTTGTATAATCCAATGTGTCATAACCCAATTTTGGGTTATTCCCTAAAATTCACTTTGTTTCAAAATAAAGTCTGCTCCTATTATGTTCAAAAAGAAATTGCTTTTGTTTGATTATGTTTGCAAGAGTGTTTTGACTTACCTTTATTTTTTGTTATCTTGTTTTAATATGTTGCTCTTACTTGTTTTAGTCTTGATGGTAATTTGGTTAATAATATCACAAGACTTTCTATGTCAAATGAACCTTTTGTATTTTGACGAGATCATGCATTTTCTTGTGTTTACTGTCTTTTTTTTTTTTGTTTCATGCAAATAACACACTTACATGAGCACATCTTACACTTTCAGAAATCTTAAAAGTTCCATCAATTCACAAACCCATCACACTAAGAATAACTAGCCAAACTTTGATAATACTATTGAAATGCGTAATGAAGATCGGAAAGAAGAGGACATGAAAGAGTTTACTAGGTTAGTGGAAAAGTCTGAGAACACTTAGAAACCTGCTAGTGAAAAGCTAGAAATTATAAATTTAGAAACTTAATATAAAAAGAAAGAATTGAAGATTAGCACCCTTATTACAACCAAGGAAAGAGATAGGCTAACCTCTCTGTTATATTATTATGCAGATGTTTTTGCCTGGACTTATACGAATATACCTGGTTTAGACACTAACATAGTGGTATATAGGATTTCTTTGGTAGAAGATAGTAAGCCAGTTAAACAGAAGACTAGACTAATATGTTTAAATATGTTGCTTACAGTAAACGCAAAGATACAAAAATAATGGGATACAAGATTTCTGGATATGGTCTACTAGTCTTAATGGGTGGCTAATATGGTTATAGTTTCCTAAAAAATATGGCAAGATCATAGTGTGTGTGGATTATAGAGACTTGAACAAAACAAGCCCGAAGGATGACTTTCCTCCACCTCATATAGACGTCTTGATTGATAATGTTACGAAGAGTGCCACATATTCGTTCATGGATGAGTTCTTATGTTATAATTAGATTAGAATGGAAGAAGAAGACAGAGAAAACTATCTTTGTCATGTCATGAGGAATTTTATGCTATAAAGTGATGTCGTTCGAATTAAAGAATGTCGGTGCCACATATCAAATAGCAATGGTCACTTTGTTTTATGGCATGGTACACCCAGAAGTGGATGCCTATATAGATGATATACTTGCCAAATCAAAGAAAGAAGAAGATCACGTGTAAGTATTTAGGAAATTATATGAGAGGCTGCGAAAATACCAATTAAGATTGAATCCTGTAAAATGCTTATTTGGGGTAAGAGTTGGAAAGCTATTGGGTTTTGTAGTAAGCAGTCGAGGAATATAAGTTGATCAAGATAAAGCAAAGGTTATCCAAGATATGGCGGCACCTAAAACATAGAAAGAAGTAAAAAGTTTCATTGGACGTTTGACCTATATAACTCGATTTATATCTCAACTGACAGTAATGTGCGAGCTAATTTTTCATTTATGTAGAAAGAAAAATCTGGAGGTATGGAACAATGCTTGCCAAAAAGTCCAAAATATTCCTTGTTTTAAAAAATCCAAAAATATGTTTTGTTTTTGTGCAAACGGCCAAATCTTAAAGTCTTTTTTCATGTATATTTCCAAAAATGAAAAAATTAAATTTTTATCATGTTTTAAAAATACAAAATGGATATTGTAACTAGTTTATAATTGTCCATTAGGGTTTGGCCAAAATACCAAAAATCTTACAACAATTAGGTTTTTATTCAGAATATTTAGGGGTATAAAATTACATTGTAAAGTATACCCTCATGTATTAAAGATACAAAATATGAAATAAATGCAATGTTAAATATGGACCTTATAACGATTAGGATTTAACCAATAAGTTAGAGACTTCCTCACGAAGGGAGATGTACTTTGAACCTTAGATGAGACCAACGAATAGAAACATGACCTAGAAAAACAATCAATCAACAATGTAGCTTACCTTAGGTAGGGTGTATTGTGGGTGATGCGTCTTTTCCTTACACAACTATTTTCTAGTGATCATAATATTAGGTGACGACTCTGAACCATATAATCATAACTTTATTATTAAACTCAAAACTCTTTCATTTCTAGGAGGCAGCACCTCCATTCGGCATCGCGCACGTCATAACAACAAGCATGCTTGGCTAAAATGTAAAACCATGGTAGAGGACAGATATTAACCTAAACGATTTAATGGTCATGATCAAGCCACCAAGAAGGGTTCCAAAAGCTTCATCATTTCCTATAAATAAAGGAGAGATGTAAGAAACAAAAAGAATAAAGTTGAGGGAGAAAATACTAAGAGATAGTGAGAGAAGAAGAAAGAGATTTATGAGTTAAAAATGAGGTAGTTTAAGCCAAGAGGGTATTAGAGGAGAATGAAGAAGAAAAGAGAAAGAAAATGAAGAGATAAAAGCTTAAACCCGAAAACAGAGAGTATAAAGAGAGCTTTTGATCTAGAAAGTTAGTTTGAACAAGAAAGTTGTAGATGAGAAAGAAGAAAACAAGAGAAAGAAAAAGAAGATGAAAAAAATAAGAGAATAATTAGAAGAAAACCATAGCGAGTGAAAAACCCAAAGCTAAAGAGAGAAAACCACCTAAAAAACCTTCCATCATCGGCACACCACCGTCTCTGTCACCAATAGCCTTCACATTATCTCTTCCCTTGCTTTTTTATGTATGCATATGCATGTAAATATTCATTCCTAGTAGTAGGTTACTATTCACTAATGTACTTTGTTATTTCATTTTTATTTTGTTATTGCTTTATTTGCTTCATGGTAATGTTATTGTCATTTCATAAAACTATGTTTTTTTTTTCTTTTTACATATGTATATGTGTGTAAATATTTATTTTCAAAAAATAACAAAAACAACATTAACTAGTTTTCATTAAGTTATCATCATATCTTTGATTGGGTTTAAATAGTTAGGTCAAGGTATCTTTTAGTTTTTATGGATTGACGTAGGCCTTGTGTATTTTTTTAAGAAAAAAAATCTTAAAATGAGTTCAATAATAACTCAATATGATGTCATGAAGTTAGCATCATGTTTTGAAAACTTGAATTTTAAAAATTAGGATCAACGTGTCTTATAGTTTTAGGGACTAACATAGACTACGTGATTTTTTAAGCAAAAAATGAGCTCAATAATATGTCAACACCAGTCTCCTTAGTGTATTGACTAATGTGGGTCAAGACTAGTAATCTATTCAATGTTTTTCTTCTTTGTAAATAATAATAATAATAATAATAATAATAATAATGAAAATGAAAATGATATACAAAGGTCAAGAAATATGTATAAATAAATAAAGTAAAAAAATCATTGAGTAGTGAGACTCTTGATTCACGATTTGATGCCAAATTAACATTTCCTTGAAAATGATGTAATAAGGGTGATTTTTATCTTTTCTTAAACATAACCATTCATTTACTCATATCTCTGCAACCATTTCATAATTTAGGATTCTTAATCTCTTTAAAAACTAGGTAACTACTCCATTTTCCTATATTCCCTGTAATTTTAGAGGACTCATTTCATGTCAAGTGCAATAATATGACAACTCCACTAGGAAAATCAGGTTTAAGCCTATATTTATGTTTTTTTAATGTTTTTAATATTTATTATGTTTATTTTAATGTGGATTGAATATACATACATATTATTTTTCGAGTTTTCACACACTTTATAAAAACCAACAAAAGTTGTAGACCTGAGATCCTTCTTTTTTGGGACTACATAGTGAGATTTAAGTGGTGAATGTGATGTATTTCTATTGAAGCTCACTTGGACTTCCACTCAAATTAAAACTTACCCTATGCATGAAGCTATTGTAGAGTTACTCCTTTACCCACGTTGTATAAGTTTAAAAGGTCAAGTTACCCCAATAATAATTCAAACTATCTAGGAATCTAAAAAAGCTTTAGGGATAGACTAGCTGAATCAAACCTTACATAAGCAAGATTTTATCCATTAAGGTTGACTCTTAATAGGACATAGATCATATCATAAAATATCATATTCCATAATACTTATAGTGATACTAATATTTTCACATTGATCATTACAAGGAGTGAGAGATGTCGGAACATATTGAGATAACCATTGAGGATATGAAAACTAGATCAAAGAAAGGCCAATATGATAGGGGGTTGCCTACCATCATGATTTGAGTATAAATTACCAAAACAAGTGAAGCTTGAATATAAAATGTATGATGTTAGTTAATTATTGAATTGTTGGGAGTTGTTACCCCTACAAGATTATATTGACTTCAATATGGATACATCTCTTAGGTGCTTAAAATCTGGGTACAACCCTCATATTTCTGAGCTATGGTAGGGTTTTACAACTTAGAATACAGAATGTTCACCTTTTATACTATTGACTCGACCCCCACTCTCAAAGAGTATGATTGTTTACTTTTTACTTCTATACACCAAGAGAACAAGCTCTATCAAATAATGCCTAGTTGACAAACATAAATCGTTATATGGTGAAGGAACAATGGCCAAATAAGGTTTCAGGCATGGTTAGTTCTTGAACACATTGGAACCCGTATTCAAAATGAAATTGAAAATGAAAATGAATAACCCATATTCATTTATTTTAGTATGAAGATTGCATGATGAAGAAATGAAACTCGTTTAAAGATTTTGGCTTTAGGCATATATGGATTAATGCTTTTGCTATTAGTAAAATGAATGATTGACTTTGAGGTCATCAATGTATTCAAAAGTGTGTTTACTCTTAAAATAATTCTAGTAATGATAATATTGACTCAAAAGTGAGAAAGGTTTGTTTATGATGTTGCTTGCAATTGTTGTTTGTCTAGATAACAAGTCGAATGGTAAAACAAGATATTGGCTTTATTTGGAACATCGTGAAATTTATACCCAAAATTAGAGAAATTTTTTAAGCATCCACTAAAAGAGTTAGGAGAGACTACTTAGGAGTTGATGTTTTTAAGCATGAGAAAATTTCAATCTCATTAGAGAATATGATATGCCTATTTTCAATCCTATCTTGCATACTAGGTGATTATCCATGATCTTATTGATGGGAGCTTGATTTTGTATCAATTATTGCCCTAACATGGTTTTACGATAGTTTGAATTCAAACAATTCATTCTAATAACCACTGGTGTGGCTTAGCTTATAAATGCTTTAATGTGGTCACAACTTCTAGAAGAGTTGATGAAAAAGTTACTCTTGGGTATCCAATATGAAAAAAAAAAAAGTTAGGTGAATAGGGTACCGAGTCCCACCTTTTAAAGGTTATATAGATTGATGGCTCAAACCTTAGAATATATTCATAAAGAGATTCGAGAACAATAAGAGTCTTACGATTCAGGCCTAAACTAAGAGTTGAAGGAGCTGAGTGCTAAAAAGAGAAAATTATAGCCTAATCTTGTAGTTCAATAGTATGCGCTTATCAATCTAAAAAGAAAAGGAGATGATTTATTTACTCAATTCCAGCAACAAAAACATATTTTTAATGAACTTCGAGCAAGACTCAAAAGCATGATAGAAGACAAAAAGAAGTAAGACTATAAGGTGGCATAAATGTTGTAGGCAATATTGATATTTGAAAACAAAGAGATATCACAATTATAACAAAGCAACCAAAACATGATAGAAAGTCTAAAAGGAGAGATTATTAGGCTCACTAGCCTACTTGAGGAAGCAATATAAGCTATACCATGAAAGAAATGGAGATCTAATCGGATACAAACTCAAACAAAAATGTCACTTCATCCTAATGTTTGGTTGATGCCATAAATGCCATTTACTTTTGTAGTGCCAAACTAGAGGGCACCAAATGCTTCTACTGAGTCCTAATTCACAATGTATTTTCCATTCATGACCTTGCCACAAGAACCACAAGCTTAGATTACTCAAACTATTGACCTCACCACTGAAGAAACTCAAAGGGTCAAGATGGTAAAAGAACTTGACTGTGAAAAGTTATCTGTAATAGAAGAATGGCTTTGAGCGATATAAAGCATAAACTTTTATGACCTAGTAAAGGCAATCAAAATGTGTCTCATGCCTAATGTTGTTTAAGGTTCCTGATTTTATTAAGTATAATGTATATTGTAGTAAAATAACTAAAGAAGTCCATGACAAGAAGCTTTTGATCCATTTTTTTCATGAGAGCTTAAAAAGCACAACACAATGTTGGTACATGTATTAGGAAAATACCAAGATTTAGAAATGGAAGGATTTAGTATATGCTTTTATAAAGTATTTACAAGTTCAATATAAATGTGGCCTCATACCATTTCAATTTGCAAACATATGGAGAAAGGACATAAGGAATCCATTAGAGAGTATGCCTAGAGGCAGCGTGAAATGGTTGCTTAGTTCATCCTTCTTTAGTGAAGAAAGAAATGATCACGTTCTTCACAAATACATTCAAAGCTCTATACTTTGAATATTAAATTGGAAGTTCAACACATTATTTTATATATATATATATATATATATATATATATATATATATATTATTGCTGTAATCGAGAGAATTAAGCAGGTAATAAGGGTAAGAAGAATCTCAAACACTTTTAAAGCTAACCAAATAAAATGAAGGTTTGGTGGCAAAAGAAAGGACAAGAAAGCACACCAAGTGAAAACCCACCATTTTCAACATAAAATTCGGTGGAATAATCAATGAAGGTCCAATAAAAAAGTCAATGCTAATAGTACTAAATCTATAACCATTCACTTCAACATTATCCAATGCCACATCCATCGTTATTCTAAGCATATCTTCACAATTCCCTACTTACCAACCAAACAAGTTCCACAAAATCAAGCATTTTTAACCAATTAACATCAAATTATTAGGTTGGTCTAAGAAACCAGCCTTACAAAAATACCCAAAAAACTAAGAAAACATTGTCACCTTTTCCACTTTCATTGAAAGTAATATTCAAAAGGATCATTAACATTGGATAAATTTCTCATACACCAAAAAGATCCTTGATACACTTAAATTATTCTATCTCTTTACTACCTCATTCTTAGTCTTTTATGCATGTTTTATGTCTTACAATACCTTACTTAACTTGTTTTGTGCTTAACAATACTATGGACATAAAGTGTAAAATAGAGCTAAATCATGCATTTTTAGCACAAGCTCAAGCAAAGTGCTAGAAAAAGTTATGAAAATCTCTTGATCACATGGCTAAGTAACCCCCAACAAAGTAGATAACAACTAAGAAAGCTAAGAATCAGGTTTGATAGAACATTGACCCAAAGGTAACCCTATATCTAAGAACCAAATGTATTGGATAAAGACTTATATCTAAAGATAAAATTGTATCTAAAAACCCTAAGTATGTGAATGACATCATGAAGTCAGTTGATCTTTGATAAGTCAGTGTATGATCTTTATCACTACAAAGAAAGGTTGTTTTGCCACAAACAAACAAAAACAAAACTCACATTTATTCTCCAACTCCCTGTAGAAATTCATAGCTAAAAAAAACATAATATAGTCTCCTCTAATTAACCCTAAAGGACCTCTTTTTGATTGCAAGCTAATAAACCTAAACTAGTAATCAACTAACATAAGTCTAATAATGAAACAAACCCCTAAACAATGTATAATGAGCCAGAACAAATCCAAATTAAAAATAATTATTCAACATTAAATAAATAAATAAATAGAATAATAAAATAAAAAATCTTCATTCCAAAATTCCTCCATATAGCCCGAATCTTCAATTTCACACATTTTTGGCAGATTTTCAATCATGACTTCAAACATGTTGTTCTCTCTCGTTTGGATAAATTACTGGGCTTACCACATATGGTTGGAAAGCTTGAGATGTCTAATGTCCTGAACAATGTGCATCATAGAACAATTCCACATGTAGCTTTAAATATGTCTCAAACAGTACACAAAGGTATAGTCTAGCAGATTTGACAAGATTTGTCTAGTAACTTTGACTCTCTAAAATAATATATTCCCGAACTCCATTTCACCTAAACATTTACCAAATATATTTTCATGTCTAGTATCTCCATATAAAAATTCCATCTCATTCTATTGTACAATTTGAGAGATATGTTCGATCTCACAAAACTGGTCAACAAACATTTTAAGGTTAAATTCGAACCTGACTTGTTTCATATATATACAAAAAAACCACATTATTATGAGCCGTTGAACATAAGAAGCTCAAATTCTAGTTGCATTAGGAAGCCAACTTGAAAAAGGAATTCTTGTGGGATTAGGATTGGTCAGAACAAATTTGTCAAACTAGACCTTTGTGTACTCTTTGGACCATATAAGGAGCTATAGGTGGAATTTTGTTACGATTCAAGTTGGGTTGAAAACTAAACATATCAAGATTTTCATCCATATATGATAGTCCTAATAACTTGTCTATATGAGAGAGAAGTTATGTTTGAAGTTGGGTCTCAAATCTTTCCATGTTGACGTGATGATATAACAGCTCTTTAATGACATGGAAAGGATTCCACATGACTAGAAAACCCCTCTAAAAGGTAAAATTTAATGGACATGACATTAGAGTCATATTAGTGTTAGGAAATCCTAAAGTAATCTAAATAGGAATTAGTTATTAACTAGGAAACTTCTCCACCTCCTCAACTCTATATATACTTTTTTTTTAAAAAAAAAAAAAGATCACATCTAGAACATAAGAGAAGAGAAGGAGCAGTTTTATTATTTTTTAACATTTTTTTATCCTTTTCTTTTCCTAAATTTATGATAAGTTTAGTTTTAAGTTTTAAAAGATTAGTATTCTTGGATTTTAAATTATTATGAGGATTTATGCTTAAAATTACTCTAAATTTGATTGTGACACATGAATTTCTTATGTTTTTCTATGATTAAATTTGATGATGGATGACTGAAAATCTATATGATGCGCAACATATGTTTTTTGGTTTTAAATCTATAGTTAGTTATTAATTTATGATGGAATCATGACGAATTAACTTAAGTAGTAGAAATATCTAATTCTCAAACCTATGTTTGATTATTTGTTACTTGAAAAACATATGGCTAGATTAAATTAACTCCCCATGTGTGTTTAATTATCATGAATTAATTACACCTATCTTGATCTCAATACCATGTAATTAAATCTCGCATGCTTAGTAGAGGTATTATGTGATTAGAGTTAATTGTTGCATGAATACTAGGTTAACTAAAAAGTATGGATATGTAGAAAAACATTTTTTTTTCATAGTTGATTTATTTATGATCATAAATAAGATTATAAAACATATCTAAATTTAATAATTGATGTTTAATTATTCTTAGGGAATACTTCTTATAAAAAAAATGTTTTTATTTTTTTTTTTTACATGCTATTGATTTGCCTTTTATTCTTTAGAATTTATTTATATTGTTTTATTATATTTTTAAGTCATTTTAGTTAGTTTAGATTGTAAACAAAACCTCACTTTTAGTTACTTTCAGAATTGATGGGTGTTTAGATTTGAAATTTACATCTTTACGTAGTTTGCTTTAATTTAAACTTAAATAACTTGTCTTGATTGGGTAATTAAGCTCTAATATTTATATTTTTGTGGGACGATACCCTTAATTTCTATACTACAAATAATTAATTTTAAGGGTTTAAATTTGCACGACTTCGACACTCGTCAAATATTTTACATTGTTGCTGGGGATACTAATCCTTATTTACTTGAGTCAAGCTTGTGTTTTTGTTTAGTTTAGCTTACTTGATACTATAGCACATAAGAGAATGTCTTTTGATCTATGCAATTCACTTGTTATTTTTCAAAAATGTATGACAAATATATTTTCAGAGTCTGTAGAAAGAATCATGCAGTTTTTTTATAGATGATTTTATTGTTTATGGTAATTCTTTTTATGCATGTTTTGAAAACTTAACTTTTATTTTGAAAAGATACATGGAAACTAACCTTGTTTTGAATTATAAAACATGTCATTTTAAGGTTGAACAAGGGATATTTTTAAAGCTTGTAGCTTCTTTTAGAGGTTTCAAAGTTGATAAAGCTAAGATAGATATTATCTTGTCCTTGTCTTATCCCGCAAATGTGTGGGAAGTTCGTTCTTTTTTTTTACAAGTAGGTTTCTATCGAAATTTATCCAAGACTTTTCAAAAACAGCATTGCCTCTATGCAAATTTATGGCAAGGGATGCAAATTTCATGTTTGGTAAAAAATTATTTTCTTTCATTCACATTCAAAGCTCTATTGTGTTACTAATATCTTTAATTATGGTGCAGTAGAAATTCAAAGTTTAGAAACAAAAAAAAAGATCAAAGTGAATGGGAAACATTTGGTGAAAATTTAATTGCAATGGATAAAGAAGAGAATGTGAAAGAATTTGTTAGGCTAGAGTTATCTAAACAACCTATAAAACCAAATAAAAAGGAGTTGGAATTAGTAAAGTAGGCACTAATAGAATGTAAAGGAATTTAAAATGGGGGACCTGACCTTTACTAAAAAATAAACAGCCACGTTCAACCAAATAAAAAAAAAAGCAATTATTCACTACCAAACATGAAAAAGAAGGTTAAAATCAATCATCAACAATAAAATCGACAGGTCTAAGAAAATTCCAAATTGACCATGAAAGATAAAAAGCGATTGACCAAGAAAAATGGACATCATAATCATTATGAAAGCTAGAAGATATGATCAACTAGGAAAAGGTAATCAACCACAAAGATACATGTTTAAATGATTATTCAGAAGATCAAGTTCTACTTTGAATAAGAGTTTATAACATATTATACTTGTAAAAATTATTAGTTATGAGTCAATGATTAATAAGAAAACGACGTTATTATAAGGATACAAATTGTACAAGGATGTTATGAGCTTTTAATATGCTATGAGAAGTTCGTATAAATTTAGGAAATGTGATTCTTATAAGATTCCATCTCTATAATAATATAATAAGGCCATTCAATTACTAGAAACGATGGCCAACCCAATACATATATTTTTATTATATAATTTACCGTTTTATTTGCAATTTAATTCATATAAGTTACCCTTATTGATCTTTCCATGTGTTCTCTATAGTCTTTATAATTTTATCTTTCTTTAATTGCTTTCTTAATTTTTTTAGTTTATTTTAGTCACATATTTTTTCTTTCAAGTCTATTAAAATCAAGTAGGGTTCCTACATTTCATTTGATTTGTGAGGCTATTATTTGCTTCTCTCAGGATATTGTTTATAATTTCAGTTTATCCTTATTGGAAGGAAAAACAAAGAATATGTAGTACAATTGATCCAATAATTATTTGACTAGTCAATAATGAGTATGCAAATGTGTCTACATGGTCTTATATAGATACGTCAGGACTGGATACTGATATCATGATACAATTACTATTGATTCTAGATTGTAACTTAGTGAAATAGAAACTAATGATTAGGCCATATATTTTTATTAAGATAAAAAAGGGTGAGAAAAAAAATTAAAGGTTAGATTTTTAGAAGTGGTCATGTACTCTAAATAATGCTAATTGATAAGAAAGATAGAAGAGTTGGAATTATGTTGACTTTAAAGATCTCAATAAATCAAGACTTAAAGATTAGTTTAAACTTATTGCGACAAAGTCATGTCATCTAGGTTAAAAGATGTGGGGGAAAATATCAAAGAGCTATGGTTATTTTGTTTCATGATGTGATGCATAGAAAGATTAAAGTGTATCTAATTATATGATTGCCAGGTCTATAGAAGAAGAAAATCATATCTAACTATTAAAGAGGATCTTTAAAAGGTTAAGAAACTATAAGCTCCAGATGAATGAATCCTGTAAAGTGCACATTCTAGATAAATTCTAGAAAGCTATTAGGATATATTGTAAGTAACATAGAATTGAAATGGATCTTGCTAAGGTTAATACAACCTAAACCATGCCTCAACCTACAATTGAAAGAGATGTGAGAAGCTTATTAGGGTGTTTGAACTACATAAATTGATTCATTTCCCAATTGATGATGACTTGTGAACTAATCAAACTTACATTATAAGAAGAATCTGGGAGTGTGAGATGAAGATTGTCAAAGAAATTTTGATAAAATAAGAAATTCTTGCAAAAACCACCTCTCATGGTGTTATTTATGCCAGGTAAACCATTAATTAAATATCTAATAGTGCTAAAATTTGCTATGGATTTTATTTTGGATCAACATTATGATTCTAAAAGGAAAGAACAAACCATTCATTATTTAAGTAAGAAGTTCACCAATTATCAATCTTAATACACTTTGCTAGAGAAGATATCTTGTGGCTTGGTATGGAATGCATAAAAGCTTATGCGATATATTAAAAAGAACCTAAAAGAACTCACTATAGCTCTCGTCACATAGCATTGTTCATTAGAAGAATGCTTTATCTTTTCTTTTTTTATCCTTCATTTTATCCATTTGATTTTTTTTATTTGATCCTTTAACATTGTGTTTAATAGGAATTGGTCTTTGTAATATGCTTCTCCTTGCTTTTAATCATACTATCATAGTCTCAACAAAATGTTTCATATTATGTTGGTTCATGATTTTGCCAAAATCTATTTGATTTTATTGTTTTCTATGGGTTGTGCTATGGGTTGTGTTTTTTGTCAACATAATGATTCTAGAAGGAAAGAAGAAACCAATTTTTAATTAAATAAGAAATTCACCTATTGTGAATCTTAGTGTACTTTGCTAGAGAAGATCTATTGTGGCTTGGTATGGAAGACATGAAGGCTTACGCGGTATCTTAAAAATAACTTAAAAGAATTGTTGAATTCATTATAGCTCCATTAACATAGTCGTATTCATTAAAACAATGTTGTTTTTTTTTTTTTGTCTTCCATTTTCTTTAATTTTTTTTCAATTTAGTCCTTTAGTATTGTTTATTAAGAATTGATCTTTTTAATTTGCTTCTTTTTTTTGTATTGCATTATTATAGTCTCGAAAAATATCCCACCATTGGATTGATTCTCAATTTCACAAAAATTTATTTGATTTTTCAAAATTGGTCTCTTTGTTTTTTTTCCAAGTCTTTCCTCAGGATTTTGTTAAAGTTCTGTTTTGGTTCCTTTTGTTTGATGATTAAACAATTTGGTCTAATTTTTTTTTTCAACTTGATCCTTGGAATAAAAGAGGTGAGAGAGCCATTGAAAAATGATAAATGAGAGAGAAGATTATCATTTTGACCCTATTCTAACAAAAACAAAGTTATTCTTAATATCAATAGAAGTTTCAGTAAGGTGTTTTTTGGCCTTCATCATGCCTAAAAAAATAGATTGAGGCTCGAGATAATTTCTAAACTCGAGTTGATTTTGCATTTTAGAACTAATATTTTACAAGCTTAGGATCACAAATGCTTTTTTTAGGCTTTTTTTGGGTATTTTCAGCTAAGAAATTACTTTTTGGAGTAAAAAAAAATTATCGATGATTTTCCAACCACCATTATGACGGTTGAAAATTAAGTTTCTAAATGACACATTATTTAGCAAATTATACATCATCTATTTTGGTTTCACAAAAAATAAAAATCAAACCAGTCATATGGCTTTAGTTTTCAGGCCCAAATGTGTCTGGGCTCTTAGGTTTCTTGCTAGGCTTGTGAGCCTAGCATGCGAGGTTTAGGAGTGTCTAACCTCTTTTTTTATTTGTTTTCATTTAAAAAAAAATGAATTCAAACCCTCATTCTTTTATGCATATTTTTAGTTTGTGTTAATTTTTTATTTAAATTTTAGTTAAGGCCCTCCTTTATATTTTTTTAGATTGTTAATAATTCAATTAAGTAAAACCTAAATTTTAAAAAATAAGGTTATTAAACCTGATAAAGGCTATCAAGGACATTTTACCCCCTTTACCTAAACAATGTAATGATATTTTTACCTCTCCATTCAAAAATTTAACACTGGCTATTAATAGCATTAAAGTCTTTTTAAATGATTCATTTGTCATTACAAAGTCTATTGGGAACAAATGAGTCTTTTTTCATGTCAATTATATAGTGAAACATCTAAAATACTCTTAAAAGCAAAAAAATCAAAACTGACATCAATAGACATTTTAGTATTTTCATAATGATTTTTTCATTATTATAATGTCAGCTAATGAGTAATTTGGTATTTGAAAAAATATAATGAATAATAAATAATTAAAATATAAAGTGAAATGACAAAAATACCCTTAAAAGAAAAAAAAATAAACCTGGAGTCAAGGGACTTCTTAGTCTTTTCACAATGATTTTTTTGTAATTATAAAGTAAGTCAGGGGTAATTTGGTATTTGTCTAAATAAAACAAAAAAGAAAATGCGCATGTGACGCTCCGGGAGGTGTGTGGGTCGCGCTTATACCAAAAATGAAAATGCACATGAAATGCCTCCTAGCATCTAAAAATGACATTTCTTAATGTCGTTTTTGGCTTGACCCTTATTATTCTAGTTAGAAATTTATCATGATATATTTTATGTCTTTTCTATTCCATTTTAGTGTTTGAACATATTTTTTGCAAAAAAAATAAATTTGATCTTGTGATGAAGTGCATGCACCGAGACTAGCGATTAAGACTATATTGAAATGGTTGCAACAATGAATTTATCTTTATAAATAAGAGTAGCATATTAAAATCACTAAAATACATATTAGTTGTTCAAATTTATATCCTAGCAAATTCAAATATACTAGTTACCTAACAAATTTATGTCATTATTAGTGAATCGAATTTATGTTAATCAACTTAATATAAAAGGTATTGGCATTTTCAGTAAAGAAAAATAATCTTGACATTGCTAGGTACTTACCATCTTAAATTTCTCCTTGAAGAGAATATTATTTTGAACTTTACAGGTAATTTAATATCCTAGGACATGTTAGATTAATCTAATATATATATATATATAAAATAACATTTTGATAAATAGTTGTAAATAAAGAGAGGGGGGGTTGAGAAACTGAACAGCCCTTGCTGTATCCCCTTTCCATTTTAAATGGATTAATTTTTTAACTATTCATAAAATTTGCATGAGACCGAACAGGATCGCGTAATATTGGTGGGTACCAAGGCTATCGCACCATGAGTTGGCCACGTGATGGTAGGCGGGCATTTTAAATCACGTGATTCAGTGCGGATTCCACGGAGTTACTGACACCTGTACCTTTTCATGCATGTATGAGGTTGTTTTAGAATGTTTTTTTTTAATGTATTAAAATAATATATTTTTAAAATTTTTAAATTTATTTTTTTATTTCAGTACATTAAAATAATTTAAAATTTTAATTTAAAACTAAAAAAAATTAAAATTAAAAAAAAAAAAGTAGAATTCATCTCCAATTCCAACCACCTCTTACAAATGATAAATAAAAGCTGGTCCGTCTGGAGAACGTGATTAGAGAGAGAGAGAGAGAGAGAGAGAGAGAATAATTTTATTATCCTAAAAAAATGAAGCAATAGAAAAGATTGTTAACAGATCCCTAAACGGATTCCTTAACATGAGAATGTCCATGAAACACACTCTCCGTTACTTCAAAAATATTAGGTGCTTTGTTCTCGTATTTAAATAAACCTTAATTAACAACATTTAAAAAAAAAGTTAGAAAGTCGGCCACTATTCATGTGAACAGCAGCCGTTATATGAATTTTTTAATTATTATTTTTCAATTATATTTTATTAGAGTCTAATTATATAAAATTAAGCTCCAAGTAAGCTCCAAATTAAAATATAGATAAAATAATGTTTTAACCTAAATTTATAATAATTTTTATTTTTATTGAAAAATTTATTTTATTTATTTTTTCATCTCTGAGTTAGAGAAAAATAAAAAAA
>Ga0325405_1001446_pt1 | contig 24024 bp, 14 predicted proteins | sample PopdelMetagenome_21_FD_205663 | JGI IMG/M metagenome (GOLD analysis project Ga0325405, IMG submission 205663) | Populus deltoides microbial communities from Bellville, Georgia, United States - Xylem-Control-R2 | ecosystem: Host-associated > Plants > Phyllosphere > Stem > Wood/Secondary xylem...
CCCTATTATGAGTTATTTCCTTCTTGGCATACCCCTTTTGCCTACAGGTTGACCTTTGATGAAGACCTCCATAATCCATTTTCCTTGTATGAACCTATAAGTTTAACTTTAAGGTTTTTTTCTCACCCATTTTATATGGTTTGGCCACATGATGCTTTTTTAATATTTCTTATATATTGTCAATAAAGTGATTATTATCAATAAATATTGCTTTTATAATTGCTTCTACAGGTCAGCAATGACTTTTAGTGCCTCGATAAGCCTATTAATTAATGTGTAAATTATAGTGTATGATATGCTTTAAGAATCTCTTGATCTGTTTTCAAGATGAGGCTTTTTATAGAGCAAATATAAGTGTAATTGATACTTGAGGGCCACTCATACCAGTTTTTTTATATCCATATTAGCAGCCTGAGCTGGGTCAGAGCTTTAGAAGAAAGTTCGGGTACCTAGAGTACTACTTCTTTATAAGAATTAAGTTCAGCATGAAGTCTTTGATATATTCTAAATACTTAGAAGAGAACTCTTTATCAAGGAAGAAGGCGTGTATGATGTTGAAAGTAAACTGATTTCTAGAAATTAGTTGAACTAGTCAACCGGTTCGGAAACGGTTGACCAATTCAATCGTCAAAATACAGTTCTTGCTTGGATTAAGATTTCCTTGTATTAGTTTAATTCCTTTATAGTCTAGGACTTAATGCCTATAAATAGACTTGTAATATAAGGCATTATTAAGTGAATATACATAGAGAAATCAAAGAGAGAAACACTTCAATAAAGTTAACCTTCCTCTTATTCTTCTTCTTATTCTTTAGATTTGTTCTTGAGTTTTTCTTTATCTTGCATTATTATGTTGATCTCATACCACACTTGTTTTACCTCCAATAAGTGGTATCAGAGTTTAGGTTGATTGTTTGCCATGGCCAATCCTAACTTTTCACTTCAATGTCCTCGTTTGACAAAGCACAACTATGAAATATGGTGTATTCGTGTAAAAGCTTGGTTAGGTTCCCAAGATGTGTGTGAAATGATTGAGAATGGCTTTGAAGAGTCTATGAAAGGAGAGCGTTGACTTCAATCCAAAGGGAGGTCGTGCAAAAACACAAAAGAATGATCAATAGACACTCACAATCATCCACCAATGTTTGGATGATGTCACTTTTGAGATAGTGGTTAACACAACCACCGCCAAGCAAGCATGAAAATTTTTGCAAGTATCAAACCAAGAAGCTAGCAATGTGAGAAATGTACGTTTACAAAAGTTACATGGTGACTTTGAAAAGTTATATATGCTTGAATCGAAGAATATTTCAAATTAATTTACTAGAGTTTTAGTCATATACAATTTAATGAAGAGATATGGGGAGAAGATGGAAGAGACACGTGTGGTAGAGAAGATCCTACGTTCACTACAAAAAAAAAAGTTCCATTATGTTGTAGTTACGATAGAGGAATCACAATACTTGAATTTTCTTACCGTCGCACGTGTGCATTGTCGCAACGATCTTCATTTTGGGTCAGGGTAGTCAAGAATGGTCTTTGATTTTTTTTTTTTTTCGGGGAGTCACCACCTAGTACTACAGCTACTAGGAACACTAACATGTTTTTTTTTCCAGAGATTCTAGGTAAGGAACTGATTGCATAAAGAAAATGTATTAACATCCCTAGTACGCCTTACTTAAGGTAATCTGCATTGTTTTTTTTATTTGTTTGCTATGGTCTGATGATGTCTATTTCCACCATCCTACTATGGCAGGTTTGTTATGATGAACAAACCCTGGTTTTCTAGGTTAAGAACTCGGTCTGGGAAGGTGAAATATCCTCTATTAATGTTGAGGCTTATTTTTAGGGAAAATTGGAATTTTTGCTATCGCATCATTCCAAATAATATTCTAGATAAAATTTCTTGCGGATCTTAACCTTGTATTAGAAGTGAATGAGTTGTATTATTCACAATAATATTTTGAATATTAACCTTATACAAGTTTTTTATCCTTATATTAAAGTGAATAATAAAATTATTATCCATAACTAGCATGGATCTGTTTTTTATCGCAGCGACCTTAAACAATTCAAAGAAAAGAATGCCATGTGTCTCTACTCTTTTAGTGTAGTTCCTCCTAGTCTCTCTCTGTTTTATCTCCCCTATGTCTTTCTACATCTAATGTGGTCTCCTTCTGTTTCTCTTTGTCCTTTTTCTGGTATTATTATGTGCCTTCTCTGTTTTTTCTCTCTTCCCTTTTATGTGATGGCCTTTCTCTGGTTTTTATCAAGGTTGTCAATTTCATTTCGGCAAGTGTTTTATTTTTTCAATTGGAATGAAATGTTTCAGTTTCGGAGTGTTCAGCGAGCCGTTTCAAGGTTGTACTGTTTATATATATATATATCAACAAACATAATTCAAATTCAAGATAAATTAATTATATATTATGCAATACAAACACAATGTCACAAATAATTTTAAAATTTTAAATATTTCTAAATAGTCAAGATTAAATAGATCTTTAACTTAAAGTAATTCAACTTAAACAAAATATCAAAATATTATGAAAGTAAAATGTTTTAACACAAATATTTTAAATATAAAGTTAGGTCAATGTTATCAAGGCTAATGAAATCTAAAGCATCCCTTGTTTTGCTCAAATTCCTACAAAGTATAAACATGAAAAAAACAACATGAATATAAACCATATATATTAGTGATAAATCTAATTTTAAAAAATTAATATCATTGTTAATGAAAATAGTAATAATAATTTTCAATATTATTATTAATATCATTGTTATTGAAAATAATAATGAAAAAGAGTTTTTTATATTTGGATGGTTTAATTAATTAAATGGAACCAGGTTCAATTTGATTCAATGACTTTTCAAGACCAGAATGAAATATGTGAAATGAAACCGGCACATTTCAGTCAAAATTTAGCTGAAAAATTTGAAATGGATTGAGATTTGAAATAAGATAAAAATTATTTTGTTTTGTTTTGTTTTTTGAATTAATATGAAATATTTGATTATTTCAAACAAAACTAAAGAAAATTAACAAACTTGATAGCATCTACCTTGACAATACAACGTGGGCATGTGAAACGAAGGCTGTGCAAAATCAGATTGTTAATTAAGAAAAATGAGACACAAAACAAAGAAGAGGGCTGTATATGTCGGCCCAATGGCCAAGTTGTGTAGTAATTAATTTTAGTTTCCTTGTCTTTATTTTCTGTCACAATTATAGATACAGATTGGATCGCAGTCGTACGGTACCTAATGCGCTGGTGTTGACTTTGACTTGTAAATGACAACCAACACTTATGATGGCAATATTAAATATTATATGTTATATTGGTTGTAACTTAGCTGATTTATAGTTCATCCATTCGATTATCATGGATTTTAAGACTACTATATATTTATATAATCGTTAATTTTAAAATTTATATAATTAGTTGAGATATACATAAAATAACCTGGATATTCATATTAATTTAAAATAATATATTATATGTTATATATTCCATCATGAGTTCGAGTTCTTTCAAGTCACTGGAGACTTACACGATCGTTAACTTTAAAGTCTGTAGGATTAGTCGAGATACGCGTAATCTGTCCCGGACACCCATGTTAATCTAAAAAATATATATTATATGTTATATGAGGGGTAGCTTAATTAGTCAGGTTTTTAGTTTACTTCCCAATGATTATGAGTTCTAATATCTTCAGGATCACTGGAGGTTTACGTAGTCGTTAACTTTAGGATTTATAGAATTAGTTGAATTGCGTGCAAGTTGACCCGAACACTCACGTTAATAAAAAAATATTATATGTTATATGAACTCAAAGTTTAAAGGAATTTGAAGCTATATAATTGGGTTAATTTTTTCTCATTATATAGAAATTATTGTCATTAAAACTTGGGTTTTTTTTTCCTTGAATAGTAAATAATTATCAGACTAAGTTCGTTTGTTTGTGTTTATTTTATGTTATACGCAAATCTAACCCTTAGTTTGGAGGATCACTACAATTTAGATGTCAAGAACAATTAACTTTGTGGACAGCTAGTCATTCGGTGGGGCTCAACAAGAAAGGTGGTTCTTTCAAAGTGAATATGGTTGAAAAAGATGAAGTCAGGGAGTTAGTTGCCATGGTTTCAAACATTCAAATTGAAATGATTACCGAATTAAATATGGCAACTAATGTTGTAAAGACTTCAGATTGGTGGTTGGATTCTGGTGCAACAGTTCATGTTTGCAACAACAAAGCATGGTTCAAGACTTATGAAGAATTGAAAAAACCTGAAGAGGTCTTGATGGGCAAACATAATTCTGTCAAAGTTTTGGGAAAAGGAACTATTGATTTGTACTTTACTTCTGGACAAAAATTATCTTTACTCAATGTGTTTCATGTTCCTGAAATTAGGAAAAACCTTGTATCTGCTAGTCTTTTGAGCAAGAAAGGGTTCAAGATTGTTTTGGAGTCTGATAAGGTTATTGTAACTAAGAGTGGAATGTTTGTGGGAAAGGGTTATTCCTGTGATGGCATGTTTAAGTTCAGTATTAATGAAATCAATGATATTTCTGCTTATATGGTTGAATCTACTTCTCTTCTTTGGCATGCTAGATTAGGACATCTAAATTATAGATATTTGAAATATATGTGTAAGCATGGTTATATTTCATATCAACATAATAATAAAAACAAATGTGAAGTATGTATTCAAGCAAAGATGACAAAGAAGCCTTTTCCTAAAGTAGAAAGGAATTCTCAATTACTTGAGTTGGTCCATTCTGATATATGTGAAATAAATGGTATTTTAACAAGGGGTGGGAAAAGATATTTCATAACTTTCATTAATGATTATTCTCGTCTTACCTATGTTTACTTGTTAAGAACTAAAGATGAAGCCTTAGAAAAATTCAAGGAATTCAAGAAAATGATAGAAAATAAAAAAGAAAGGCAAATTAAAGTTCTTAGAAATGATAGAGGTGAAAAATACTTTTCTAAGGAGTTTTCTACATTTTGTGAGGAAAACAGAATAATCCATCAAATGATAACATCCTATACACCACAACATAATAGACTTGCTAAAAGGAAAAATAGGACCTTAGTGGATATGGTTAATGCCATGCTTTTGAATGCTAAATTACCAAATAATTGATGGGGTGAAGCCTTACTTACTGCATGTCACATTCATAATAGAGTACTATCTAAAAAATTAAATGTTTCTCCCTATGAAGCATGGAATGGTAGAAAACCAAATCTGAATTATTTTAAAGTATGGGGGTGTCACGACCCGAATCCCGGGTCTGTGACCGGCAATGCAGGAGCGGTGTCGAAAGGACACCTCACCTATGCTAAGACTCAGAACGGACATATCAAAAGAATAAGTTATTCAAAAATACACAGCATTTCATAATCTTCAAAAAAATATTATATTATTCAACACTGATGAAACTAAAAGATAGTTCAAAACTCTTCATCAGTAATTAAAACAAAAACAATAATTCATAATACTCACTACATTGTCAAAATCCAAACTTAATTAAAACAAGGATCGAATCAAAACTAAAAGGAAAGCCTCGCAAAACAAGCAAGGCATACCGACCAAAACTGAAGAAGCATGAACACTCAACAAGTCCACATGCTAACAGAACTAAGAACCTGAAATAATATTACGAATGAGGGGCGAGTTCCACCAACTTAGTGAGGGAATAATATTTAATATACATTTTAGATATTAATAGTTTGCAAGATGATTTATCTTGATATACATTTACATATACATACTAAACATATTATCATAACGTAATGGAATACATATCGGAGAGCAGATGACACCCGAGGGTGACCAGATGACACTCAAAAGGGACCAGATAACACCCAAAGGTGACCACTGTGGGATGATCAGTCGCCACAGGGTGATGCCTCTCTCACCAGCTAGGTATACAGAATACTATGTGCACATAGGCTAACTACTCTCCGTTAGCATGGAGTTACTGACAAGTCCCATATCAAGGCATAATAGATATTCACAGAATCATCAAAGAAACGTATATCATATCAAATAGAATTTAATTCGACAGATTGCGAGTGCAAATTCAAGAATAAATGAGTACTTGGAAAATAAAGCAATATATATAAATATTCAAGAAATTTACTGGTTGTACTCATCGTATAATCAACATACATATTTATTTATATTATATGCATATTAAAGATTATCTCACTCACCCGGAAGAATATAGATTAAAAGGAATATCAGATGAAAGACCCGAAAAACCTATTGAGGATCGTTAGAAGAACCTACAATAAATAAATGAAATATACTCAAAAGCAACTCAAAGCAACACAAATAAAAGATTCCAATGCATAAAAGAAAACCAGGTTTAGTCTCCTAGGTTTAGGGACTAAAACGATAATTATCCAAAACAGGGACCAAAATGTAATTTTACCAAAACTGGACCAAACTGTAAATACATAACCATACTGAAATTTCACCCATAAACCATCCTTAATTCTGTTTAGAACAAACCAGGGACCGAACTTTATTTTTTTATAAAGTTTAGGGACTAAAATGTAAATTCCCAAAATTGAGGGACTAAGCTGAAAATATTCCAAATCAATTATCAAACTGAGATTCATCATCCTAAACCTCATAATAACACTGTACAGAATCTCAAAATACATTTAGGGGTTAAATTGTAATTTTTCCAAAGTTTAGGGACTAAACTGAAATTTTCATAAATCAAGGACCAAAATAAAATTTGGTCACCTTCAACCTCAAGACCATTCTGTCCAGATTTTACAGTAAGGTTAAAATGAATTTCTTAACCCCATAAGAATTAATTTAAATAAATCAACTCACAAATTCTTATTTCTAACAACATACTAATTAATCACCTAACATTAAACCCTTAATAATCATAAATCAATTTTAACAACATAAAGTTCTAATCCTTATAAACCCTAATCTCTTCTTTAATCATTCCATAAACAACTATAATCGAAAGTAAAATGAAAGAGAACCACTTACTTGCTACTTCCACTTTTCTTGAACAAAAAACTGAAGATCAAAAACTAAAATCTTTGGTTTGAGGAGGGGAGGGTCACGGCGGCTACAAGAATTAGAAGAGATAAAAGTAATTCTCTTGCAACTCTTCCTTAAATACCTAGGTTAACTTAGGTTGGGTTTGGGCTGACTTAGGCTTAGGTTTGGGCTAAAAGTTTGGGTTTTACAACACTTCCCCCGTTAAATGAAATTCGTCCTCGAATTTAAACTTTAAAAACCGAAGTCTTACCATCATGATCAAACAAATTATTCAAAACTTATCTCTAAAATTTCATTTCTTAAACTATCATTTAAAGTCCACTTCAAAAATCAATAAATACCACCATGCTTTCGTTGCGCTCTCTGATATATGCAATAAAAAAAAACATATATCATGTATAACTTTTCTTAATTCATATCCTTAAAAATCAAACAACACACCCTCAATTTTCTTTTAGATCAAAAGTTTTTTAAAACAACTTATCTCAAATCATATCTCTTCCTAAATGAAAACACATCCTCAAATATATATTTTATTTTAAAGCATCATGTAAAAGAATCCAGCCTTATAGTTAGGGAATGTCATGAAGTAACAGAGTCTAATGAACAGACAACAATTATGAGCTCAAACTTTCAAGAGGCATTAATCATGGAGGACATGTCACTTGTAAAAGCAATAAGCAATGCAAATAATAAGATGCATGTAGTTCTCTCAACCACCATAACAACTAAAGAGTCAGATGAAATGATAAAGACTTTAAAGGAGGAAGAAAGTTATTGTGACAAGATCAATGCAACAATTATGGTAGAGATAACAAAGACTAACTGGGAGAAGCCTAGCTGAATGAAATATCGTTATAAGATTTCTAATATTACCTCAAATGATAGTGTTTCTCTTGAAATTAAAGCAAAAGCATGTCAACAAGAAAAAAAATCAAAGATAACATGGGACTTGAGCTACCCTACTTAAACTTGACATCTCAAATTCCTATTGATGATCACGAAAACATAACGAAGGAGCAAGTAGCCAAATAAAACATAGATGCATATGGCGTCAGGAAAATAAAGAAGCTTCAGATGTAATTTATGAATCCAAAGATCATGGTATTGAAGAGCTAATCATAAGCATAATTAAAAGAGGAAAATGAGAAATCCTCAGAAATAGTTGAATCTCTAGGTGCTAAAGCAACAGTAAATGAAGTTGTTATTGACTGGAGTTCTCCAGAAGTCATATAAAAGAAGAGCAAAGAATTTCAACAACAATTGAAAGAAGGGAAGAAATATAAAGGATGTGGAGTTGCTGGAAGATTATTTGAGAAAAACAAAAGATGTGTTCTTGCAAGAGGATGATTATAGAGAACATGACATCTCCCAATTAAAGCTTCAATCTAATATAGATATATAAAATCAGAGTCCAAATGAGGTACTATAAGAAGAATGTGAAACTCCTGATGAAACTAAAAAAGAAATCAAGGATGGTCCAAAATTAATATCCATGACTAATTCTCAAGGTTTGAAGCACTAAAAGAAGATGAGAGTACTTCAAGTCAAATTGTCCCGGAAAAGAAATTAGAAGAGCAAAATTAGACACTAATAATGACATTTCATTCTAAGAAAAAGGATTATGGGACTGAAATGATTATTAAGAATATTGAAGATTATGTGCAAGTGGAAATACCAGCTGATCCATAAAATCGATCTCCACCAAAGATAACAGGAGATACATGTTTGCATAAGGATGAAACCAATGAGCTTGAAAACTCGGGTTTTAGGGTTGAACTCAATACAGGCATACAGAATGATAGTCTAACAAAGTCCAAGTAGAAGAAACCAAAAGCCTATATAATGCTTCAAAATTACAGACTCCAGAATATAAAACAAGCAAAGAGGCTTTTGAATCTATTTTAAAAGTTCATGGCCACAAAGACTTCATTGCATCAGAAGGAACTGAAGTCAAAGAAAATCATCTAGAGGTAGCAATAACTGATTTGGTGGCAGGAGAGAATCGGAGTAAGAAAATAATTGATACAACTGAAATCATACTTGTGGTTCAGAAGTTAAATGCAATACAAATATGCAGAGAACTATTCAAATGAATTCGATAAGGAAGAAGGTAGAACACTAGATAAAGATTCAACACTACAGCCTCAATGATGCGGAAAAAAAACTAAAAGATAAAGAATATCTACCAGAAATAACAAAATAACAGAAAGAAAAGAAACATGAGCATTTGAAGAAGAAAAAAACTTCAATCTTAGGGCTAAGACAAGTGAAGAGGGGTGTCATACCCCCAAAGCTGTACCGGCACACAATCGAGACGATCACTATAAACCATCATAACCATGTAAACCCCTTACATACATATCATACATAACCTGAAAGTAAAACTTCACAAATAAATTTTATTAATCAAATATCTTAATCCAATATTTCATAATTGTAAGTCTGTAATAGATTGTACATATAATCTTCATACCATCAATTTACCCAATTCAAGATAACTATATTAATCACCATATAAATCATAATCAAAAGCCTATAATAACAACCTTAATAAGAAATTCTCCAATAACAGTCTCACCATTCATAACTGATTAATCATATTTCAACTTTCTCTTGCATTCAAAATCTATATTTCTGAGATAAAAATATTGCGAAAAGAGATGAGCTTCCACAACTCAAAAAGTAATCAAAATAAATACACCCAGAAAATATTATCAAACATATATATTTCATAGAATATTTCCAGTCATATATATATATCATAGAAAAAGATTATTAGACATATTTTTCAGAATACTTACCAAAGATAACACATATAGATATAAATATGATGAAAAATCAAATTTAAATAAAAAAAATATTATAAGTTGTTCAAATACTAAAAAAAACACATACTTACATCCAATATACACTCACTAACATTACTCGTACATATACATACTTTTAAAGTGCTACAAGTCAGAAAATCAAACATAGATAAAGTATTCAGATTTATGTGAAGCCTTTCACACAAGCTAGTATTGATATTCCAACTTGTTTAACTCAAAAACTCATATCAATTTATATGTCAAAAATCACTCAAAAATTCATGTCAAATTTATATTTCAAAATCATACAATAACAAATCAGATATACAAACAAATCATATTTATTTCAGATATAATATTATTCTTCTAATAATTCAAAATACTTTTAAATAATATTTATAATAATTACTCACTCCATATCACACACACATATCCACATACACATATTTCATAAATACTTACAAGATATATTTCATGCTCATTTATATATATTGTACAAATACTTCCAAAAATTTACTTATAGCAAATACTTATGCTTAAGTATTTCCAAGAAATATTATTACTCAAATACACACACACACAAGTATTTTCTCACAAGTATGCAAAACACATATACCACATATATTATATCCAAGAATATACTTATATCAAATATTATCACACGGATGAAAAACACATATATTATATATAGTATATCCAATGATATATTTATATCAAATATTCACATACATGTATATTTCCTCACATGTATATCAACATAACAATGAAAGGAGTTTAAGAAGACAAAGAGGGATCACAACAAGACGAGAAAGATCCTAAGCTCCACATATTACGAGGATTTTTTTTTTAAAAAAATCATATTATAGGGTTTTCACAAAATCAAATTATAGGGTTTTAACAAAACCAGGTTACAGGATTTTAACAAAAACAAATTACGAGATTTTAACAAAATCGGGCTCTGATACCACCTTTGTCACAACCCGAATCCTGGGTCTGTGACCGGTAACGCAGGAGCGGTGTCGAAAGGACACCTCACCTACGCTAAGCCTCAAAACGGACATATCAAAAGAATAAGTTATTCAAAAATACGCAGCATTTCATAATCTTCAAAAAAATATTATATTATTCAAAACTAATGAAACCAAAAGATAGTTCAAAACTTTTCATCAGTAATTAAAACAAAAACAATAATTCATAATACTCACTACATTGTCAAAATCCAAACTTAATTAAAACAAGGATCGAATCAAAATTAAAAGGAAAGCCTCGTAAAACAAGCAAGGCATACCGACCAAAACTGAAGAAGCAGGAACACTCAACAAGTCCACATGCTAACAGAACTAAGAACCTGAAATAATATTATGAATGAGGGGTGAGTTCAACCAACAAAGTGAGGGAATAATATTTAATATACATTTTAGATATTAATAGTTTGCAAGATGATTTATCTTGATATACATATACATATACATACTAAACATACTATCATAACGTAGTGGAATACATATCAGAGATCAGATGACACCCGAGGGTGACCAAATGACACTCAAAAGTGACCAGATGACACCCGAAGGTGACCACTGTGGGATGATCAGTCGCCACAGGGTGATGCCTCTCTCACCAGCTAGGTATACAGAATACTACGTGCACATAGGCTAACTACTCTCCATTAGCATAGAGTTACTGACAAGTCCCATATCAAGACATAATAGATATTCACAGAATCATCAAAGAAACATATATCATATAAAATAGAATTTAGTTCGACAGATTGCGAGTGCAAATTGAAGAATAAATGAGTACTCGGAAAATAAAGCAATATATATAAATATTCAAGAAATTTACTGGTTGTACTCATCGTATAATCAACATACATATTTATTTATATTATATACATATTAAAGATTATCCCACTCACCTAAAAGAATATAGATTAAAAGGAATATTAGATGAAAGACCCGAAAAACCTATTGAGGATCGTTAGGAGAACCTACAATAAATATACAAAATATACTCAAAAGCAACTCAAAGCAACACAAATAAAAGATTCCAATAAAAGAAAACCAGGTTTAGTCTCCTAGGTTTAGGGACTAAAACGACAATGATCCAAAACAGGGACCAAAACGTAATTTTACCAAAACTGGACCAAACTGTAAATACATAACCATACTGAAATTTCACCCATAAACCATCCTTAATTCTGTCTAGAACAAACCAGGGACCGAACTTTATTTTTTTATAAAGTTTAGGGACTAAAATGTAAATTCCCAAAATTGAAGGACTAAGCTCAAAATATTTCAAATCAATTATCAAACTGAGATTCATCATCCTAAACCTCATAATAACACTGTACAGAATCTCAAAATACATTTAGGGGTTAAATTGTAATTTTTCCAAAGTTTAGGGACTAAACTGAAATTTTTATAAATCAAGGACTAAAATAAAATTTGATCACCTTCAACCTCAAGACTATTCTGTCCAGATTTTACAGTAAGGTTAAAATGAATTTCTTAACCCCATAAGAATTAATTTAAATAAATCAACTCACAAATTCTTATTTCTAACAACATACTAATTAATCACCTAACATTAAACCCTTAATAATCATAAATCAATTTTAACAACATAAAGTTCTAATCCTTATAAACCCTAATCTCTTCTTTAATCATTCCATAAACAAACTATAATCGAAAGTAAAATGAAAGAGAACCACTTACTATAATCGAAAGTAAAATGAAAGAGAACCACTTACTTGCTACTTCCACTTTTCTTGAACAAAAAACTGAAGATCAAAAACTAAAATCTTTGGTTTGAGGAGGGAGGGTCACAGCGGCTACAAGAATTAGAAGAGAGAAAAGTAATTCTCTTGCAACTCTTCCTTAAATACCTAGGTTAACTTTGGTTGGGTTTGGGCTGACTTGGGCTTAGGTTTGGGCCAAAAGTTTGGGTCTTACAGGGGGTGTGTAGCTTTTTATAAAAGTTTTGATCCTCAAAGAACAAAATTAGGACCCAGAGGTCTTAAGAGTGTTTTTGTTGGTTATGCACAAAATTCAAAGGCTTAAAGACTTTTGGATTTAGAAACTAATGTGATTGTTGAATCTATACATGTTGAATTTATCGAATATAAATTCATTAGTGATTCAAATGTGTAAGAACCAAATCTAAAAGTAATGACTCGTAGCTCAACGTTAAGTGAAAAATATAAAAACTTAGAAGTAATAGGTTCAAGTGAACCTAGAAGAAGTCAAAGAGTAGAAAGGAAAAACACATAGATACAGATTTTATTTCTACTGATTCAATTATATTTTTATTGGAAGGTGATAGAAATACAATATTAAAAAAGACGCCTATGATCCTAAATATAGAAGATGATCCAAAGACATTCAGTCAAGCTATGTCTTCTAGGGATGTTGCTTTTTGGAAAGAAGCGGTAAATGATGAAATGGATTCAATATTGTTTAACAATACTTGGGTCCTAGTAGATTTACCTCCAAGTTCTAAGCTAATAGGATGTAAGTGGGTGTTTAGAAGAAAATACAATACCAATGGTTCTATACAAACCTTCAAGGCAAGATTGGTTGCTAAAGGTTTTACTCAAAAAAAGGGTGTTGATTATTTTGACACTTATTCTCTAGTGGTAGTGGCAAGAATTACATCAATTAGAGTTTTATTTGCATTAGCATCAATTTATAAATTGTATGTTCATCAAATGGATGTAAAGACGACTTTCCTAAATGGAGATTTAAAGGAAGAAGTATATATGGAGCAACCTGAGGGTTTTATACTTCCTGGAAATGAAGAAAAAGTCTGTAAATTGGTAAAGTTTTTATATGGTTTAAAACAAGCTCCGAAACAATGGCATGAAAAGTTTGACAAAGCAATTTTGTTGAATGGTTTTTCATCATAATGGTGCGGATAAGTAGTGTATGTATTCCAAATTTACAAAAGATTTTGGTGTAATTATTTGTCTCTATGTAGATGACATGTTAATATTTAGCACCAATATGATTGGAATAGTTGAAACCAAAAGGTATCTCACTTCTATCTTTAAAATGAAAGATCTTGGTGAAGTAGAAACAATTTTAGGTATCAAAGTTAAGAAACATAATAGTGGCTATGCACTTAATCAGTCACATTATATTGAGAAAATGCTTGATAAGTTTAAGCATCTCAATATAAAGGAGGCTAATACCCCATTTGACTCTAGCATGAAGTTAAATGATTATTGTGATAAAGCGACAGCGCAACTAGAATATGTTAGTGCCATTGGAAGTCTTATGTATGATATGCATTATACAATACCAGATATAGCTTTTGCTAAATGCAAGTTATCAAGATATACAAGCAAGCCGAATACAGATCATTAGAAGGCTATTGCAAGAGTCTTTGGTTACCTAAAAAGAACGATCGATTTAGGCTTGTTTTATTCTGATTTTCCAGCTATGATGGAAGGATATAGTGATGTAAGTTGGATGACTAGTTCAAGTGATAATAAGTCCACATCATGATGGATTTTCTCACTTGGAGGAGGTGCAATATCTTGGGCATTTAAGAAACAAACATACATCTCTCATTCTACCATGGAATCAGAATTTATTGCTATAGCTGTTGTAGGTAAAGAAGCAGAATGGCTAAGAAATATGTTGTTTGATATTAAGTTGTGGCCATAACCTATATCATCTATTTCTTTATACTGCAATAGTGAAACAACTATGTCTCGAGCTTATAGTAACATTTACAATGGTAAGTCAAGACATATAAGCATTCGACATGGATATATTCGAGAGTTGATTACAAATGGTGTAATCACCATTGTCTATGTGAAGTCTCTGTTGTAACCTAATTTTGACCCACTTATTTTTTAAATTAATTTTAAGGAGGGTAAATCTTGAAAATTAAAAGACCAGGGGTTTGAATGCAAGGATTTAGAAACTTCAAGGACCAGATTGGAAATAACCATTCTCAGCCCCAAAACAGCACCGTTTCAATCAGGTGCTGTCCGTCATCTTCATCTGCAAAGCACCAAACGCCCGCCTGCAAAGAAGGAAACGAAAGTGTGAAACACCAGCATCCTAGTCCTTTCAAAACATAGAAAAGCAGTATTTATCTTCATGATAATCACAACCCGGCGAGATAAGGATTACACTTCGCGTCCGAGTCCTAATAGAAACCGTCTCCTTCAGCCGTGCTTATCAGGAGGAGAGACGTGAGGCTGAGGGAGAGGAAGATTGGTCCCTATAAATACCCAACAATTGACAGAACCAAGGAGGGGAAAGACCCAGAAAAAAAACAGAGCAATCAACCCAGAAAAGCAGAGCACACAAAACACAACCCAAAAAAAAAATACAGAGTCAAGAACGGAAACATCAACCCAAAACAGAGTAAAAAACCAAAAAAAAACAGAGCATAAACCAAAAAATATATACACAGAAAAGGAGAGAAAGGCAGAGGGGAGTCACGGATCAGCCCTGTTTTCGTCCCTGCAAGAAAACAATTGATCACCGAACCATCAGTTATTGACAGAAAGCAGTGAACCCACACCGGCGTTGCAGCTCTCTTCACCATCGCCAGAAACGGAAAGCAGTCGAACCCCACCAGCGTTGCAGCCTTCTTCGCAATCTCCAGAAACAGGTGCGCCCGTTTCCCTTTGTTTTTGCTCTTCTGTGTTCAAATTGCATTTGAACAGTGCGAAGGTAATTTAATTACCTTCGCACTGTTGATGCACGCGTGAAAGTGCTTCACGCGTGCATTAGCTGTTTGCCCAGCCGGTCACTGGCTTGGGCCAGTGACCGGACCGGGCTGGCTGGGCCTAGCCCAGCCCCTGTGGGGCTGAGCTCAGCCCAGCCACCAATATATATGCTGGGCTGGATTTAGCCCAGCCCAGCCCAAAAATAAAAAATAAAAAAAATATAATAAAAATTGTGTATATAAATAAATTTTATTTTTTATTTATTCATTGACGCCAGAGTCAGAATAAAAATTTCATTGTATTTTATTATTTAGTTATATAAAAATAAAAAATGTGCATGCAAAAAAAATAACATAAGATAAAATAAAATAAATTTATTTGGTATATTCACTGACGCCAGAGTCAGGAATAAAAAATACTAATGCAAATTTATTTTATTTTATTTTGTTTTGTTTTTTTAGCTACATAATAAAAAGATGTGTGTATGTATAAATAAAAAAATAAATATGAATTTATTATTTTTATTCATTGACGCCAGAGTCAGAATAAAACTATTGATTCAAATTTATTTCCTTGTGTTTTCTTTAAAAATAAAAAATATGCATGCAAAAATAAAATAAAATAAAATAAATTTATTGGTTTATTCACTGACGCCAGAGTCAGGAATAAAGATACTAAGTAAATTTATTTTATTTTACTTTGTTTTGTTTTTTTTTAGCTGCATAAAAATAAAAATAATGTGTATGCATAAAAAATTTTGATTTTATTTGTTTATTCACTGACGCCAGAGTCAGGAATAAAAAAATAAAAATAAAATGATGATTTAAATTTGTTTATTTTCATATCTACGTAATATTTACCAACGCCAGAGTTGGAAATATCCGTAGTTGAATATTCACTGGCGCCAGAGTCAGGAATATTACACACAAACAATCATAGTATAAACCAACAAAAAATAAATGTTAGCAATTAATGACAAAGATCAGCAATGCAGCCTGCCTTAGGCAGGACGTTTAAGGGGTGATAATATCTTCCCTTTTACGTAACCAGTCTCGGACCATAGAATCTCTGTTGACCAGTTAGGGTTCCTAGTAACCGTAATACTAGGTGGCGACTCCTTAAACAAAGACCATTCACCATCAAAGAATAGGATGCCAGAAATCCATTCTTTTCCATGAAACATAAATTTTTAAGGCCGCCGCGATGTCGGGTGCGACAAAGTCTATGAATAATTTAGTGGATCCGCTCACAAAAGGACCATCTAGAGACATGGTACGAAAAACAACTAATGGAATGAGATTGAAACCCGTTATTAAAGATACCAGTAATAGGAACCCAACTTCGGATTAGCAAGAAGTTTATCTCTTAGTTTAATTGGTAATAACAAGTTACTGTTTTGTATCTGTTGGACACTGATAATTAATTTGAGTCCCTATTCTGATAGTATTCAGTGTGTTCTATTACAAAAAGTAGAATGAGCGTGGGCTCTTAATGGAATTTAAAGTTCGTGTCTAATGTAATAAAGACATGTATAATTTCACCTATATGAATATAAACGTGGTGCCGCTTTTGACAAGAGTTAGGTTTTTCTCTTGTAAATATTCATGAAAAAATAATTATGATTTTAGCACATGGCCATAATAGTGCTAAACAGTTGTAAACCTCTTTAAGAGTTTGGATAGTATTATGTGTGTAGTATCTTTTATTCTACAACAAAAGTTTTTGTTTAATTTGCAGACACCAATAACTTTAGTAGGATTCAAGTTCTAACATTAATTAAAGGTTTAAATTGCAAAATACCTTCTTGTAAGCATAATTCTATCAAGTGAAAAGACCTTCATTACAAACTAGTAGGGAATTGTTGGTGTAGTTTGTAAATGAATAAAGAAAAGATGTTTATTCCACATTGGAAAGAAACACTCCCTCCTAATGTTTCTAAGTGTGGGTTTCTATTGTGTAGTAAATTAAGACATGGTGGACAAACTCTCCTATTTGGCTTTCTAATGTTATTATATGGATATTTATAATATCAAAAGTTAGCATTTGGAACTTGGAACTTGGAACTTAATATGAACAGTCATATTGTTTCATCAATAGTCATATTGTTTGATGAACAGTCATATATTATTTCATCGTTATGTTTCAAGTCTATAAAAGCATATTACTATATAAAAAAGAAAAACAACAAAAAATACATATATTCTTTTCTTGGTCTTATCTTCTCATTCTTTTAGAGGTTTAGAGAGTTTAGTTGTATCCTGGAGGTGTTGTCTTTGTATGGGACAAATAAACACCTTAAAAATAGTATTTTCACGCTTCTAAGCTAACTCGATATTTGTTTCATCCTAAATTTTCCTAACACAAACTGGGCAATTAGTACCACTGGTCACTTCATGGACGATGCCCGTTCTTCAGATTCCTACACATGGACGAATGCAACCAAACTCTCCGCAAATACTTCAGCACTTTACATGGATGCACGCCTTTCTCCAATCTCTCTGACTTATTATGGTTTCTGTATGGGAAATGGGAGCTACACAGTTACCCTTCACTTTGCAGAGATAACGTTTACTGATGACAAGACACACAGCAGTCTTGGCAGGCGATTTTTTGATATCTATATCCAGGTGACTGATCCAAGTTTTATTCTGTCATTCAGTATTAAGGGTTTGAATGAAAGTCTCCAGGGGCGTGGCGTGACGGCAAAGGGCTTGAGATCTGCATAGCAGGTCTCGAGTTCGAGTCAGGGCGTGCACCTCTTGTAAAAACCTGGGACAGCCGGGGTTTTACTCGCTCACCTAAACCCACAAAATACACTTTCCGGAAAGTGAGGTTTCCTCGAATAAAAAAAAAACAGGTTTGAATGAAAATACAAAATTTCATTTTTCTTTCAGATTTATTAATAGCAATCTGACAACAAAAATGTAGGGAAAGCGTGTACAAAAGGATTTCAGTATCCAGGAAGAAGCAGGCGGTGTTGGTAAGGCAATTATAAAAAATTTTACTGCCATTGTAACTGGAAATGCATTGGAGATACGCTTTTATTGGGCTGGAAAAGGGACACCTGGGGTGCCTGTTAGAGGAGTTTATGGACCTCTCATATCGTCTATTTCTGTGACACCTGGTAAGTTGAGGAAATTTTATGAACTTAATCATCAGGATTCTGTTCGTACAGTACAAAACCATCAATGCAGCTTGGTCTTATCCAATTTGTGTACTCTCTCCATCCATATGACCAATAAATCTGGGGTCATCGTACAAATTTTCCGTTCTTATTATTATTGGAATTTGGGAGGTGCATTTAGCAATTCTCACGAGACCAAATGGAAAGCTTTCGTACTATACCTTTTCGTACTGATTTATTACAAGATTTAATACAAAAATAAATTGCTGTATCTCTGAAAAAGATGGAAGCAATAAAAACTGATTATGTTTCCTTTTACTGCTATTTGAAGTTAGTCTGAATGGTACAGTTTCTGCACTTACATACGAATAATGTATTTGACTTACTATGTGATGTTATTTGTCTTTCTGTTATAAATTCTTTGCTTCCTGCAGATTTTGTACCTCCTTCAGAAAATAGCAGAAGTAATGGTACATCTGTTGGCACTGTGGCTGGCATTGTGGCTGCAGTAGTGGTTGTCATCTTCCTGATTCTAGGAATTCTCTGGTGGAAAGGTTGTTTAGGACAGAAGATCAGTATGCGTCATGGTATTTTCTAAAGATTTATCTTTATTTTCCTATTTCTGCATACGATTTCTCCATATCAACTTTGTAGAACCATATATATATATATAATCAAACCTGTTAAGCTGAAACTGGAAAAAGAAGGCTGCTATGGCAAAACTGATTGACAATGAGAAGTCAAAAGAGAGAGAGAGAGAGAGAAGCGAGATTAATTCCAAGAAACGGATTCTTTTCTGAAACAAATTCGCTTCCCCAACAGATTTGAAGGGCCTAGAATTAAAAACAGGTTCATTTACATTGAGGCAAATTAAAGCTGCTACAAACAACTTCGATCCTGCTAATAAAATTGGAGAAGGTGGTTTTGGTCCTGTTTACAAGGTATTCAACATGAACTTCACTTATTTTCTTAATGCATGGTCTTCTATCAGATGGAACCATAATTGCTGTATAGCAGCTTTCCTCGAAATCAAAACAAGGAAACCGTGAGTTTGTGAATGAGATTGGCATGATTTCTGCTCTGCAACACCCTCATCTTGTAAAGCTTCACGGATGCTGCATTGAAGGCAATCAATTATTGTTGGTGTATGAGTACATGGAAAAGAACAGCCTTGCTTGTGCTTTGTTTGGTAAATTCAAAGAACATAATTTAATTGATTTCAAGCTCTTGGCTCTTAGATGTTTCCATACATGTAAAGGTATGCATGCTTGTATGGGAAGAGACAAAATACTCATCTTATACTTAGCATCACTGCTGATCTTGTCTCAAAGGTCCTGAAGAATACCAGCTGAATTTGGAGTGGGCAACAAGGCACACGATTTGTGTTGGTATAGCAAAAGGTTTAGCTTCTCTTCATGAAGAATCGTGCATAGAGACATCAAGGCCACCAATGTTTTGCTTGATAAGAATCCAAACCCGAAGATATCTGACTTTGGGCTAGCCAAACTTGATGAAGAGGAAAACACCCACATAAGCACCCGAGTTGCCGGAACCCTGTGAGCCTGCTCTCTACTGTTGTTGTATCTTGTTAGTACTTTTTAGTTCTTATATTTTAAGTTGATACAATGAAAGAAAAAAAGAGAGTCCATCCTACAGCTTCAAACAGATTTGGTCAGCAACCAAAACTTATCCCACGTCCAATAATATAAGAAAAAAAACTGAAAAACTCAAACTTACATCCAAACTTATTCTTCAAAACTCAATTAGAGTTCAACGCAGCACTAATAAAAAAATAAACTTCATAATATAATTTAATTGTTTTAATACAAGAGTTCATATAATTTCATAGTTTTGGAGCACTAACTAGACAAAAATAAAGGTACAATTACAACAAAAAAGCAGGTTCGGAAGGTTCAACAAAAATAATCCGCTAACAAGCTATAAGCCTGAAAAGGTAAATAATGAGAGGGTGAGTTCAACAACTCAGTGAGTAGATAATGTTCAATACACACACACACGAGGTAATACAACAATGAGAAATATATATACAAGTATGGCTCTAGATTCTTATAGGAAGGTTTCTCAAATAGGTCATAACAAGAATATCATAAGGTAAAGCTCGTCAGAAAATCAAAATGCAATGAGCATGAGGCTCCGTACTGTGGTATGATCAGTACACACAGGTTGGTGACTCCCCCGACCAACTAGGGTTCAGATACGATGTGCACAAAGACTAACACTAACCTGTTAGCATTGGTATTCTGATTGGCATACCATAGGTTCATAATCATAATCAAACAGACATATTCATATCTCAAGGCTTAACTCATGACATCAATTAAATGAGGAGCTATCAATTCAAAAGTCAATTCAAAAATATATACTGGTTCATATCAAGAATTTAGATTCAACAATTGATCATACTTTATCATAACAAGGATAATAATCAATATATATATTATCAAGAAGCATGATCCAATTCATTTTAACAAATCAAATATTTATAATATTTCTCATGCATATGAAAAATTATCCACTCACCTGACTCGAAAGTAAACAGCACTCAAAAGCAGATACCGAAGGAAATCCTACTAACGTCCCGCCGGTAGAATATCAGGATTATCTGAATACAAAGGAGACATATTCAAAAATGACTCAAAAGAACATGTAACCTATTTAATACACTTATCTAAGGGTATATTAAAAACCCAAAATTAAACGGTTTTCCCGAAATCTAATCCATAATAAAACAAATAATAAAATTGGTAATAATTCACTAAATAACCCTCAATTATTCATCAAACCAATCTGCAAAAGCTAATATTATAGCTAGGGACTAATCTGGAATTTATCATATTTTTAAGGGTCAAATTGTAACTTTTGTCAAATTAAAGGACCAAACTAAAAATATCATAAATCCATGACTATACAGAAATTCTGACCATAATTAATCCTAAATTCTGTCCAGAATATCTCATTATGCTCCAGGGACCATTCTGGAATTTTTCCAAAATTTTAGGGTCAAATTGTAATTTTTGTCAAATTGAAGGACCAAATTGAAAGTGTTAAAATTTCATAACTATGCAGGAATTCTGCCCATAATTCATCTTTTATTCTGTTCAGAATCTCGGAATATGTTCCAGGGACCAATCTGTAATTTTCCAAAGTTTGGGGACTAAACTGTAATTTTCATAAATTGAGGGACCAAACTGAAATTTTGTCGTCTTCAACCTCCAACCCAGAATTTCAACAGAAAACCTACTGTTCTATCCATATTTCTAACTCAAAATTCACCATTTACACAATTCATAACTCAAAATCATCACAATCTTCTATAATCAACTAAATAATCAATTCCCACAACAATCAACCCTATAACATTCAAATTAATTCATCAATTAAACCTAAAACACAATCTTCAAAACCCTAACATTCATCAAAACCAAAATTTAAAGTTCAAGAAAACATATTATTCGTAATCTTACCTTTAAACTTATTTTCTCCAACACTTTTCTATTTCCCTTCTAATTTCCCTCTTTTCTCTTCTTCTTCTTCCCCTTTTCTTCTCTTATCCCGTCAGTTTTTCACTCTTAATTTCAGATCTCTATCTTCTTTTTTTTCTTTTTTCTATTTATACTTATTATGTTTATTCAATTACCACAATACCCCTCATTTATTTATACTCACTCTTTAAGCCTCCAAGGGCTTTGTTGCCTTTTCCTATCTCTTTTAATTCAAAACATTACAGAAAGTATTTTTCTTTTATTTTGGATGGAAAACACTTTCCAGAAGTTATGAAAAATTTAGAAATGTCATATTATTTATTGATTATATCAAATTTGGTCCTCAAACTTTTGATTGCTATATATATATATATTATTTTGAATATTTATTTTTTAATTTTATCCCTTAGAATTTGATTTTTATATTAACCTTGATCGTCATTTTTATAATTGTTATTTGCTTTTTCCTTATTATTTTTTAATTGAAATTTTTTTTTATGTATCAAATTTGGTCCTCATTCTTTTAATTGTTACTTATTTTATTTGAAATAATTTATGAAATGATAATTATTATTATTTTAATTTCTTCATCTTTCAATTTTTTTATTTGTTATATTTGATCTCTATTATTTTGATTATTATTTATTTTATTTGAGATAATTTATGAAATTATATTTTTTAACAATATCATTCTCATTCTTCTTAATTTATAAGATTTGTTCCTCATTATTTTAATAAACTTGAAAAAAATAAAACATTAATAAGTTATTTTCCAGCTTATTTTCCATAACATAACAAAATATTGGAAAGTGTTTTCCAACTTATTTTTTATTACACTACCAAATATCAAAAAATAATTTACTTTCCCGGAATTCACTTTCCTAAAATTCACTTTAAAATAAAAAACTATTTTCTAGCAAACAAACAGGACTTAAACCTGCCTTACCTTCTCCTAAGTTTTTTTTTTTCCCCCTTTATTTGCCTTTTCCTTTCCACCACCTCAACTAGTCCAAAAAAAAAAAAAAAATTATACTAGAACAAATCATTTAAAATGTATTTCTTGATTACTCCGCAATCCTATTTGCAAACTCAGAATACTACCAGACCAAAAGAAAAGGAGGGACTATTTCATCAATTTCCGTTGATCAATCTAAGTTGACGTCATAAAGATCCTTAAGAAGCTTGGTCGATGAGGAATCTATGATCTCATCCTTACTTTCGATAGAAAATTCAGAATCGATCCACGGTCCATCCATTGATATGCTCTTCTGTATCTGACTGCTTTCAGATCCATTTGAGACGTGTGTTTGGCTATCATGTGAGAGAAGCTCAAAGGCTTTGAACCTTGCATCCGGGTTCATGGTACTGCGCTTGACTATCGGAGCTTGGACTGGAATTTGTCCCTCAAGCATCTTCACTGCAGAAGACATTGATGGCCTCAAAGTGGGAGATGGGTTGGTGCACAAGAGAGCCAAGTTAAGCATCCTCAGTGCCTCTATTTTTGAGTAGTTTGAACCAAGGCTTGGATCCACAAGCTCTAGAAGGTTTCCTTGCTCTTGCAGGACATAGGCCTACAATTATCAGTAACATGCATTTTCCATCAGTCTACAATCATGCTCATTGGTGGTCAGTGTAAATGTAAAATGTGTAGACAGAATTCTGAAAGGAAATGATAAAAGTTACCCAATCAAGAAGATAAACAAACTCCTCCTTCGGCCTGTAATTCGTGTTGCTCTTCCCACTGACAATTTCTAAAACAACAACCCCAAAGCTGTAAACATCTGCTTTATCTGTCAAGTAACCCCTCATAGCATATTCTGGAGCCATATAACCTCTGAAGAGAAATTAGAAAG
>Ga0325405_1001447_pt1 | contig 24022 bp, 15 predicted proteins | sample PopdelMetagenome_21_FD_205663 | JGI IMG/M metagenome (GOLD analysis project Ga0325405, IMG submission 205663) | Populus deltoides microbial communities from Bellville, Georgia, United States - Xylem-Control-R2 | ecosystem: Host-associated > Plants > Phyllosphere > Stem > Wood/Secondary xylem...
AGCTCTTTCAATTTAAAATTTCAAAGTTCCCTTTACAAATCCTGTAACAATCAACGCTAACTTCTAACTCATTTTAAAAAAGGCTTCAATGGATGAATATAACCAGCGAGTCTTGTTCTTGCATTCGACTAAAAAAGGTCTGCAAAATTACAGTATTCTCAAAACGTTCATAATGGTACTGATATAGGCCTATTGTTGCCATCCTGCTAACAAATACATATACGAACAATGGCTTTACAAGTTTACTGAATGAAAGCAGTACAATGGCTTACACGGACCTGAAGTTAAACGACGAATTGTAGAAGCAGGAAAAATTTCTGATGCTTCGGTCTTTCTTCACTTCTTCTTGTCACCAACCTCTTCTATTCCACTCTTTGTCTCCGTCTTTTCCTTCCCCAATCCCCCCAGTTTTCTCTAGTCTCGCCCCTTCTTCTCTGCCCTCCCCTCTTGTGCTTCCTCTGTTTTTTCTTCTAATAAACGAAAACAAATCACCGACTTTATTTGCATCCAATCTTTGGAGGTAATCTTGGAAATCAACTTAGTTACTGACCATTGATTTCTCTTTGCTTGATTCGTGGAGATAGGATCAGATTTTGAAAGCTAAATCTTGCATCAAAATGGAAAGGATGGCTGCTGGTCTTGGAGGGAGGCTGATTGAGTGAGCATGTTTGGCATAAAATCTGTAATGAATTCTGAGAGTTAAAGTCTGATTTCTTGTATCATGATTGTAGCTAACATATCATAGAACATTTTTCTCTCATTTTCTTGCCACCAAGAGAATCAATTGGGATCAAAATTAGGCCCTAATATTGCACGAAGATCAGTCTTCCTTGCCCACAAATCTGCAGAGCACATGAACAAAACGACGTTGTTTCCTTTGAATCTTCATCTTTTATTCTCCCCTCTTTTAATCAAAATGCATCGTTTCAATTAATTTGAAACAACGCCGTTTTAGGCCTTAGGGTTTCTTTTCTAATTAAATCAGGCCCATCTTCATATAAGTCCCTGTATTTAAGTGTTTTTTGCATTTCAGTCATTGGTCTATGAATCTTTCTTAACTTGGTCAATTTCATCTTTTCTTCTTACTTTCTTTCAATTATACCCCTTGTAGAATATGTCCTCTAAATTCTCTGCTTTATCCATTTCCGTGCTTTGGTACTTCAATTCTTCATTTTTTAAGCCAAATTGCCTTCCAATTTCAATTTGTTTTTTAATTAAGCTCTTAATTAATTTTCTAACTTGATTATTTGTTCCAAACTCATCTTTGAAACCTCAATTTCTTTCAATTTTAGCTAATTTGAGCTCATTTCTCTTCAACTCAAATCTCAATTATGACTTAAAAATTTGCAAATTTTATTTTTGCTTGTGATACTCAAATGTTGGTCCAATTGCAACTCTATATGATCAAAGAACAATATTATATTTTTTAAACCCTTCACTCTTATAAAAACAATTTATATGATTATAAATAGGAAAAAATATTTTTTAGAAATTACATATTATTTTTTTAGTTTTTTTTCTTAATTAGAGATAAGTGAAAGGTTAATACAACTCCTAATAATTAGTTTCATGTAAAAAATAAAAATAAAAATAGCAACCAAAATTTTATTTTAGTTATAAAGTTAATAAAATTTTAAATATATTTTAATTGAATTAAATATTTCAATACAAAATTTATGTTCTTATACAGTTATATATTAATTCTAACAAATAATATGATTTCTATGTTTAAATTTTGGTATCAATAAAGCATACAACAATGAGGCAGTTAAGATTTTTAGATAAAAAATCATTAAAAAATAAAAATAAGCTAGTACATTTGTTACATAACTAAAAAAATTGATTTTTTTCTTTAAATTAATTCTTTTACACTGTTTTAATATGTTAATGTTAAAAATAAATTTTAAAAATAAAAAATATTATTTTTATATATTTTCAAAAAGTATTTTGAAAAATAATAATAATTATTATTTAAAATTTTTTGCAAGTATTAACAATCATAGTTTCTACTTTAAAATATGAATATGTTACAGAAAACTAAGGTAGCCGGTCATGTGGGTTCAATGAACCTACTACAGTTGGCCTAACCTAAATTCCTCAGTACAAGTTGATTATGGAAAAGGCACCTTCGGGGGTGTTTGCATGCATTTTAATTGGAGTTTTGCATATATTTTTTAAAGTTTTTTTTTAGTTTAAATTGATTTTTTTTTTTATGTTTTTAGATTATTTTGATATACTAAAATCAAAAATTAATTTTAAAAAATTAAAAAAATTATTTTAATCTATTTTTAAATAAAAAACATTTTAAAAAAATAATATTTACCACTACTCTAAACACCCTCTGACAACAAAGGAATGCAAAACATGTAAACAAAAGAGGTTTTGTGAGCATATTGAAATTTGATCATCAGAGGCTATGAACTGAACTTGGAGTTCTTTGTGAGTTACCATATTAGAAAAAGTAGAGGTCGATTTCAACATCCTTCATGCAAGCATGAAAAACCAAATTCATTATGAGATATATTTCCCCAAGATTATCACATCATAAAAAAAAGGAGTAGAGGTTGAAATCCCTAAATTTATATAAAAAAAATGAAAATATACTTGAGATGTGTATGTTATGATGAGGAAACAAACATGCATACAAACTATTATATGTGTAATGAATGAATATGGATTCCCTATAACATTTGACTTGAAGGAATTATGACCAAAGACTTCTTTGTGATTCAGGAGAAGTGGCCATGATTAAATCTTCTGTTGGAGGAGATAAAAAGACAGGTGGAGCAGGTGCATGATTTTCCCTCCCCTTTACACTTATACAATTTAAAGTCTTCCCGATGAATGCAATTACAATAATGTTATGTTCAATGTAAATAAAGTCTAGCGTATTAACAAGATTAGCTTTGGCTAATGGCGTCCATAATAGGATTGTCGGGATATGAATTATAAGATTAGTTTCGGCTAATGCATCCGTGATAGGATTACCGGAAAATAAATTACAAGATTAGCTTCGGCTAATGATGTCTGTGTTGGGACGCCTGGGAACGATCAATAAGGCTCAATTCTTAAAGGGTATCCGTGTTTGGATGACTTGGAAAAATTGAAAAGTATAATTGCTTAAAAATGTTCAGGTTGGACTATACAAAGTCACCCGATTCATCTAAGAAAATAAGCGTATTCAAATTAAAGATATGTAAATGATGTCTAATTGGGTTTTATATGATTTAAAAGCAAATTATAAGTTTATTATTAAAATTCCTATGGAATTGATAGAAAATTTATGCTTCATTTGTATACATTACATTCATTTATATTTCTTTTGTCAACATAATGGTATGCTTATTACGTTGGTATTATAACAGGTTCATCTAAAATCCACGGAGCTCATTAGTTTAGAGGGTGTTTGCCCCGCACTTTAATTTGAGTTTTGCATATTTGTTTTTATTTTTTTTTTACTTTAAATTGATTTTTTTTGTGTATATGTTTTTGGATAATTTTGATGTGCTAAAATCAAAAATAAAATTTTAAAAATAAAAACTATATTATTTTAATTTATTTTTAAATAAAAAATATTTTAAAAAACAACATTTACCAGTATTACAACCCCCTCTTAGAACAAAGGAAAGCAAAACGAGTAAACAAAAGAGGTTTGATAAGCATATTGGGATTTGATCATCAGAGGCAAAGTAAAGGTCGATTTCAACATGCTTCTTGCAAGCATGAAAAACCAAATTCATTATGAGATATATAGCCTCAAGATTATCACATCATAAAAAAAGGAGTAGAGGTCGAAATCCCTAAACCTATATATATATATATAAGGAACTAAGCAATTTTATCTCTATAACAACATTGACAATAACTTTATGCTCATCCTTGGTACAAATTATGTTAGCACCTCAACACCTTGAGATTTTGACAATTTGTTTTTGGTTTTTTTAGTTTAGAAATATAACTTTTGATACAAAACTTTATTTTACTTGTATTTTAGTTTTTAAATTTGAGAAAAGATAAAAAGAGAGAGTTGTCAAAAAACTATAAAGAAGAAATAAAGTTAATGAATGAAAATTTTTTGGTGATGAAACTCTTTTTTCTTAATATGAATGGATTTCATTTAACGATAAGAGTTCTATTTCAGTTTTTTTTCTTTATCTTACTAAAAAAAGTAGATCATGACTCGATAATTAATTTAGATTCAGATTGGTTTTTCATTTTTAAATCAAGTAAATGTTTATTTAAGATCATTAATGGTTAAATAATAAGATCATTTTAATAAAACTCTCATGTTCAAGATGAATCTATTGATATTAAAATCGATCTTTTTATGACTAGAATATGATCAGTCAAATCCTCTCTTTTCTCCGTTTTCTCACCACATTCCTTGTCTCCTCTCAACATTCAATAACTAAAAATATGATAAAAATAAAGTTTTAAGATTGAATTATAAAAATTTAACACTATAAAATTAAATAAATATGAAAAACAAAAATTTCAAGGACCATATTAAACTTTTATGCAACCTATAAAAGGATTGCATTATAGGAGAATAGTTCAATGCATAATAACTTGAGTCTTGCCCACATTACAATTTGTTATGGTAAGAATAACAAATTTTTTAATTTAAAATATAATATGAAGCATATATAATTAAGATTACAACAAAGAGATTTCAAGAAGTAGTTAAAGTTAGATTATATCATATACGACTTTCGTAAATTGATTTAATATATTTTTGACTTTTGATTTTAATTTTTTTTAGAATCTCTAGCAAGGTATCTGCTCGAAAAAACCATTCTACATGAGATTGTTCTGCTAGGAAAGCATGAAATCAAGTCTCAGTCATCTTGAGATTTGAATGCCCAAATACATTCACATACTCATACAATAACATTTATTGAAGATCTCGAGCGGCATTGCTGATGCCCAAAACCGTATAATGCATTATGCAATAGAAACAGAACATCAAACTGATAGAGAAAACATGCTGATGCAGAAAATACTCAAGTCGTAGAAAAGAGAATGCATGAAAGTCCACACTGAACAGAATGATAATATTATTGTATTATGTATTCAGTGTCTTCATATTGCAAAGAAGCACGACATATATATACACAGTTTACATCCAATCAAATCCACTATTCTAGGAGCTATTCTAGGATTAACTTTGGTAAATTATTTAATCCCATTGATTATAGTATATCATCTAATTACTTGGGATTCTTTCCTTCAATACTCCCTCTCAAGTTGGAGTGCATGTTGATCACTCCTAACTTGCCCAGTAATATGGAGAACTAGTTTGAACTTAGTGGCTTAGTGAATATGTCTGCTGGTTGCTCCTTGGTCCGTATGTGCTATGGTTTAACCAATTTTTTCTGCACCTTTTCTCGCACTAGATGAGAGTCTATTTCTATATGCTTGGTTCATGAAACACGAGATTTGAGGCTATGTGTATTGCTGCCTTATTGTCACAAAACAATTTATCTGGTTGCTCATGCTTAACATTCAAGTCCCTTAAAATATATTGCAGCCATGTTATTTCACAGCATGTAGTAGCCATGGAACGATACTCAACTTCTGCACTCGAACATGATACTGTATTTTGTTTCTGTCTTCCATGAAATGGGAGCATGTCCAAGGAAAATACAATAGCTAGTTGTTGACCTTCTAGTGTCCTTGCAATGAACTCAGTCTGCATCACAATATGCCCTTAAATCCAATAACCCTTTGGAAGGTAAAAGAATTCCCTGACCAGGTGCTTGCTTGATGTACCTCAATACCTTGTGTGCTGCTTCTAAGTGAGGTTGCCTGGGTTTGTCCATGAACCGGCTAAGTATATGAACTGCGTATGCAAGGTCTGGCCGTGTGATGGTTAGATAAATGAGACGTCCAACCAGTCTTCGATATTGGGAGGCGTCTTCTAATAAGTTTTCATCTCCTTGTATAAGTGTCACATTTTGTTTAGCTGGAAACCGTGAAGGTTTAGCACCAAGAAACCCTGTATCTTTAAGAATTTCCAATGCATATTTCCTTTGACACAAGGAAATCCCGTGCTTGGATCTTGCTACTTCTATTATAAGAAAGTATTTCAATTGTCTCATATCCTTCAGTTTGAAATGGCTTGAGAGAAAGCACTTGGTCTTTGTGATGTCTTCTAAATTGTTCCCTGCAAGAATAACATCATCAACATAGACCAACAAAGCTGTGAAGATACCTTGATGGTTTCGGACAAACAAGGAATAGTCGGACTATGGTTGCTTGAAGCTAACTGATTTGAGGGCTGAGGAAAGCTTCAAAAACCATTGCCTTGAGGCTTGCTTCAGGTCATATAATAATTCGTGTAGCTTACAAACCCGATTCTCCCCCTTTCGTTCGAAGCCAGGAGGAAGCTACATGTAAACATCTTCATAGAGATCTCCATTGAGAAACACATTATTTACATCCAATTGATGAAGGTGCCAATTCTGCATGGCTGCAAGATTGAGTAAGACACGAACTGTTGTGAGCTTAGCAACCGGCACAAATGTTTCCCTATAATCGATCCCTTCAACTTGGCTGTAACCATTGGCCACTAACCTAGCCTTGTAGCGCTCAACTGTGCCATTGGGATTATACTTGATTTTATATACCCACTTACAACCAATTGGTCGTTTGTGAGCCAGAGGAGAAACCAAACTCCAAGTCTTGTTAGCATGAAGTGCTTGAACCTCTTACTGCATAGCTGCTCTCCATTTTGGGTCCTTAACTACCTGATAAAATGAGGTAGGCTTTCTTTGTATGGTCATATTAGTAGTAAAGGTTCTATGAGGGGAAGAAAGATTAGCATAAGATAGGATATGAGAGAGGCTATGAACCGTACCTAGAGAGAGGACCTTGTTCGAGGAAGCTGACGGATCGGGGCATGAGGGGAGAGTTGCATCAATATGAAAGCCCTGCAATGCAGTTGGAAGTTTTATGGCTCGAGAAGGAATCAAGGTTTTCAAAAATACATTTTTGACACGGCATGAAAAATACAAAATAAACTCTAATTGTAAAAACAGATCATAAAAGCGTAAAATCGTAAGGAAATTTGAAATTTTTACAAAAAAAAAATTCTTAATAAATTTTCTAATACAAGCTGAAATCATTCCTAATATCTTTGTATTTCACACATCAGGGAGAAATGTGTGCAAAAAATAAGAGATATTTTTAAGAAAAGTTTCAGAAAAAATGAGAGATATTTTTAAGAAAATTTCCAAGCCCATTAACCATCCTGTCAAACAAACCATTGTAGCAAATTTCCCTTCACTGGAAAAGAGAATTGTCTTGCTTTCTTGATATCACTAAGAGATTTGCTTTCTCGATAGTCACTAAGAGATTAGAAGAAAGAAAAGATATGGCTTTTACTCTTCACCACGATTAACTCCCTTTCTCACCTTTTCTCCATCAAAACACCACCTTCTCTCTTCAATCTTACCAGAAGTCCACCATAGAATCACAAAGATTGCTGATAACTCATTTCTCCATAAACCAGAATAACAACAAAACTCTCAGAACATGTAAGTACTGTAAAACCCAGTTTAACCCTTCCTTTAACCACCCTCGAGCTTGTCGCTGCCACACTGCTCATTTTGGAGGTACCTTTTTGTTCAATTTCTCTTATTCTTTGATGGGGTTTTTTTCATTGTGAGGTGTTTTGATTTTGATTAGATTATTACTTCAAGATAGAATTTTGATTGTCAATTCATTATAAAGGATTTCAACATCAGAGAGTAATTTTTGCCTACCACTTTCTAAACAAGTTCAAAATCAAAGCCCACTCATTCTTCCTATTCATTTTCCCAAATCAAAGAACTACTCTTAATCTCTTCCCCATGCATAAAGCCATCAAGAAAAAGCTATAATTCTCAATCATAAGCCTATAGGCTATATCCATCACTCCCACAGCTTACAAATATATATAATTTGTGTAGTGTTTACATGCAAGAATATACACAAAAATTGTAAGACAACGTAACCATATGACCTAGCAACGAAAAAAACTTCAAAGTTGCAGATCACAAATCACTCACCGGTAGGTTGCAATTTGCAGATACAATTCTTTTCCACCCAGATTGATTGATTTGCTTCCAAGAATACATGTCAGTGGAGATTTAGATTTTGGAGAACAGTTAAAAAAAAAAATAGAGAGAAAGGGCTGAACTTTGAATGTGAAAGAGAGGCAGATTGTAGAGATGATTTGATACTTTATTTTGAATTTGGAAGTTTGGTTTTGGGAACGCTGAAACTAGAGGCACTTTGAGAAAAGGAGGCAAGCAGTCAAGCACTTTGAGAAAGAGAACATTTTTAACCTTTTGGTGCAGCCGTGCAGTTACTGCACAGTAGTATATAATATATTCCTTATAAACTCGTGAAACCATATTTAAAATCATGATTTTACACAATTTCAACCGGTTTCATGATTTTAATACGATTTTGTCATTTTTCAAGTTTTTAAGCTGATTTAACACGATAACATATATTGACTCGTAAAATCATATGATTTTACGAGTTAAATCGAGATTTTAACAACCATGAGTGGAGTAGTATCAGGAGAGTGATGGTCAGCAGAAGAATGGGGATTTTGAGGATAAGGTGTAGGAATGGAGTTGTGCATGGAATGTGGATGAGAAATTGCAGGAATGAAAATTGGTAAGTGGGGCAAAGAATGGGAAGCAGAATTTGTTTTAAAAGGAAACACATGCTCAAAGAAAATCACATCTCTTGAAACGAGGATTTTCTTAGTTGTCAAGTTATAAACCTTATACCCTTTTTGGCCATGTGGGTAGCCAAGAAAAATACATTCTGTGGACTAGGGATCAAATTTGCTAGGACGGGTTGGATGTGTGGACACAAAACATTGATATCCAAAAACCTTTAAATGGGAATAACTTGGTTCCTTATGAAAAAGGTTTTCAAATGGTGTTTTCCCTTTAAGAATAACTTGATCAAGTAAGCCGTAGTGAGTATGGCATCCCTCCAAAAATATTTTGGTAGAGTTGCTTGAAAAAGGAGAGCTCTAGCTACATTTAGCAAATGTCGATGTTTGTGCTCAGCCACACCATTTTGCTGTGGTGTGTTGACGCAACTAGTTTGATGGATAATGCCTTTAGATGAATAAAATTGGGAAATCTTAAATTCTAGATCATTATCACTCTTTACAACTTTAACATTTTTCCAAACTGATTTTCAACCAAGTGAATAAAATGAATGAGTAGAATGCGTGCTTTAGATTTGTGTTTTTATCAAATATATCCATGTGCTTTGTGAATGGTCATCAACAATGGTTAAAAAATATTGTGCACCAGAAGAAGAAGAGGGGACATGATAACCACCCCAAATATCAATGTGAATTAAATCAAAGCAAAATTCACTACGTGTAGTGCTTAATGGGAAAGGTTGTCTAGTGAGTTTGGCTAAAGGACAAATAGAGCAAGTACTTGAAATACAAGTTTTATTGGCAAGGAATGGAAATAATGAAGATGCTTTATTTGAAGGGTGACCAAGGTGTTGATGCCACAAGTTGTTTGTGTTGGTGTGTACTGCATTGCATGTTCCTTTCGTTGAGTAATTGAGGCAGTAGAGGCCCTCCTTCTCAGTTCCCATCCCAATCATCTTTCTTGATCGTAGGTCCTGTATGACACAAATTTGTCTGAGAAAGATAGTAATATAGAATGAATCAAATGCTAGTTTGCTCATAGAAATCAAGTTCAGATAGAAGAGTGGGACGCAAAAGACATTATGAAGAATAAAGTGGGGAGAGAAAGATAATGTGCCAATATGAGTAATGTGTGTGTAGGTTCCATTAGAAAGCTTAACCCAACGGTTATGGACTAATTTTAGAGAGGTAAGCAAATTTGGGTTACAAACAATATGATCACTTGCACCAGTATCCAGTATCCATGTTGTTTCTTTACTACTGTGTGCAAACCGAAAATGCTTTACCTGAGAGTTCCTCATAATTTGGAATGTTACCGACTAGATTGGCTGAGATAGACTTCGTTTTTGTTAAAAGCTGACTGAGAAGTTGATGGCACTCTTCTCATGAGAAAGGGAAATTAGGCAAAGCTTCCTTACTATTATTTTGAGGGGCTATATGATTTGCTTTCGATCTTGTTTGTCCACTTTCAGTAGCATTCTTTCTCCTTTAGCAATAATCATAGGTATGTCCTTTTCCATTGCAATATGTGCATTTGAGATGAGCTCTGCAGTTCTTTGTGTTGTGATTATTCATGTTGCATTTTTCACAAAATTTAGCTTCTCCTTCTGTAGAGTTAAAATCACAGGTCACCTTCTTTACTGCAAAAGCAGATGCTTCTGATGGTGTCATCGACTTTCCAATAAAGGCCTCTGCCTACTTCTCATGTAGTAAAGCCATTGCATAGGCTTTGTCCAGGTTCAGAAGAGGATCCATGCCTATTATATTGCTTCGGGTCTGTGCATAGCTTTCGTTAAGCCCCATCAGGAACTTCATGGTCTTTTGTGTTTCCATGAAAACCTTAATCGCGGTAGCTGCCTCACAATTGCAAGGAGGGAATGCACAGAGGGCATCCTTCTCATCCCACAGCTTTTGAGCTTCGTGAAAAAGGACGTGACTGAGTTTGTACTTTGTTCACAGTCATGAATGGCATTTTCTATATGGAACAATGAAACTATGTTAGTTTGAGAAAATCTCTCTTTCAGCTCTAGCCATATACCTCTTGTGTCCTTGCAATGGATGACACTGCCTGAGATATCCTTCGACATGGCTCCTAGCAGCCAGGTTTTTACACGAATGTCACAGCAGTCTCATTGTTGTTGCTCATCAGGATTATGAGTTGGTCTCTTGAGAGTTCCATCTACAAAGCCCTTCTTGTTTTTTATAGTAAGTGCCATGCTCATTGACTGTACTCATGTTTGTGTAATTGTCTTCCATCAGCGATTGTGAAACGAGGACAACGCCTGGTTGATCTGAGTGATGGAGAAAAAGTGAATGATTGGAGTTCTCCCATGGTTCTGAGGTCTTGAAAGAGTTTGAGCTCTTGTTTTGTTCAAGAAGCTTTTGGTCTTTGTCACCCGCCATGAGGTATTTAGTTGTGTGGATTACTGGGTTGTATTTCTAGGTTCTCAGAACATACCATGAACAGAATGATAATATTATTGTATTCTGTATTCAGTGTCTTCATATTGCAAAGAAGCACGATATATATATACACAGTTTACATATAATCAGATACACTATTCTAGGAGATATTCTAGGAGCTATTCTAGGATTAACTTCGGTAAATTATTTAATCCCATTGATTACGGTATATCTCCTAATTACTTGGGATTCTTTCCTTCAATACACACATTAAACATTATGCCTTTATTTTTTAAGGTTCACACACTTGAAAAGAACACAAATGGGCAAGCAACATACGCCCTTACTTCTGGAGGCTTGTACGATAATGGTCAAGCAACATTATTTTTTTGAGGTTCGTACAGTAATGACTAAACACACAACATTACATTACATGGGTAAACAAGCAGATAACCTTATTCACACATATATAGATAAGTCGATATCTTCTTTTGATAAATAAGAATGTTACAATGTGAAGCCAATTTGTATCCCATTGCCAATGAAACAGTAGGAATTACTTCCACCAATCAAAAACATATTCGCAGCACCAACCTTGAAATCATCATCATCATCACCATCTTCTGATGAAGGAAGCAGTGAGGAGAAGGAGCTGCCGCTGCTGTCATCTTTAACAGAGTTACTGCTGCAAGGGTTACCTGAGCTCAAATGTATTAGAAATCAGAGGAATATTTAGAATCTCTAGCAAAATCCAGCAAGGTATGTGCTCGAATAAACCATTCAACATGAGACTGTTCTGCTAGGAAAATATGATCAAACTTTTGAACAAATAGTACAGCATCAAGTCCAAATATATTCACAGCTCAAAGACATGAGTCTCCATCTTCTTTCCACCCGTTATTTCTGGTCCAATCTCTATTAATGCTTGAATCTTCATCTACTTCAGATACCTGTAAAACCAAGTTAAGCATGGCATGCTCATTTTAACTTGTAAATCTTATTATTGAGCAAAACAAGAAACAAACACGCTAAAAGAGAGGCAAGAAATCAAGTCAAATCAGCAGCACCTCTAATTGAGCACTCATTGAACCATCTGGTGTAGTAGCAAATTTTGTGGTCAACTTTGGACATTGATGGACCTTCAACTTCCCCAAACAAGGGAATAAGAAATCACAGGATCCGAAACTAAAACAGACAATACTTGATAATTGTTCTAGCGACAGCTCCCACAGATTAGGAAGCACCATCTCCTTCTCAACGTTGATAGGTGAAGCATGATCATCCTGCCCAAATACTCCCAATAATTGAGAGGCTTCACTTATTCTCAGTGTTTGCAGCTTTGGGAGACCTGAAGCCATGGCTACTGGGAAGAGACTCTTCAACTTGTTACATTCTCTAATCTCAATTCCATACAAATTGGGAAAGCATAAAGATTGGAGATGATCTCCTAACAATATCTGGTAGTTTTCATCATCATCCTTAGCAATGATTTGCTCCATTTCCTCACAGGACAATATCTTTAGAACTTTCAGTTGAACTAGACTGACAATCATGCTGCATGTGAATACATGTGTCAGTCTCTTACACTTAACCACCTCTAAAGTAGTCAATTTGCTCAGTACGAGACCCTTCCATATACTCCTCGTGTCAGGCAGGGATTCCAAACATAATGTTTCCAAATTTGTCAATCCCTGCATCAAGAGACAGGGAATGATACATTTAGACAACTCCTTTTAAATTTAGTGGATGGCTAAAGGATTTATCTCCACTCATCAATTACTTCAGTTTCAGAAATTTAAAGGAAGAAATCAACATGTATTGAAGTTGACAATTTAAATTAAAAAGGAAAAAAAATATTGGAGAAATATAAAGGACGTACTTGGAGCTGTGCAAACAAATTTCTCAATTCTTTGTGGCCATCAATTTTTAGAATTTGCAAAGAAGGCAATTGGGCAGCAAAATTATTTGGACCAAAAAAGCTGCAATTTGAAAGAGACAATTTTCTTAGTCGAGAGAACTTGATGATGCCAACTGTAGTGAGTGCATCTCCTTCTCCACTGTAAAATATTGGCTTTAAATTGTCAGCATAAGAAATCGTCATCTCTTCCAGGTTCGGAAGGCTTGGAGACATAGAGACAGGGAAGACATATTCCAGTTTACCACAGTGAGATATGTAGAGAGTTTTTAATTCTGGGAAGCGAGGAGACTCTGGAATTATTTCCCTTTCACCATCCTCTTCTCTAATAACGTGCTTCAATTCACCGCAATCACGTATGTCAAGTCTTTCTAGCTTTGGCAGACTTTGAGCGAGGGACGTTGTGAAGATAAATGTCAGTTTGTCGAGAGAATACAAATCCAGAAGAGTAAGACGTTGGAGGCTGACATGTCTGGTGAGCCCCTTCCATATACATTTGAGCTCAGGTAATCTGTTTAGATGTAACATTGTTAAAGATGACAGCAGCGGCAGCTCCTTCTCCTCACTGCTTCCTTCATCAGCCTCACCCAATTCAAATACCTCTTCCAATGATTTGCAGTCCTCAATTTCCACCCTCAGATTTTTCAGAGCTCGCAACAATTTTGCTGGAAACGGAGCGCGAACATCCCCACAATCCCTCACTTGTACAAATTCTAATCTTTGTAAGAAGTCGTTTTGCTGCCCATGGACGGCCATCTTATCAGAGAACAATTTATATGATGTATAAATAGGAGGAAAAAATAGAAAAAAACAGGATTAAATACTTCTTAGAGATTACATATTATTGTTTCAGTTTTTTTTTCTTAATTAGAGATAAGTTGAATAATAATTAGATTTTTGCCAAAAAAAAGGTTAATACAACTCCTAATAATTAGTTTCATGTAAAAAATAAAAATAAAAATAGTAATTAATTAAATACTTGAACACAAAATTTATGTTCTTATACATTAAATCTAACAGATAATATGATTTCTATGATTAATTTTTGGTATTAATAACGCAAACAACAATGAGGCAGTTAATTTTCTTATATTTATATATGTTTAGATAAAAAAAACAAATCATAAAAAATAAAAATAAACTACTATGTTTGTTATATAATTAAAAAAAAATCAAACTTGGATTTCCTAGCATTTATCAATTACTTTACTTTTAGAAATTTGGAGGAAGAAAGAATAAATTATCGCAATTGACAATTTAAATTAAGTGGAGAAATATAAATTACGTACTTGTAGCTGTGCCAATCAATTACCCACTTCTTCGTGGCCTTCAATGGTTAATTTTTGCAAAGGCAATTGAGCATCAAAATTCCGTGGACCTAAAAAGCTGTAATTTGATCTGAGCCGAAGAGACAATTCTCTTAGTTGAGGGAACTTGATAATGCCATCTCTGTTATGTGCATCTCCTTCTCCACCGTAAAATATTTTCTTTAAATTGTCAGCACGAGCAATCGTCATCTGTTCCAGGTTTGGAAGGCTTGGAGACACAGAGACTGGGAAGACATATTCCAGTTTACCACAATCATATATACGAAGAGTTTCTAATTTTGGGATGTGAGGAGACTCTGGAATTATTTCCCTTTCACCATCCTCTTCTCTGATAATATTCTTCAATTTACCGCATTTACTTATGTGAAGGCTTTCTAGCTTTGGCAGACTTTGAGCGAGGGCCGGTGTGAAGATAAATGTCAGTTTATCGAGAGAATTCAGATACAGACGAGCAAGACTTTGGAGGCTGACATGTCCGGTGGGCCCCTTCCATATGCATTTGAGCTCAGGAAACCCTCGCAGCTTTAACTCTGTTAAAGATGACAGCAACGGCAGCTCCTTCTCCTCACTGCTTCCTTCATCAGCCTCACCCAATTCAAATACCTCTTCCACTGATTTACACCTGTCAACAATCACCTCCTTTAGATTTTTTAAACCTTGCCGCAATCTTGCTGGAAACAGAGTGGAAACATCCCCACAACCCCGCATTTCTACAAATTCTAATTTATGTAAAAACAATTGCTCAAATGTCTTCACATTTAAGGATGTACCAGCCAAATTTAATCTTGTCGACGTTGGGTATCCTCCTGCCACAAACCCATTCCCTAATATTATATGATATTTGAGCAAGCTGGGAAAAACAAAATCTCTGGGAATGCATTCAACCTTCGGTATCCTCAATGATAATACGACTAACTGAGACAACGACTTTAGTTCTGTTAGGCTTGCATTCATTCCTCCTGTGCTGTCACATCCAACAACATCCCATCCATCAAAGCTGCGATGCCCGATCAACAGCTCTTCTAACTTCTTCAACCTTCCAATCAAATTCACAGGTATCCTTCTTAGCCTTTCACAACCTGTCACATCCAACAACCTTAACTCCTTGAGCTCTCCTATTTCATCAGGTAATTCTTCAATGGATAAGCACCACATAAGACCAAGAATCTTAAGTCTCTGCAGCTTTCTCAACCAAATGAGGTCCTTGCATCCACACGTGATCAACATCAACGATTGAAGTTTCGTTGAGAGTTCAAGTGATTGCAATGACAAACACCCTCCCTTCAGAGACAAAACCTCAATTTCTTTCGTCCCTTCAAAAAACCTCTGAGGAACATTCAAACCATCATCCACTTCTAACAATAGAACTTTGAGCTGTGGACATTCCAATCCTTCAGGAAGTTCGGTTAGTTTATTGCCCATTAACGAAATTGTTTCACAAGCTTCAAAGCTTTTGATACTCGTCGGCCACTCCTTCAACCCAATGCCAGCCTTTACCATGAATCCATATTCTTTTGATGACGCTATCCGAATAGCAACATCACGAACCAAGTCATGCATTTTCACATGTTCATCAGATTCAGTGTCCAACAGCATGCAACAATCTTTGAGTTTTTTTATTTCCACATAAACTCGTTTCCTTGCATCTCCAATGGACTCCACATCTTGATCTAACTCATACCCAACTGTGTATCTCGTCAAGTCATCGATTGGAATGTTATAATCTTCTGGAAATAAACAGCATAGCAAGAAACATAACTTGGTTTCCTTGCTCTTCAAATAATCATAGCTCAACTTAAGACATGGATATGCAGTTTTTTGTTCCTCAATGTGTTCCATGTCCAGAAATTGAGAGTTTTTTAGCCGTCTAAATGCTACTTCCCACTCAACTTCAGATTTATCTCTTAGAGCCTTTCCCACTGTCACAAGTGCTATAGGCAAGCCTTGGCATTATCTCGCAACCTCCCTTGCTACTGTGTTCAAGGTAGAGTCCCCATCACGTAAACCTGCATTGATTCTGAATAAACCCCATGCTTCTTTTTCAGGTAAGGGACTTAACAACACTTTTTTCCGGCATTCCATATAAGAACATATGCCTTGAAGACGAGTTGTTAGAAGAATTTTCGAACCCCTGTGACCATCACCCAATGGGATCCCTATCTCTTGGAAGTCAATAACTTTCCAAACATCATCCAGGATAATAAGCATCTTCTCCACTTCCTTCAGTCTCTGCCATAATCGATCAGCTCTCCCTGCATTACTCTTTTCTTTAAAATCCATACCTAACTTATCTGCCATTTGGTTCTGAATGTCTATGACATTTGGATTCTGCGACACCGTAGCCATCAAAACTTCATCAAAAAGCTGCGACTCTCTGGCTATCGTGCCTACTTTCTGCACAAGGGTGGTTTTGCCCACCCCTCCCATGCCGCACAGTCCGATCATATTGACTTTGTCATCTTTGAGAGCTTCCATAATCTGTTCGAAAGCTTCTTCTGACGATTTTGAGGGCGTGAATTCCTTTGATGGAACAAATTCTATGCGCTGAGGATGAGCTCTGTGGGACACTTTTGTAAACTTCGTGCTATTTTCTAAAAGTTTTCTGAAAGTCTCCGACTTCTTGGCCAGTGCCTTGCTTAACTTGAATTGTCGCATGCAGTTTGGGCACCAAGTAAAGCATTTGCCATTCTTTCCTATTTCATTTTCCAAGGGCTTCGCACCTTCAATTTCGTTGTTCGCATCTTCCAGCCACTTTTTGACACCTTTCTTAATTTCTTCTGCATTCCTTTCAGCAGCTTCGACATCTTTTTGCAGACCATCTAGTGCTAAAGTAAGGTTCTCCTTTCGTTCTTTCAATTCTTCAACAAAATTGTTGAAACAGAACATGTAACGGAACTGCCTTCCTACTGGTTCCACCATGAGTTCTGCTAGCATAGCTATAATTGATCCACCAGCACTTTCGAGAGCCATTTTCCACAGGTCTGAAAATCAAAGAAATAAGGATACACAGAACGTGAGAGTGAATCACTACAAGTAAAACAGGCGCAGAGAGAATGGGAAGAGGAATTTCATTACCTTAATTTGGGAAAATATGTGCGAAAAGCACTGGTACTGAGTGCTCAATGAAATAGCGGGAGGAAGAAAAGGGAAGGCCTTGTGATACTTGTAAATGGAATACAGCTTCAAAAGCAGGTACGTATAAGTATTCCAATAAAATAGTTTACATGGAATCTAACTGACACTTGTGAGTTAAAGCAGTACTTCCCCTTAAAAATGCATTTTGATGACATAATTAAGATAATAGAGAGACGGTGGCAAACAAAAAATAATGTGTACAAGAACTCACCTAGCAAAGAAAGAAACGAATGAAAGGTTCCGATAATCACTTAGACGCCTCCATGGATGATACAATTATAATTAACCTAAGCTATGATCGGTCAAAGTTTTATTTTAGTTTTCTTCTTTTTTTAAAAAAAAGATCAACAAGAGAAAAGACTTGCAGGAACGAACTCAACAAAAAATGAAACTAAAAGAACCATGTTTTTTATGATGCTCATCTCCGTGTCACACACTTGGGTAATATGATTGACCCGAGTGTGTGACATCCAGAGTGCGGTTACTTTTTTCATCCTTTTTTTTTTGTTTTATTTTATTTCAGTCCTTCAAGTCTTTTTCTTTTGCTATTCCATCGAGTTTCTTTGCTCTTGAGTCTTGAGTTGTTGTGCTTGCCCTGGAATATGCTAATTATTACAATTACATCACCTAAAAATTATAATTACATATTATAATTACAAATTTCACTTTTTTGAAAAAAACATTTCTGAGGAAGGACCAATATTACAATGTGAGTAAATGAAAGGAGAATTTTAAATCTTTTTGTGACATGGAGACCAGCTAATCCAAGAAACCAATAGATTATCGCCACTTGTTCAACATTATCTGCACATTGATAAAGGCGTAGAAAGAAGGAAAAAAAAGGAAAGACACAAAAAAAAGAAAGGTTGAGATAAGAGAGGGACGTGGAAATAGAAGGAGAGGTTGAGGGAGGCAGAAACGGAAGGAGACATAGAAAGGGGTTTCAGTTTTCTTAAACTAGCCAGAGAGGCTATGTAAAACAATAGCGTGTATTCATGACTTCTTTAACAAAAGCGATAGGAAAGATGAATATTCATCTAGACATATAGTTATGGAAAACTATTTTCTAGACAATAATAATTTCATCGTAATAAAACACACGAGAGGCAAGCAAAAGAAGATATTATTACAATTAAATTCATCTGTAAAACAATTAAATTCTCTCTTTACTTTCCCTCAATTTTCTAGACAAGCAAAAGAAGATATTATTACTTGACAAAAAACATTTAGTCAGCACCCAAAAAACCGAGTGAATGAGAGAAAAAGACTGATAGCTAGAAAACAATCAACATAACCAATAGCCCAAATGATGAATATTCATCACATGTATGGTTTCCAAGAAAATAAAAAGAAACGAGCAGCACAATCCTCTTTCCACTCCAAGAAAAGAAAGAAAAAGAAAAAAAGAGTCAAACTTGGCTCCTCTTTTCAAAGTCCAGCTAAGTCAATGGCTTATTATATTCATATAAAGAAGTGGGATTTTATAAGCCAGGCAATATATATCTCTTTTTTTCTTGGCAACCAAACACAACTAGAAGCCCAAATGAAAACAATTTTGACGTCGAATATCCACCAAACAGTTGTGTACTTTGTTATATGTAATTTTTATGGTCCAATGGATAAATAATTTTTTTTTCTTTCATTTTATTAGCTTAATTTCCCATGTGAAATATTTAGTTTTCTGTTTTTCAGCCACAGAATTGAATCCTTTATATATTCTTAAAACCATATTTGAACTCTAAGTTCCTATTGTTGCCTGTAGACATTCTCCTTCAAAAAACAAATAATAAAGTCTCCTATGTTAATGAAGATATTTTAATTATAACTTAGCCCTGTAATTATTAAAATTAATTATTTAGTTCTTGTAGTCTCATGGATAATTAAACAGTCTATTTACTAGTGTTGACCACCCTCCATTTACTATATTTTTCCTCTAAAAAATCCCTTCCTTTGTTATGAAATTTCCCCAACTGCATACTTTTCTTTTCCTTATTCTATTTTTTAAGAAAGAAAAAAATATTAATTGGAAAAGAACTAAACTATATGTAACTTTAAAAATATAAGAATTAAACATATAGTTATGGAAACTATGGGATTAATTAATTATTCTTATCAAATTATAGAGACTAAATTATAATTGGTTAAGTGTTTGTTTGGAGGAGTGTTTGCAAATACCTAGAGTATAGAGACTAAATTAACCAAACTAAATTGAAAGAATCCATTATAAACTAGCGATCCCTCTATAATTTTAATAAGCAAAAATATTAAATATATATACTATTAAACTACATGAGTATTATAGATTTTGCACCCAATTTATTTTTTAAATTAATTTTATTTCTAAACTATTTTGATATCTCGATTAAGTATGTTATTACTCACTTTTAACCCCGCAAAAATAAAAATAAAAAAATACAAGAAAGAAAGCTTGAAATATTATCAAATTGGTGGTAGAGGATCAAGATGACAAGTGTAAAAGTTTAATTAGATGAATCAAGTACTTAATTTATGCTTAGAATATTAAAGTTTGATGGGCAATTAGGGACTTGATTGAACTAATCTAAAATCAAGGACATAACTGAAAAAGACGCATGATTGTAGGAGCTGAAATTGATCAAATCAGGGGTCAAATCGAAAATAATTGAAATTTTAATGATCAATTAAGCTGAAATTGAAAACCATGGACTCATTTGTAAAAGGCGCTCGAATAAAGGGGTTTAAATTAGAATTTATAGGAGTGTAATTGCAAGGATTAAAAGGATTTTGAGAAGGAGAAAATGAGAGAAAAAGAGAGGGAATAAAACATGGGGAAATACTATGTTAATAGACCATATTGTGAAGGTTTAATAGCCTAATATAGAAGGTCTAACAAGTTTTAGAAAGAAAGAGAGTGAAAGGGAATGAAGGATGGAAAAGAGAAGGAAAAACAATAATTTATAGTCAGCAAGCTTGAAAAAAATATAATCATGTAAAAACTCAAGGGTAGAGTCTATGTGGCCTGCCCATTCATGCTTTCTTAATGTTTAAACCTCTTTTGATGTTTTTTAAACTTATTTTAGTGTTATGATATTTTCTAGTTTTGTTTTGATTAATACATAAAAAAAATTGTTTTTATTGTTAAAATTTTGTTTGGAATTTTTGTTGATGTTATAAAGACTTATTTATCCCTGATTAATTTGGTAATGACTATTAGACTTTGTGAAAAGACCTCACCACCTCTACTTTTAGTGAGAAAAACAAAATATCATCATATAAACAATATTTTCACTTATAATGAATAATGTTTTCCTAAGTGGTTTTAGATTTGGTTAATTAGAGTTTCTAAAAGACAAAAGGGGACAAGTGAGAGACAAATAAAAAAAGAAGAAGTAATCTTATTTTTTGATATGGTTGTCCAAGATACACCATGATAACGATGGCGAGGCTAGTTTTTTTTTTTTTTTTTGCCTTTTCTTTTAAAAAATGTTTTGCCCTTGGTTAGGAACCCTTAGTCCTTAACAACAACTGTTGTAAAACCTCAAAAACAAATTTATTCAAGGAAATATTTATTAAAGTTTTAATTTTAATAATAAATATAGAAATAATACAAATACAAAAAGTTAATCATGAAAGACTACAAAATACCCTATTTCCTTCTCCTTGAAGCCAGCAACCCACGCAAAGAGAAAAGAGAAATTTGTAGACCTAAGGTGGGAAAACAAAGAGGGGAGGACTTGACTTAAAAGGCATGAACAAATAGGGGATGAAAACAAAAAAAAAAGAAAAAGAAAAGAATAAAGCAGCCTACCTTAAAAGAAGGGGGAGAGTTGGTTATATAAAAGAAGAAAGGAGGAAGAAGAGTCACTCATTTCCCCTTCACTTTATCTTAACAATAGACAAAAAGAAGCACATGTAACCCATCATATGAGAGGAAACTAGGAGGGTGAAGGAAGATTTAGACACCAAAAAACAAGACAAGACAAGAGAGGAAAAGGGCCAAGAAGGAGCTGGCAGTAGCAAGGGAAAAGAAAATGAACAGTTGAAACATATGTGGGAGAAAGGGCAAGAAGGAGCTAGCGGTAGCAAGTGATTGGAATAATGGTGTCGTACCCTCTCGAGAGCTCGAAGTCAAGGTGACCCTTCCCAGTAGCAGGGATTGATATTGGGGTTTTTGTTTTGTGAAAAAGGGAGTCGTCACCTAGTATTATGGTTGCTAGAAAACCTAACTGGTCTTTCAGAGATTCTAAGGTAAGAGACTGGTTGCGTAAAGGGAAGGTTTTAGCACCCCTGGTACGCCCTGCCTAAGGTAAGCTGCTTGGTGTTTGGTTTACCTATAATTCCTATGGTGTTGATGTTTTCTAATCCCGTCAGTTTCCTAGGATAAGTCTGTTATGATGAACGAACTAAGTTCAAAGTCTAAGGAAAAGAACCCTTGGCCAATATGGATCATACCTTTAGATATGTCTATAGAGTGCCGAAGAGAAATGGTGCAGATATCTTGAAGTCCATGCTTGATTTGAAATAAATTCAGAATTTATGAATTTAGAGACAACTAAAATAGAAATCTAAGGAGATTTAATGTGCTTAAGAGCTCATTTTTCCCTTAGTATTTCAAGTGTTCGCGACTCATATGTCACAAGGAAGAGAAAAAAAAAACTAAGTTAGAAATCTAAGGAAATTCAAGATGCTTTAAAAGCCCTTTTTTGCCTTAGTATTTCATATTTTCAAGACTCATAAACTGTGGAATCAAAATTTAAAATGTCCTCAATTATAATTGAGGCTTCTTTCAAGGATGTGCAATTAAATTGTTCTAAATAAAATTTTAGGCATAAATCTGCTTTTATTTTAAAAATAAACAAGTTGTATTCCTATTGATAATATTTAGCACATTTACCTTTCATAGGTTTATTTGTTCTTATATTATTAAGTGATAATGACTTGTTATTCCTAGAAACATATTTTAATATTTACCACCCGGGGTTTCTTTATCCAAATATTAATAGTGAACAATGACGAATTATTCCCAATAATATTTTGAATATTAACCCCTTTGGAGTTTCTTTATCCACACATTTGTATTGAATAATAACAAATTATTCATAATAATATTTTGGATATTTACCTCTTTGGGAGTTCTTTATCCCTTTATAGATGCTAGCTTAAATTTGATCCTTGGAGGAGGCACATAGGATTTTTCATTCAATCAATTATTTCTGCTTTTCAAGTCTTTAGTTTTTTTCCTGATCATCATTCAAAAAAAAAAAAAAAGCCTTGAGAGACCATATATAACTATATAGTAGCATCACGTACATAACTCCTTGAAAAATTATATTTGCGGTTGGAATCGATCGATAGAAAGGTGTGTGTTTCAACTAATTCTTGTGCTATTTTTTGTTGTCTTTATATTATGCATACATTATGTGTTCATACATGTTTGCAAGTACGATCCATGAAGAAAGATAGTGAAATATTTTATTCAATTTAATCCCATCTTCTTCTACTAGACTCGTTTAATCTCTATATATATCCAAGTTTATATATAAGTCTATCTTGTTGTAAAGTTAAATAATTGTGAATACCAATCAAATACATATTATTAAAAAGATGCAGGCATTTTAATTTATTGGTTAATTAGAAAAATAATTAGTTTTAAACTTTTCTTGAAAAGACATATAGTTAATTGAAGATTTTAATCTTGATAGCTAATATTTTTTACTTTTACCTTAAATTTAATACGAATGTAAAGGCTTTAAACTTACATAAGTAAATCACTACAACATTATCCAGTTTTACCGACGGACTCATTCTGTCAGTGACAGCAATGAAATCCGTCGGTGAAAATAATACCGACGGCCTCACCGACGGACGTCTTCCGTCGGTATAATAGTCATCGGTAAATCCCATTTCCATCGCTAATTCTGTCGCAAATAAAAAAAACCACCCACCGACGGAAACACCGACGGTAATACAGACGGATACGCGAGCGCCAAAAAAAAGTTTCCCGCGGGAACATTACCGGCGGAATAAATCCGTCGGTAATTACCCTTGAAAGTATCGACGGCATTACCGACGGACAATCCGTCGGTAATTATGGCATGGCTTGTAATTTTGTTGCAACTCTCTGTGTAATATCGACGGATATTATCCGTCGGTAATGCCGTCGGCATTTAATCACCGACGGATAATATTCGTCGGGGATGCCGTCGGTAAAGATGGCATGGATGGTAATTGTTCGGCAACTCTCTGTTAAATACCGACGGATATTATCCGTCGGTAGATATTTAAAATATATAAAAAAAATAATTTATTAATTGTAAAAAACCTTAATAAACAAATAAAAATGCATTAAACATTAAAAATGTAAAAGTAATAATATTCATTACAAAATTTAATGTGTTTAAAAAACAAAATTAAACTAGAATAGCGGCGGAGCTGAAGGAGGAGGCGGAGGAGGAGGGGGCTGGTTGTTCCCAGGACCATATGGCCAAAAAGAAGCTGCACAAGTATCGTCACCCATCTTTGATCTCATCTCCATGACTATTTGACGGAGCTCATCATAATTCGTCGAGAGTTGTTGATATTGTT
>Ga0325405_1001457_pt1 | contig 23947 bp, 7 predicted proteins | sample PopdelMetagenome_21_FD_205663 | JGI IMG/M metagenome (GOLD analysis project Ga0325405, IMG submission 205663) | Populus deltoides microbial communities from Bellville, Georgia, United States - Xylem-Control-R2 | ecosystem: Host-associated > Plants > Phyllosphere > Stem > Wood/Secondary xylem...
TCCCACCCCTCCCCCCCCCGCCCCCCCCCCCCCCCCCCCCCCCCCCCCCCCCCCCCCCCCCCCCCCCCCCCCCCCCCCCCCCCCCCCCCCCCCCCCCCCCCCCCGCGCGGCGGCGCATTTAAAGCTAAAAAAAAAAGAAGAAAAAACAAAGCTAAGAAGAATAAATCAAAAGAAGGAAAAGAAAAAGTTGAAGAAAAGAAAGAAAGGGGAATGGAACTCTATAAATTTTATTTAATTCATCGAAAATTATTTAACATTTTAAAAAATAACATATAAAAATTAAAATTCTAATTAGAGCAAACAAGACTTATAATCCACTAAATAATATATCCAACAATAAATATATTAAACCCAATAAATAAACTTAAATAAAATTCAATAATCCACTAAATAATATCTCCAACAATAAATACATTAAGCCCAATAAATAAACTTAAATAAAATTCAATAATACAATTGTTGAATTATTCTTCATCATCATAAATCATACAAATATGTGAATCATGTCCTGGGACTGATGTTCCTGTTACTTATTATCTTTTGCTTTTATTTGCATCCATTAGTATTAGAGCTTAATAATCTCAGATTACGTGCTTATTGTGCGCTGCTACACAACCATGACTGAAAAGGTTGGAGAATATAACATGCTCGTGTAGGAGAGAATGTAGAGGTTTCTTATCAAGAAAGAGATGTTCATGACTTAATTTATTGGTTTCGTCTGCATCAGTTGTTGTTATTAAAAATCTTAGTGGTGGAACTCGGCATTAAACGAAGCACTCAAAGATGTGTTAAGGATTTATGATGAAACAATCTGCACAAAGATATCGTATTCGGAACTCACAATGAGGTGGCCCGCACAAAAATATCATTGATCAACTACAATTGGCCCCACATATAAAAAAATATTCTTAATTGAATTTGTAACTGAAAATTGAACTCCAAGATAAGTTCTTTTCAACCTAAAAAGATTAAAGCATAAGTTTTTTTTTTATAAAAAAATATGTATTTTTCATAGTTAATTTTATGTTTTCCCATTATTATGTCCTCGCAATTTATTATTATGCTTTCTAGTTTTTTTTTATTTGAAGAGAATAGTTTTTCTAATTTATTTTTTATATTCATTATTACCTAGAATTACTGTTGATTATTTTCAGCTACCAATGCAAGACTACTTCTTGTATCTAGAAAACGACCGAGGCGAGCGGATTATTTCGACCTCCATTAACCCAAAAAACAAAACCCTAACAAAAATGAGCGCTCCGTCAACTAAAACAAATCAGAAATAAAAGAAGGAATTGCACGATCATAACATCAAGCACATAGAATGGCTTTCCATTGCTCTCTTCTTGCTTGAACAGTAAGAGAGAGATTTGAGATTTTTCACAAGGCGATCGGTCGAGGAAGGTTAAGCCAATAAACTAGATAAAAGTGTAGGTCTTAATTAATTATAAATTAATTATGCATAAATTACTGGATAGGTGAAATCAATGGCTTTAAGCACTCTATAAATTGTGTCATAAAATGAAAGGTCATATAAAATATTAATTAGAAAAAATAAACTCAATTAATATTCATATTGCAATTCCTACATGTTATTTTTATTTACAAATTGATTCTTATTTGAATCTTTCATCCTTTTATTTTATAAAAAAAAATATGGTTTGATCCTTATAATTAAAAACTTTTTGCAATTAGATACTTGCATGATCACTATTAATCATGTAATAGTTCATTATATAGGTTTTTTATGTAACACTTGTAATTTAATTTTGGTAATTACAATTATAATAATCTAGTATGTATATTATAATTTTTTAAAAGTATACAATTAAATATAATAATGTAATGAACTATTACATTACATGATTTATTATATCCAACCAAATATACTCTTATAATTTAAGCTATCAATCAAGCCTTTCATTTAAGCTATTATATAGGTTTGAAAATATGATAGTGGTTATTTTAAAAAAAAAATACTTAGAAATATATCAAAATAATTTTTAACAACAAATCAAAATAATCTAAAAATATAAAAAAATAAAAAATTAATGAAACACTATTATATAAATTTATAGTCTTTTAATCATTTCTCCATGTTATATAAATTTAAAATCCTGACTTAAATATTGTTATATAATCCCAAGATTTGACTAGTTTTTTTATTGGATAGAGAGAGAGAGAGAGAGAGAGAGAGTTCATGGTCGTGGTTCCAACTTCCAACTATATATATATATATATATCTTGTATTTTGACCTCTCCATTGCATTTCTTCGCTTGGACCCGTGTCTATGCGAAGAAATGCACAACCCATGGCCTTATAGTTGATTCTCGTTTAAATTCCTCGTGCCTTTTGAAATTGAAAATAAGAGATCCTCAAAGATTCAATATTGTTGCAACTAATAATAATAATAATATATAAATAATAAGGGATATAGCTTAACTAGTCAGATCCTAAATTTACTCCTTAAAAATTACCAGTTTGAATGTCACAAATCTCATGACTACTAGACACTTATATGATTGTTAACTTTAAGGCATCCAGTGATTAGTTGAGATGCGTGTAAACTGACTCGGACATCTACAGTTAACAAAATAATAATAATAATAATAATAATCTTTAAGTAATTATATTTTAGACTAATAATTATATTTTTTAACAAAATAATTATATTTTTTATTTCACGAGCCAAGTATCTAAAATTTGAAATATTTCATGCAAGTTTAATATTTAACCTGTTGTTATGAGTATTTAACTTGCCCCTTGTAAATTTCTATTAAAAAAATAATGAGATTGAGAACAGGAGACCCTTCAATATTTAACATTTTCACAATTAATAGAAAATAATAATCTCGATCATTAATTATATTTTAGACTATTTGTTTTATCTCATGAACTAAGTATTAAAAATCTGAAACTCTAATTAATTATAATCTCATTAAATATATATTTAACCTGCTCTTATAAGTAGGTAAAGGGAGTGCTGTCCATTAAAACCATGCATAAAACGAATAACACAATAATGTTTAGTGAATATCTCAACTAATGTCATGATAAAAAGATTTATAAAGTTAGTATATCTCATGAATTTCTTAACAAATTATAATTACATTGTTTTAGCCATTCATATTATACACATGCATAATTGTTAATTTCATTAATAAATTTTATTTCATGATATTAATTTCACATGAAATTAGCTTATTTTATTTTAAAAATTATAAGCAAGTTGTTTCTTCTTGTTAATTTTTCATAAACCTGCAAAATAAGCTAACTTGTAACTTTTAAAATAAGAAGCTTTGAGCCTATCTCACTAGCCACTTTGAAGGTAACGTTTGTAAACGCGGGTCAGCCTGTATTTCTAAAAAAATTAATTTTTTTATGCTAAAAATAATTTTTTTATGTTTTGCATCGTTTTGATGTACTAATCTTAAAAATAATTTTTTAAAAAAATAAAAAAAAATTATTTTGATGCATTTTAGAATGAAAAACACTTTAAAAAATCACAACTACATTCCTAAACAACTCCTAAACCTTAATGAGATGAGCTTATTACTTGTTTAGAAACCATCAATTTAGTTGTGGTTATGATTTTTAATTGTGATCGTGCTTTTAATATTTGGTAATTACAGTATTTTTCATGTATTATTTATAAAAAATATAATTTATAGTTTTTTTAAAAATATCATCACAGTTACAACCACAACTTTTCCAAACGAATCCTTAGCTAAGTTTAAGCTATGCTCATTTACAGAACACTACAAGGTAAAGATAAAATATAAAAATTGATATATTAATATGATTTTATCATAAGGTCTATAACAATGTCGTTAACATAAATCTATTGATATGTATAGTATCAATACTATAATGTTATTAATTAATGTATACTACAACGTTATTAGTTAATGTATAATATATCATATTAAAACAATAAAAAAACATAATTTGAATTTTATTTTTATTTTTTTAAATTATATTTTCAAAAACAAATACACAATTAGCCTAATCATGCGTGCTGGGCAGCCAATGAATTTCGGAATTGAGTGATGTCTTATCTAATTAATTTCTACATCATACAATCTTATAAATAGAATTGGTCTATGGAATTAGCTGTAGGAATTTCCTAATTCCAGTACATATTTTAATCAATCATCACTCCCTGTCTGTTTCTGTTACCCAAAACCACAGATAAAATTTAAAAAAAAATAGTAAAAACCAAAATAAAATAAAAAAAAATAGTTATGAGTTGTAAAAAGCAAAAAAAGAATTGCTAACTATGGTTCCACTTCCACCTAATCTTTTTTATTTAATCATCATTTAATTATCATAAATCTCTCCCCCCCTCGTACACTTTTCTGCTCCCCAGAAATCTCTCTCCCCGACACGGAAATCGAGAAGCATAAAACAAACTACTCAGTCAATAACGGGTTGTATAAGCAGAAAAACAAAAAAATAATCTAGGGTTTCCAATTCTCTCTCACCCTCCGTCTCTCCCTCCCTCTCTCTCTCTCTCTCTCTCTCTACCAATTTCTTTCCCTCCAAACGCTATTTCTCCGTTTTCTGTTTTTTACTCTTTTCCCGGGAAAATTTGATTAGGATTCTCATTCTTTGCCGCCTCCGGTGATCTCTTCACTTTCTCGTTTCTTTCGCGGTAAATTGTTTTTTTTTTTTTTTTTCTCTCGGGAAACTTCGCCTCAAATTTACCCGCATCGGTTTTTCAAAGCCCAGGTAACACACAACCCCCCCCTCTCTCTATCGCGCGTGAGATTATGTTTGCTTTGATTGGAATTATTGTTTTTCCAACCTGTCTAGGAAATAAAAATGTGTCCTTCAATGCTCAATTTTTTTTAATGAATAATACCAAAAGGAGTGTTAATTTGTGCTTTTTTCGATCATATTTCAAGCTGCAAAATGTTTACATTGCAGAAAAGAAAGTGATTTTGTGATTGTTTTTTTATTGTTAGCGTTTGTGCTTTTGTGTAATTTTCGTGTAATTTTTGCTATTTTTAGGAGTCTTAGGTGTGATTGAGGAAGGAAAGGATTTGCTTACTGAAAAGATCTGTAGATTCAATTGAGAGAAGAGAAATTGAGAGCTTCAAGGGAAAAGGCTCTCTTTGATTGTTATGTGAATTGGGATCGTTTTTTGTTGAAAGTATTAGTTTTGAATGATAACTGGTCTATGGATTTGGAAGTATTTTCTACCCAGGCTTCACCATCGAGGGATTTGGTGAAGTGTTGTAATTGTGACTGCAGTTGTTCTTTAATAACCGGCTCATCTTCAGGGTCTTGGATCAGGTCTGTTAAAAGAAAACATGATGAGTTTGAGGAGGGAAATCGGTTTTATATACCTGGCTTTGATTCCTTCTCGAACCCACGAGTACAGATTGAGAATGAATGTGCTGCTTTGCGTGAGATGGTTTCTAGCCAACAGCAGACGGTGCAGGATTTGTACACGGAATTGGAAGAGGAAAGGAATGCTGCTTCTTCAGCCGCAAATGAAGCCATGTCAATGATATTGAGGTTGCAGAGGGAGAAGGCAGAGATCCAAATGGAGGCAAGGCAATTTAAGCGGTTTGCTGAGGAAAAGATGGGGCATGATCAGCAGGAGATTTTGGCTCTGGAAGATCTTTTGTACAAGAGAGAGCAGGCTATTCAGTCACTTACTTGTGAAATTCAGGCTTATAAGTATAGGATGATGAGTTATGGCCTTACAGAGGCAGAGGCAGAGGGTGATAAGGGTGAGAGGGGTGGGTTTAGCCGCAACACAAGCATGAATGAAAGTTTGGATGCGGCTCAATTAGAGTTTCCAGCTTATGAATACCCACCCCTGAAATGCAATTTGAATGAAAATCCAAATCCCATGGAGGGTGAAGATGATATTGTGGATGTTGAGAAATATGCTTTCAGTGAGACCCCACATGGTCGGGAGCAGTTGAAGAACTTGGAACATAGGATCTATCAGATGGAGAGAAGCCCACGCAACATTCAGCAGGATGGTGATTTTTCTGGTACAAAGAATATTCTTGAGAAGGTGGTAGTTGGCCACTCTCCTAGGCGGTCAAGGCACAGCAGGAAGTTCTCTGCAGATAGTTCAAGTTCATTGATGGGGATGTCTAGAGAAGTTGGTCCAGATTTTGTCACTGAATCTCCAAGATCCAAGTTAAGCAATAGCTTTAAGAAGACGGATTATGCTTTGCAAGTGGAAGATTACACGGATTCAAGAAAGAGGGATAATTCATCAGAATTTGGAGATGACATGAGTGACAGAGTTTATACCATCGATTCTATCCATAACGGGGTCTCACAGAATGGTGTTACAGAACCGAAAGCTGGAATTGGGATTTATGAAGAGTATCTTTCAACTCCCAGAGAGACATTGGATCGACCTGATGTTAGTGATCCTGACATAAAAAAGCTCTACATGAGACTTCAGGCACTCGAGGCTGACAGGGAATCTATGAGGCAAGCAATTATTTCAATGCGGACTGATAAAGCACAAATGGTATTGTTGAAAGAGATAGCTCAACATCTGTGCAAGGAAATGTCTCCAGAAAGAAAATTGCCTGTGAAGAAGCCATCTCTTCTTGGAAGCTTTTCCTTCATGTCAATCTTTAAGGTAGTTCTTTATGCTTTGTGTAAATGAATATGCTTTCCTGTATATTAGAGATTTCCATTCAGTTGAGTGTCAGGCCTTTCGATCCCGAGACCCAGCCTTTTTTGGTATTCAAAATATATCATCAAATCTGCTGTTCCATAATCATTTTGGTGATTGTTCTTGCTTTATAGTATTTGTATCGGTTATTCTTTTGTCCTATACTTAACTTCCAACTTTCCTTGACCTGCACTTCCTCCCCCCGGCCTTGTTTTTCACTTAAATCTTTTAATCTTCGTTATTGTGGGTATGGCTGAACTAGACTTTGATAATAACTTTGAATTTGAATAAACTGAACTGCATTGTAGAAGACTGTCTATTGAAATCTGAGTATGATGTAAATTGAGTACTTGAACATATAGAAGATAAAATTATTGAAGGGCGTTTCTGATGTTTTCTTTATTTTCTTGGATTGTCATTTTCTCTGTCCTTTAATTCTCCTGACTTCCACATGTCAAAAGCTCTCAGCTGCTTACTCTTTTAATTCTCGAATGCATTAATGACTACCTGGCTCTCTGCTCTCATATACCACTTTTTAAGCACCGTGCTGTGTGTTATTTGTTGTACTAGCATCAATAACTCATTCATTTTGTCTGTTCAGTGGGTTGTGTCCTTTGTTTTCTGGAGAAAGAAAGCTCAACGAAGCAAGTAAGTGTATCGCTATAAACCATTGACATAATATAGTCTCTCTTTTAGTGCTCCCATTTAATTGTATATACAGAATTATTTGAAGTACATGCAAATCAGGAGTGAAAAATTCCACCGGGTTTATTTGCTGTTTATTTTGCAAGATAAAAAATGAACCAGGGGTAGAAATTTTTTTCCAAATTTGAAGGTAAAATCCCTGTAATTTCTTAAAGGAATTGCGTGGAAATCGGAGAAAGAGAGGGGAATGAATCCAGGGGTAATAGTTCTGGCATTCCCAGTTTCGAAATTTGTGATTCACCTACTCTTTTACAGAAGCAAATACATATGTTTACAGTATTCTTAAACTCTTAAGTTTCTCAGTTAATTCAGTTTGAGAAATAATGTTTTAAGATTCGTATTTTTAGCATTGGTGGGATTATTTGTGGTCTAAATCTGGCATTGATGTTTGATCTCATCAAATCTTGTAATGGCAGGTATATGTTTGGGCTTTCCGCCACCAATGTTGGTTTGCTAATGCTTCTAGACAAAGGCCCCAGCACAAGGCAATGGAGATGTCTCATGAACACGAGTGTGAAACCATCAGTCAAAATTCCTTAACCCATTTGAAGCCAATGCTCGTATTGTGAACACGCAGTCATGTTGTTGCCCTGATTTGTTATGTTCTTTTCATGGATTCGTTGCTTCTGCAAAATTCAGTGTTTTGTGCAGTGTTTTTTGATTTCATATTATCTGGATTGAATATATTCTTTTCTGGGTGATTAGGGAAGCATGAATTTAGAATGGGCATGCCTGCCTGTGTAGTTGAAATCTAGCTTGAATTGAGGTATCCGTCTTCTGACAGCCAGCCCTCTACTGTATATTTCAGAATTCAGATTCCTGTACGATTTCCCATTTAAATACGCAATGGCTATTCTTTTTTTCATTTGAGGTGCACTCTGATGATTTCCTTCTTTTATTTTAAACGCTGTTAATCATGGTTGATTGCTGTAAATAGCGGGCTATCTGTTTGTAAAATTAGTTTCCTGACATTATTATCACATAATTACAGGCTAGTTTTGACAGCTACTCGGACATTATTAAGCTGTAAGCTCTGGTTTATCCCTTAAGATTGCCAATCCAGCTACTGCTCGGTCATGGAATGCAGAAAATAGGCTACTCTAAAAACAGGAAACGCTGTTCAGCCTGTTATTTCGTCAAGCGACTCTATTTTTCTCCTCTCATTGTCCTGTCCTTCGCCTTACCTAAAAAAGAAAAAGTGTTTGCCTCCTCCCTCTACGACCTCGGGGCGTTCAATTCCTGTGTGCCTGAACTTGAGGAGTAGACTAGGAAGCTCTCCTTTGAAGGCGTCTTCCTTCGAGAAGCTAGGTCAGAGTCTACTTTGGGCAGTTCAGTAATGACTGCTTCTTTGTACCATGATTAGGCAACCTCACATCTGGATTGCTCCTAAATCCAGTTATTCTACCTAATGCTTTGTTCTCCGACTGAATAATAATAATAATAATAATAGAGTAATCGACAAGCGCACGATGCAAATCTTATCCTTTTGCACTCGGTTGCTTTGAAGAGTCTTCAGATTACTTTTATTAGTTTAATGGTGTTATGGGTCTCTGGGCAGAGCAGCCCCGCGCCCGCATCTACTGTCTTTTTAGATAACATTGTAGATGATTTGTCGGATTCCGGGATCTTTCCTCGCCCATGCCAGCCAAGAGCAACGAAAGAGGAGATGAAACTTCCACTGCAAAGTACTGGTTCACAGTCATTTTCTCCTTTGGTTGGTATAAAGAATGTCTCCAAAGCAAACTAGTCGCACACCAGATGCTGTGAAGCCATGTTTGAGATTTATTTTTGTTGTGTTTTATGGTAGTTAAAATAAATATTCTTAATGATTTCAAAAATATATTTTTATTCATGTACTTCATATTTTTATTCTTAATGTTTTTTTAATGGTCTTTAAATAAAAAATTATCGGTTTCAATATTTTTTACTCGACAATATGAAAAAGAAATAAAAGAATGTTTTATTTGAAAAGATTTTATAGAATATTCATAATAAAATGAACGACCCCCATTGACTGATAAAAAGCAAGAGATAGCAACAGCAAAAGCTACCTTCCAATGGAGGATATACGTGATGGGACCGTGGCCACCCATACCCGACCTGTCGTCTACGTGCTCGACACGACACTGGCTGTGTCCTCTTTGATGGGCCCCGGCACGTGTCACAGTTCAAGGGAAACATCATCATGAGTTCGGGATGGGCTAGTGGATTTATGGTGAGTTCTGGAGATGGGCTATTGAAATGGCCCACTAGTTTGTACTGAAAGGTTTCGAAGTGTTGGAAACTATTATTGTTTTGTAAATTTGTAAATCGTTGGTACACGAAAAATTATTTATATAAAATTTAATATGATAATATAAAAATAAACATGCATAAAATTTTAAATAATTAAATATATAATTTATATGATCAATAAATAAATAAAAATGCAACATGATAATTTCTCTATCAAATGAATTATTGAATTGAAAAACATGCAGGAGAGTTGTTTGTTGAAGACAATAAACAAAATAAAATAAAAATAATGAACTTAATATTGTTGTCAGGGAATGAATTCTTTGTTATTAAAACATAATTTTCTATTATTTGGTGCAAACAGTTTTAGTGCAATTGCTTCTATGGAATTGAACAACGCAATCTCAAAAAAATGCATTTATTTTCAATCCTGTTTATTTTTGTGTTTTAAAAATATTTTTAAAAAAATTTAAAATATTTTAATTTTTTTATTTTAAATTAATATTTTTTTAGTATTTTCAAATTATTTTGATGTAATGATATTAAAAATGATTTTTTTAAAAAAATATTATTTTAATATATTTTTTTTAAAAAACAACCGAAACCATATTCTGGCAAACATCCGGCTCAATTCTCTTTGTACAAAGATGAATTCTTATAATTAACGAATAGAAGAGAAAATCTTAGAAAAAATCAACAACAATCGAAGAAAAAAAGAACTCAATAAATCTATGAAGAAAAAACAGTCAAGATGAACATCTTGGGAAACTGGAAGAAGAAGAAAAACTCTCTACTTTTTTCTCTAAAATGATTCAGGCACTTGATCGATGTTTTTCCTATTCAGATTACATGCTAATCACTGAAAATGTAAAACAATAAGATCATCGAACCATGACTAACGACTAGAAATATATAGAAGCACACTCCATAATTTTCTATAATTTGTTGATGTTGTGGGAAAAATTTGAGTAATTTTCTAGCTCGTTTTATAAGTTGGTTTGAACTCAACTTTGTTTAATTTATTTTGATTTGTTTAATATAAAAAATCTTTATAAAATCTAATTTAAATTTTTTAACATGATTAAAAGTAAAAATCATTTTCCATAAACTCTTCTTTCTAAGAGAGTCTGATTATGCTTAAATCAATATTTTTATGGTTGGAATATGGCGGGTCAAAATCTTTTTATTTTCTTTTTTTTTCTCCCTAATTTGTCATCACTTAATGATTGAAACACGAGAAAAATGAAGTTTTAGGAACAAAATGCAAACACCTAAAACCATAATGACAAAAATGTAAAACCCAAAAACTTTAGAGGATCAAATTGAACTTTTATGACAGCTACAAGAACTAAATTGAAATCTTCTAAATATCCAGGGACTACACATGAGGAAAATTATTTTTTTAAACCAAAACACTAATATATAAAACTATAAGGACAAAAAATGCTAAAACAATTAGGGACCAATTTGAAAATTTAAAAACTTTAGGGATCAAATTGAAAATAAAGCTATAGGAGCGGAAAGTGAACTCCTTAAATGGTAAGGAATAATTTGTTTTTTAAAAAATATGAATCAAACTCAAGTTTTGCATAAACTTGAAGAACTAAATCGAATGTATCTCAATATTTAAGGACTAACACGCAAAATAAAAATTAAAAATTAAAATATAAACATTTAAAACTACAAGAATAAAACATATAAATTTCAAAAAACTTATATGTTAAATTGAACTTTTAAACTGTTGTGGAATATTGCAATCCACATTATAACATTTGTTACTATAAAAGTTTTTGATGTCTTAGTTTAGTGCAACACTAGTTTATTTCTGGTGTTATCGCTGGAGATTGGATTAAAATTTTTTGAAATATAAAAAAATAATATCTAGATTATAAATTATATATATATATATTATTATTAAACTCAGCATAATAATTTAAACTTCAAAATTCTCAATTTGACTTTTTATTTAGTCTGAATTTTAAATTAAATTGAATGAAAATTGCTTTCATGTGATCTTGTTATCTAGGGAAGTCCAAAAAAAATCGAAAGAAAAAAATGGCAAGTTCATTTTAGTTAACATGTCAAATTTATTATAAAAATTAATTTATTATCAATTCAATACTAATAATAAAATTAAATAAAAGCTCTATATTAAATGATAAAATTAAATTAAATAAAAAATTAGACAAAAAAATTAGACAAAAAACCTAAAGAGCCAGTAAAAATTCCCAAAAGAACATATTACAACAAACTTAAGCCAATAATTTTTTACACCGCATCATTTTATATATATATATATATATATATATATATAGAGAGAGAGAGAGAGAGAGAGAGAGAGAGAGAGAGAGAGAGAGAGGGATGTTGTCTTTGGGTTAAGCATTTGAATCAAGGCTTTCGGCCCTCTGTTATCAACAAATAGCTCCCTGCAACTGCTAAAGAAAAAGAGGAAGACTGATTGGCGCAGGTCCTGTAATGTTACCTTGCAGGAGATAACTTTTTTTTTTTTTTGAAATTATTTTTTATTTAAAAATATATTATAATAATATATATTTTTTATTTTTAAAATTTATTTTTTATATCAATATATTAAAATAATTTAAAAAAATATAAAATTTAATTTAAAAAAACTAAAAAAAAAACAGCTCAACCATTCCATCAAATATACTCTGCGACACCGTATATAGTTACCGACATATAATTTTTTTCCCCTTGCTTGTTATCCTCATGATTTTTTTAGACAGATTTCATAAAAATAAAAAAAAAACATTCTTTTAGCTCTTCTTTCCCATTAATGTATTAAAGAAATCAATTAAAACAAAAGAAAAAAAAAACAATGCCAAAACTAATTGACATGGTAAAATCTAAAATAAATCTAAAAAAAACATATTTTTTATTGAAAAAACTGGTTTTTAGACTGATTTGAGATCTAATTAAAAATGAAGTACATTTATTTTTTTATTGAAATTTTATTGAAAAATTTCTTCAATAAAAATACTATAATATAAAATATTTAAATATCTAAAATTAATTATAAATAAATAAATAATTCATCTAAAAAGTTAACAAAACACCAAAATCCAACCCCACGATAGAAGTTACCTTTGTCCAACATTGAAAAACGAGGAACTATTTTTCTCTTTTAAGGTCTATATATATATATAAAGAGATATATTTTTCAGGTAAACAAAAAAAATGAAAAAAAGATAAACAAAATTAACAATGGATAGATGGTTGAGGGCTGAGAGTTGAGAGAGAGATTGAAGAGCCATTTACGACTTGAAATTGTCAACCGCGAAAAATATATATATATTCATAATGATGAAGGAAAAATATGTGGACTACAGTGCTGTGACTCTGAATATTTTGACTCCTTGAAGCAAAATCTGCTACAATCTTACACCTCAAACCTTTCAAACTACCGACCATTCGAGAAACCCTATCATGGTGAGTTCACCTATACGTCAGCCGATACATCATGCTAGAAAACTCCCGGAGTTACACCACTCACCTCACTGTATATATAGATAGATACACACAGACGCATGCAAGCTTGTAAAATTGTATTGGTGTTTGCTGCATCAGGAAGGCAAATCTTGGTCTACAGTTTTACATACTATAGAGAAAAATGGTAGAGAAATTGCCAGAGGAAGAGCATCCAAAACCGGCATTTGGATGGGCTGCGAGAGACCAGTCTGGGGTCCTCTCTCCCTTCAAATTCTCCAGGAGGTTCTTCCTCATTCCCATCACCTTACTTTTAGTCTCGTATTATTTGCTTTTTAATCTCCTTTGTGCATTTTACATGTTCCTTAAATCGGTTTATATATTAATTTAAACAAAAGGGCCATTTCTAATTTCTTGCAGAGCAACAGGGGAAAAGGACGTGGCATTCAAGGTGTTGTATTGTGGGATATGCCACTCCGATCTTCACATGGTCAAGAATGAATGGGGCGTTACCCAATACCCTCTTATCCCTGGGTACGTATATCCATATTGAGTAGCCTGTGTGTTTGTTTTCATTTGAATTGATTGTTATGTCTTAGTAGTTCTTAATTTGGAATGGAAGAGGATGGGATTTAGCCATAAGAACACAATTAATTTCATTTGAATATATTCGAAGAGATTTAATCTGGAAAGCGAGTAATTGTTTGGAGATAACCCTTATAGAAGGGGGGAAAAAAGAGAAAACAAGGTCTAGTTCTTCCCAAAATGCTGTGTTCCCATATAAATTGTCAGGATCCTAGCTATAGCAACCCTTTTCAACTGTAAAATGGCTCTTTGAATTTCGTATCATCAATTTTTGTTTCCTTTTTGTGAATGATTAAGATCAGAAACTGTTATTGATGATATTAAAATATAACAAGAAGCCAACAAGTAACCGTGGCTAAATCAGTTAAACAACGAGCAAGACAACATAAAAGTTCAATTAGCCAGAAGCTAGATTTCTAGGAAGGAAAACAGAGAAGCATTTAACAGAATATATGTTGAAGATGCTTACTAAATTTAATGATTCCAATGAATTTCCATAAGATTCTAGGATCGGATCAACTTCTTTTGCTCATTCATCAATGAAGTTAAAGCGCTATAGCTCTTAGAATCTATAAATATTGAAAATCTAAGAGTAGCGAGTTAATTAACTGTCTGAACGCAGGCATGAGATTGTCGGAGTAGTGACACAGGTGGGGAGCAAAGTAGAAAAATTCAAGGTTGGAGACAAAGTGGGTGTAGGGTGCATGGTTGGATCATGCCGCTCTTGCGATAGCTGTCAGAACAATCTCGAGAATTACTGTTCAAAAAAGATACTTACTTACGGTGCCAAGTACTATGACGGAACCGTCACATATGGAGGCTACTCAGATAGTATGGTTGCTGATGAACACTTCATCGTTCGTATTCCAAATAACCTACCTCTCGATGCTGGTGCTCCTCTCTTGTGTGCTGGAATCACGGTCTATAGCCCCTTGAGATATTTTGGACTTGACAAACCTGGTATGCATGTGGGCATAGTTGGCCTCGGTGGTCTAGGTCATGTAGCAGTGAAATTTGCAAGAGCTATGGGGGTCAAGGTGACGGTGATTAGTACCTCTCCTGATAAAAAAGAGGAGGCTCTAGAAAATCTTGGAGCTGATTCGTTTTTGGTCAGTCGTGACCAAGATCAGATGCAGGTACAATTGTTTTCTGATCAATTATTTACAAATGTGAGCTCAACTAATAATCACCTGGGTTTTTTGTATGCTGTGCTAGTTTTTCTGATCATAGGGTTTTTTATTTTCTTGTGTAGGCTGCAATGGGAACATTGGATGGTATCATTGATACAGTGTCCGCAGTTCACCCTCTGTTGCCTTTAGTTGCTCTATTGAAGTCTCATGGAAAGCTAGTTTTGGTCGGTGCTCCGGAGAAGCCTCTTGAACTGCCCATCTTTCCTTTGATCACCGGTATGTGTATGCGTAATGCGTGTCTCCCGGAATAATTCATCTTGCCAATCGGAACAAGGAAACTGACTGCATATATTTATTACCTTTGTGGATTAATAACAGGGAGGAAGACAGTGGGAGGTAGTTGCTTTGGAGGAATCAAGGAGACACAAGAGATGATTGATTTCGCCGCCAAACATAATATAACAGCAGATATTGAGGTTATTCCGATGGACTACGTGAACACTGCCATGGAGCGCGTGCTAAAAGCAGATGTTAGATACCGATTTGTCATCGACGTTGGCAAGACACTGAAGCCTGACGTTTGAATCATCGTACCTACTTGGGTATTCTCTGGATTTTGTTGTCAGTGTATTCGCACATGAAGCCGATTGGATATGCCTGCACAATTGCTGAAAATTATATTTTTCAACTAAGATTGTGCATAAAAAATATTTGAAATATAATAAACTTCGGCATCCATGTTTCATCCACTAAAACAAAATACAACATAATAAGTGAATAATTTTCCAAAATGGTTTTTCATATTTTAAAAAAGTTGTATGATAAGTTTATTATTTTTTTCATATACAAAATAATATCTATTATAATACATGGATAATTATATTAATGATATTTAGGTCTTGTTTGTTTGGCGGAAAGTGATTCCTGAAAATCTTTTTTCAAACTTTCCTGTGTTTGTTTGCTATTAGAAAAATTGGTCAACAAAAAACATTTTCCAGTCAAAGAAAAATTTGGTTTGATATCCATGAAAGTGTTTTCCTTTTATTTTGAGCGGAAAATATTTTTCAGAAGTTGTGAAAATTTAGAAATGTCATATTATTTGCTGATTATATCAAATTTGGTTCTCAAACTTTTGATTGCTATATATATATATATATATATATATATATATATATATATATATATTCAATTTCATCCCTTATAATTTGATTTTTATATTAACATTGGTCCTTATTTTTATAATTATTATTTGATTTTCACTTATCATTTTTTAATTGAAATTTTTTATCTATCAAATTTGATCCTTATTCTTTTAATTGTTACTTATTTTATTTGAAATAATTTATGAAATGGTAATTATTATTATTTTAATTTCTTCATCTTTCAATTTTTTTATTTGTTAAATTTGATCTCTATTATTTTATTTGAGATAATTTATGAAATTATATTTTTTTCAATTTCATTATCATTTGACTTTTTAATTTGCAAGATTTGTTTCTCATTATTTTAATAAACTTGAAAAAAATAAAACATTAATAAGTTATTATCCAGCTCATTTTTCATAACATAACTAAACACGGGAAAGTGTTTTCCAATTTATTTTCCATTACACTACCAAACATAGAAAAATAATTCACTTTCCCGGAATTCACTTTTCAAAAAAAAACTATTTTCCAGCAAACAAACGGGGCCTTAGAATTAAATTATATTCTGTTAGGTTAAAAAAAAGTAGTATTAGAAAGGTCGATGCAATGCCACAAGTCAAGTCAAATTTTTTCAGACATAAAAAGAAAAAAGTTAAGACGATGCTAGGACTTATAAAAAAATAAAAGAAATTCAAGACTCGGATCATTAAGTCAACTAAATTTAATAAGTTTAATTGATTTAATAATATAAAAAATAACAATAATTTAATAATATTAAAAATAAGATAAATTCAAGTAAATTTTCTAAATCTAAATTAATCTTTTTAAAATTGTAATCTAGTTGGAGGACCATGAATACAAACGAAACCTAAGCCATTTATCTTATTACCACACATTTTATATGATTTAAATTTGCGGCCACTTCCTTTCTTCCCTCCCTTCTCTCTTTAATTTTGTGAAAACGCATAGATGGAGGACAATGACAACAGCGAGGTCTATACCCACACTTGTGTTGTATGTGTCATCGGCACATGGTTACTTTGTAGTAACGATAATTTTAAAAATATTTTTATTTAAATATAAATTAAAATAATATTTTATTATTATTTTTTAAATTTTATTTTTAACATCAAAACTATTCAAAATAAAAAAAATAATAATTTAAAATTAAAAAATTAAAAATTTTAAAAACACTTTTTAAATATAAAAACAAACACACTCAAAATAAAAAGTCCTGACATAATAAATTTTCCATGCAAGCTTTTCTTATTTTTCTCTTAATTTTTACAATTAAATATCTCGTTAATGTTGTGATATATTATAAAAAATTAAAAAATTCCATATATCAAATTTACAAAGTAAACTACGAAAGTTGTCGGTTTCGTATTAAATATTTGACTGAAAAATGTTTTTTAAATTTTACTATATTTATTTTTTATAAAATATTTTATTAAACAATGTCAATGTAAAATAATCAATATTTAAAATTAATTTATTTATTGAAAAATATTTTTAGCTCATAAAATTTCATAAAATATTTTATGAATATTAATGTATTTACAATATCATCTAACGATTCAGCCTTCATTACTAGGGGTGATCATTTTCGATTCGGTTCGGTTTTTATATAAAAAAAGTAATCAAACCAAATTTTTTCCAGGTTTTTTCGGTTCAGTTTCGGTTCGGTTCAGTTTTTTCGACTTCAGGCTTATAAAACCGAACCGAACCGGTTAGTTTTTTTAAAATTTTAATCGAGTTTTTTTCACGGTTCAGTTTTTTCAGTTATGTTTTTTCTGGTTTTCTCGGTTTAATCAATTTTTCAGTTTTTTACTCACCTATATTCACTGCCACCACTCTTTCACTATCACCACCACCTTCACCCATATCCCTTACACCCATCACCATTAATACCACAATCATCACAACTACATCATCATCATAAAATAGCATCCTCATCCTCATTCTATTTTTCACATCATTATTTACCAAATATCATAAAAGAATTATATGTAAAAATTTTATATTATAAAATATTTTGTGTTTATTTTGAAAATATTTCACATAAAACATTATATATTAAAAGAATTTATAATGTTTGACAAGTAATTATATGGATAATACAATGATAATATTTTATGGTTATAATGTAATGGTGATGATTATGATTGTTGTAGTAGTAGTAATACATATAAGGTTGAGAGAGGAGGTGATGGTGACGATGGTGATGAAGTAGCAAAGATAATGAAGGAGGTGATGGTGGTGGTGATTATTAGTGAATATGCCTTGTATTAAATGAATTGTTTGCACGTCACACTGATTTTATTCATGTAAAGTATATTTATTATTAATAAAGATTTTTTATCTTTAATATTTATTTATATTTTATTAATGAATCTAGAGTAAATATAAAGTCCATAGAAAAAGTTTTTGCAAAGAAAAATATAAAGTTGTTATAATTATGAGATTCATATTGCATCAAAACATTGTTCCTAAATGTTCTGTTAAGATTGGACATTAATTAGAGATGATGAAATCGATACATGTTATATTTCTTACTTTATGAAAAGAAGCAACTGCTCTCATAAACTGAGGTATGAGAAATACCTGAAATTAATATATAGATGCTTGTTAGATGATATGTACATTGAATTGACTCGTATGGGAATTTCATATGGAGAGATCAAACATGTCTATGGAAATGCATATGTGATAGTTGTGTAAATGATACTTAGATTTGAGATTACTAAGTTGTCATATATAGGGAGTGTTATGCTTGATCCTTACTACACGTTATCCTAATCAAGGATAACAAATGAGCAGATATTAAGTATAACATAAACTATATAAAGGTGTTTGAGTAATCAAGAGAGGATCCATCTCTCTAAGTGAATTAGAGAAAATGTTACATCTATTCTCAAATAATATTGATTGTGAAATCCTTAGCCAATGTGTAATATGATTTGAAAAAAGTTTTAAATCTTATTAAAATAATAAATGACGTAGTGTTGAGAGCTAAAATAATTTAACAAAGAAGACAAACTTTATGTTATAATATCTAAATCAGAACATTCTTAATGAAGAAATAATAATTAACTGAGAAATTATTCACTAAAATATTAAGTCATACCACTTATGACTTTTTTAATATTTGAAAATCATGACAGGTTATTAGACATTGTATTGATATTAAAATATCAATCAATCAATTGTTGAATTAATAATAAATTAAATTCTTTAATTATTCTATCCTATTTTATTTAGGATTATGATTTATATCTTGACTAACTTATTATGGAACCTAATAAGTTACGCACATAAAAACTATTGGTTAAAAATTAAAATGGAATGATTAATTAAGTGTAACTTGATTGTAAATAAATTTTAGAAATTGAGGACTAGCATGCAATTAATATATTACAATTCTAGACCTAGAAAAATCAAGTAGGGACTTGATTGAATAAATTTCTAAAATTATCAAAAAAATAATATATGTGATATTATTTAAGAGGCAAATTAATATTTTACAATTTATAAAATTTTTAGGTTTTCTTATAAATAAAATGTTATGTCTTGTGTTTTTCTTACTTGATATTATAAAAGTACAATATAGAAACACATAAACATAAAATAAAAGAGTTAAAACTTAAATGTATTGCAATCTCTCTCCTAAAAGGATTTAGGAGATTTCTTACTCATGATTTATATGGATTAGATCAGATACTTGAACGACTTGTGATTTGCGATAATCTGATTTTGAAGTAATTATTCAAAGACGAAAAGAATATTTAATTTTCAAGTAATCTTCATATAAACTTTAAATAACTTTAGATTTATCTAATGAAATCAATCTAATGAGATCTCTGAAACTCCTGAAAAAATTTTTATTTATCATTTTTATTACGTGTTTATGTTTCAAGAAATCCACCAATGATAATGGTAACAACAATGACAATAATAGTGTGTGGAGGTCATTGTAGTGGTGGTGATGTTGATAGTAATTGTTGATATTATTAGATGATTTTAAAAATAAATTACCATGTGAAAATATTTTATAAAATTTATAAATTTTAAAAGTGATTGAATTGATTAATTTTCTTATAAAATATGAAGAAAATAAAAAATATATATATTCATGTCAAAGTTTTTACATAAAACAAACGCGATGACATGTTTTCCCAATGTAAATTAGTTTTTCTTGCTTGATGCTATATGTCCGGTGTTTAACTCACGAAATCAAGGGGGGAAAAAAGAAATTATAAAAGAACAAAAACGTTTCTTTCCATGCTTGAAAAAAGGAACACATCGAAACGCCCAAAGCAACCAGTGGATCCTTTGGCTTTACTAAAACCCTTGAACGTCTTCAATCTTGCCTCCCTTCAGAACCTGAAGAAGGCGGCCACAGCACCCTATATTCTCTCATTACAATGTTAACTTCCACGAACTTGTTGTCTCGAATCATAAAAAAGAAGAGACACAAAAAACCCAAAACGAAAACAAGAAACAAAAGACAAGAAACCAAAGAAGATCCTATTGAACAAGATGAACTAGAAGAAGACACTGGAGGGTTTAATCTAAAAACCTCAGCTCCATCAAATACTTATGGGGTTCAGCCACTTGGCAATCTTTACTTCAATCGAGGCTCTATTAACTCAAGAAACACCGGTTTAGGTAATCTTCAAATCCTGACTGATGAGTTAGTTCTTGATATTTTAGGATTTCTTGATGGAACCCAGTTAGGAGTCTTAGCTACTGTTAGCAAGTCATTTTACGTTTTCACTAATCATGAGCCTTTATGGAGAAACCTTGTATTGGATAAGTTAAATGGCGAGTTTCTGTTTAATGGGTCGTGGAAGTCTACTTATATTGCTGGCATTTACCCTTTATTTGACGTTAATGGCTGCTCAAGTTTGAAAGTTAGAGATTTTTATTCTGATTATCTTTTTCAAAGTTGGTTATGTGCTAGTCTTGAAATGAAACCTGAATGGCTCGAGAGAGATAATATTGTTAGAAAGAAAGGTATTTCTGTTGAGGAATTTGTGATGAATTTTGAGGAGCCAAATAAGCCGGTATTGTTGGAAAGGTGTATCGATAATTGGGCTGCGTTGCAAAAATGGGATAAGGATTATTTGGTTAGTGTGTGTGGTGATGTGAAGTTTGCAGCTGGGCCGGTGGAGATGAGGCTTCAAGAGTATTTTAGGTATTCGGATCAGGTGAGGGAAGAACGACCATTGTATCTTTTTGACCCGAAATTCGCTGAGAAGGTTCCTGTTTTGGGTTCTGAATATGAGGTTCCATTGTACTTTAGGGAGGATTTGTTTAGTGTTTTAGGCAATGAGAGGCCAGATTATAGGTGGGTCATAATTGGCCCTGCAGGATCTGGCTCATCATTTCACATAGATCCTAATTCTACATCTGCTTGGAATGCAGTGATTAAGGGGTCTAAGAAGTGGATTTTGTTCCCACCTGATGTGGTACCTCCTGGTGTTTATCCAAGCCCAGATGGTGCAGAGGTAGCATGTCCTGTTTCCATAATGGAATGGTTCATGAACTTTTATGGTGCAACAAGGAACTTGAAAAGGAGACCTATTGAGTGCATCTGTAAGGCTGGTGAAGTGATCTTTGTGCCCAATGGTTGGTGGCATTTGGTAATCAACTTGGAAGAATCCATTGCTATTACACAGAATTATGTCAGCAGGTACTTTTCTTTTGTTTTTAATTATCTATAATTTAGATAGTTCTTAGAATTTAACTTTAGAAAGTTCATCTGTAGACATCATTTGTTGAGTAAAAGGTTTGATGATAGTTTTTAAATAGACTTTTAAAAGAATGAAGTTGCTCTCTCATAGTGTAACTTCTGAAGCTGACAAGTAGAGATATGATTCATGAAACTGAATGACGAAAACTTACCACAGCAAACCCAGTATTCATGGATAGGAAGTGCAATGATGGGAGGTCGGTGACAAGAATCAATTGATATAGTTGAGACCTCGGTTTAAGAAAATGAATTTATTTTAGCTTATTCAGTTTATATGCTGGAGCCAATTTTCAAGTAAAGTCTTTGATTCTCTGGATTGAAAGTAATGAATTTCATTAGATTATCCCATCCTTTTCCGTGTATACCTTGAGATGTTACATAAACTAAACAGTAGAAGAAACTATTCTCTAGAGGGTGGGAATTCATTAATTTCCGTTGTCACTGTTTAAATAAGTTCATGAAGAAGACATGGACTATATAAGAAGCTGGTGAATCAGTTACATTGGTTTATCCACACCTGACACACAAAATAAAATAAGAAAATCTATTTTAATTCTTGTCTTGCACTTTACTTCAATCTCCTTTCCCAGTCCTCGTCTTTTTAACATGGCCTACCCATTTCCAAAGCCCTGGCTCTACCCTTTATTTTTTGTATAGAGAAAAGACTGTTGCTTCATATTTTAGGATATGAGAAACCAATACCCATTGGTCGCAACTGACTTATCTAGTGTGTTGCAGGAGAAATCTGCTGAATGTTTTGGATTTTCTTAAGAGGCCAAATGCAGGCGAACTAGTGTCTGGAACTCGAGACCGTGTGAATTTGCATGATAAGTTTGAGAATGCTATTGAGTCCACTTTCCCTGGAACTATCGATCAATTGGTGCAGAAAGCAGAGGAGAAAAAGGCCCAAGAGAAAAAACTTTCCTTCTGGGACTCAGTGACTGATTCCCATGCTGGTGCTTTCAAGTTCTCTTTCTAAACAAACCCCACAAAGGCTGGATCCGTGGGAATGGGACAACAACTTACTCTGGAACAAACACAGGCGTACGTCATATTCCTGCTCCTCTTTAAACCACGATCTTGCAATGGAATGTAGATGCTTGAAGAACATCTTTTCCTCTCAAGAATTCAAGCTTGAGCCTCGCTCTTCCTTCTGGTGGAAACGGATCCTTTTCCCTGTTCAGTTTTTTTGCGAATGAAATGTTGAATCATTCTTTCTATTGTTTTGGTATACATACATTCAGATGCTCAGAATTGTAGTAATTGAAATGAATGGTTATTTGTCAATCTCAGGTCTCATATGTGAATGGGAGGGAGTTCAGGAATCAAAAATGGAAACAACAAAATGAATAGGTGTTTAAGATTGTAGTAGGAGCTGCTTTCTAAACAACACCTCTTTTTATTGGATATATATATATATTTCTGAATTTTATTTTATTTTTTAAAAATAGCAGTAACATTCAAACAACTAAATCTGTATTGGAAAATAAAAACCAAAAGAATTTGTCGTCTTAAGAGTCAAGACTGCTATATGAACATAACTGCTGTCCTGGTTGAAAACCCATCACTTGCTTATTAAGAAGAAAATTAAGAGGGCTTGATATTTTACTGTGCTCTGAAAAAAATAAAAGCATTATGGATTCACACAGTTATTTTTTAACCTTTTTTTAGTTATTTTATTTTTTTCAGTTAATTTTTTTAATGTGATACTTCAGCATTTAGTTAATTTAAGGTTAACGTTTTGTTTTTCCTCGGTTAACTTTGCAATGAGAAATGTTAAAAAAAAATTGACTTCAAATTAATACTTAATTTAATAAAATTAAATTAAATTTTCTTGATTAAACATAATTAAGACTCCGAGGATCAAAATTGACGCCGGAACAATTTCTCATACTCTTTTTTATAGCTGAGGTGCTCTTTTAGCATATTCAGTACCTATTTTTTTTTCAATCTTTTTTCATTTTTAATCCTTATTTCATGAGGTTTTTATATTTTCTGCTTTAAAATTTTATTTTCTTTACGTTTTAATTTATAAGCTAGAAAGAGAAAAAAAAGAAGTTGACTGACCCAATTTCATTGGGAAAAATATCAAATTTTATGTCAAAATGTTCCATTTCAAAGGAGTGTTATTGATGTGTTTTTAAGATTTTGTATCGTTCGAGAAGTAGATTAGGGTTGAGAAAAGTTTTTTTTGTTTGAATTTTAGTTGTGTCTTTTAATTAATTTGGAAAAAAAATTTTGAGTTGGGGGATTAGTTTCTTGAAGTTATAAAAATGCTTTTGAGGTGTTTAT
>Ga0325405_1001458_pt1 | contig 23938 bp, 12 predicted proteins | sample PopdelMetagenome_21_FD_205663 | JGI IMG/M metagenome (GOLD analysis project Ga0325405, IMG submission 205663) | Populus deltoides microbial communities from Bellville, Georgia, United States - Xylem-Control-R2 | ecosystem: Host-associated > Plants > Phyllosphere > Stem > Wood/Secondary xylem...
TCAACAAAATATCTAATTATAAAACATAACACAAATAATCATAAATCAAAACTCAAAATTTATCAATTCAATAATAAAACCCACAAAACTAAGAGACAATACAATTGTTATACCTTGATTTTTTTTTTTATTTCTAGGTGACGAGGAGGTTGTCTAGGCTGACGATTTGCAACAAAAAAACATTAGAAAAATTCATGGAGTTAAAGAGAAGATGAAAACTTATAATGCAATTTGATTTCTTCTTATGTGCTAGAAATGATATAAGCAAGGTTATCTTGAACAAGAGTTGAAACAACTGATGTAATAAATTTTGTATCAAGCTGATGATGGTTTTTCTTATGCATGTATGTACATATATGTTTACCTTTCGACTTTGCTATCTCAAAGAAATCTGACCTTTTATGGTATCCCCTACACAAGTATCATTGACATTCAGGTGCATTAATACATTGTAATTGAACAAATGTTTGGTTTGAACATTGAACTTGATATCAAGTAAATGTGCAATGTGTCATTGCTTAACAACATTCATCAAATCATCTTCAGTTTTGAAAGTTTGTCCAACTACCATATCACCACTACTAGATGATTTTTATGATAAACAGATCAATCTTTACAAACTATGTCATCAACTCAGGTATCATGACCAAATTCTTGAATGAGGGGTCTCATTATCATCATTATTATCTAATGTTTCAACAAAACCCATGACACCTTCATCTTCATTATTACTAGGTTCAGAGGAGTCATACATATGTTGATCACAATATGCAATTTTAATTCTACTTTCATCACAAATTACCATAACCTTATCTTCCAATGTCTTAGATGTACCAGCACCAGCTGAAGTGATAATTGTCCAAGTGACCGAGTATGTATAGGTATAGTTACATTATTATCTCCATGCTATATATTATATGAGCTTCTAAGTTTAGGTCAATTACTCACATAAAACTCCGTCATGTTCATTTCACTTTGAACAAACAATTCTATCATAATTTTAAAATCCACATCATATACAATCGGTATCAAAAAATATTGTCGTTCCCTAACAAGAGACCTCCAAGTGATATCTATTCCAATATTATTATAATTCAACCCAAGTCTTCCACATATAATTTTTTTAGTATCTTTAAATGATATGCCTTTAGTAACATTAATATTTTTGTCAATATAAGTGATACTATTATTCGTATCAGGAACAATAGTACCACTATAATGACACAATATAAATAAATTTGAAGGCATATTTTGTAAAATAAGAATACTCATTTCATCAAAATTAAATTATCTCATAATTCAACCTAAACCCTAATTGCTATTATTTTGACCTTAATAATATCAATGAAAATATATATAATTTCATCAATTAAAATCTAAATGATCTCAATTGAACAAAATTTTCAGTTATGACAATTTTTATCAAAATTCAAAGCAAATTCTGGTTGCTATAATTTCGATCATAAGTTTATTAATAACATAAGAAAATCAATTATCTATCTAATTACATCAATTCAAACAATATTTATCTCAATTCAAACAATTACATTAAATATGCAAACAACCTAATATTCAATTTAAAATCTAATTTCTCTAATTTAAACATATTTGATTCAACAATTAACATCAATTTTATTAAAAACACATGATTGCAACACTTAAAACCCAAAATTCTCTCAACATCAACAAAATATCTAATTATAAAACATAACACAAATAATCATAAATCAAAACTCAAAATTTATCAATTCAATAATAAAACCCACAAAACTAAGAGACAATACAATTGTTATACCTTGATTTTTTTTTATTTCTAGGTGACGAGGAGGTTGTCTAGGCTGACGATTTGCAACAAAAAAACATTAGAAAAATTCATGGAGTTAAAGAGAAGATGATTATGGTGTTTTGATAAATAATTGAAGACTTGTTTGGGCGATTGAAGATGAGGATTTCATGGTTCTTATAGTATTGTTTTTTTAGAAGCGACGACCATGGAGAATATATGAAGGATTAAATAACCCTTCATAACAATGATTATAAATCACGGTTATATATAATAAATCTGTAATTGTGAGTCATGATTTTTATTTAAATCACGGTTAAAATAATAGACGTGTTAAACTATTCTATTGTTTAGAAATTTTTCTAAATAGTATTATTATTTTTAAAAAAATTTGTAACTGTATCAAATTAAAAAAAAATAATGGACCAAAAACCATGGAAGGCCCAAAACGATAGAGATCACATGGACATCGTAAGAGTCGTTGAGTTTTCCGCGTAAAATATCAGTGAGGTACCACCGGTACACGCCAGTCGTCCTTCAACTTCACTCTTTTCTTCTTCTTCCTCCTCCTGCTCTAGTTCTTGTCTGTTAGTTTTTTATTGTTTTCCCTTCTAAAACCAAACAAAGATCTCCCTAACCAACCAAAATCAGCCATCCACCTGCCTTGTATCACAAACAAACCCTATCTATTATACGTCTCATTAGTATTTATATATTTAATTTTTAGAAAGAAAAAAAGGGGGAATTTTTAGAACAAATCAGTAAAAAAAAAAGAAACCTAACAGAAAAGAAGATGAAAAGTATTCAATTCTGAATGGAAACCCAATTCTCTTTACCCAGATCAACCACTTACGCCTCTTTCCGGATCAACTGCTTCTCTCTCTTCTCAGGAGGCTGATTGATTGATTTTCCTTCTTTTTTTTTTGTAAAATAAAAATAAAAAAAATAAAAAACCTGACTTTACATTTACAAATAGAGAGAAGGGGTGCGGATGGAGGAGAGTTCGAGGACGGCGGCGGATGGTAACATAGGTCCGATTGTTTGGGTGCGGAGAAGAAACGGGTCTTGGTGGCCTGGTCAGATAATGGAGGCGGATGAACTGGCAGAGTATAATCTAACATCGCCGCGAACAGGGACTCCGGTCAAACTCCTTGGAAGGGATGATGCTAGCGTGTAAGTCTTTCTTATTGGAATTCTAGTAACGTGTTGTCGTTTTAATTAGACGATGATTCCTGAAAAGAGACGATACAAGCTTTGCTCTGTTGTTGTATTAATAATTGAGAAGTCCAAACTTTAGCTTCTAATTTTTGCACAATTCCATTTAGCTTAAGATTGTAGTTAGTTAGTTAGTTGGGTAGATAATAGCTGCAATTTTCTGTTGGAGTTCTTGCAGTAGGTGTTGTGAGTGGGGCTGATTGTTTCAATACTATCTTTTGCCTTTAGTTATCTTTCAATCCCCATTCTGTGCAATTTAATCCTAACAACCCTTTTGCAGAGTCTTAAAAACATATTCCCCATTCTGTGTTTTTGCAAAATCTTAAAGCATATTTGGACTACTCCGGCAATGACGGAGTGTTAGAATATCTTGATAAAATCGTTGTTCCTATTAGAGTTCTGTTCTGATGATTGCTTCATTTTTTACAGTGTCACGACCACCATAAAATAGTTAATCTTGTACTAGTTTGATCAATTCGTATTGAAATTACTGCACTCATCCCTGCCGCCTTGCATGGATGTTCCATCTAAGGTTTGTCAAAATCCATCCTTTAAACTCTGCTTCTCGTGATCTGTCACTTGCTGATGCCAAAATGAAAAAAGACGAAGGCAATCTCCATTGTATTTTTATGAAGTAAAAGTCATTGCATGATTTGCAAATTTTCTAAATGCATTCTAATGTCTGTCTTGAAAGAAAACAAACATGATTTGAGTCCCAGAAAATAACTCTTTGTGTGGAGTCCATAGATTCCGCAATTTTCCATGATTTTGTTTCTTGGAAAACAAGCATTGCATTGGTTATCTGGTCTTCATTATGCTAACTTTTTCGTGTTTATCTTCTTTTCTATGCAATCATAACTTATTGAGGTTTAACTATTCTTAAACTTGGCTTGGTGAAAAAAATGCAATCAATTGGTATTTAAGTTATTGATATTCCACTAAGTGTTTTGCTAGTTAAACCAGGTGTTCCTTGCCCTTATTCCAAGTTATTTGATTTTCCCATCTCTCAATATCTGTCACATCTTCATTCTGATTTCAACATGCTGCTACTTCTTCTCAGGGACTGGTACAATTTAGAAAAGTCAAAGCGTGTGAAGGCATTTCGGTGTGCTGAATTTTCTGATTGTATTGAAAGGGCTGAATCTGCCCTGGGCATGCCAATCAAGAAAAGAGAGAAATATGCACGTCGAGAAGATGCAATTCTACATGCCCTTGAGCTTGAAAAGCAACTCTTGAGAAAGCAAGGAGCATCGGGTGTTGCTTCTGATTGCCCAAGAAGTAAATCATCTGGGTCTGTGAAGACCGAGCTGGGTGCATTTTCAGAAGGCTCAATAAATTATAGTGGAAAACCCGAGGATGTTAAATTGAACCAAACTTTGAGAGGAGTTGATATAGAGATTCCAGGCAGCCCACTAATTCCACTGAAAGCCAAGGATGGAGATCAGTCAGTCTCGGAATTTCATAGTGAGGCAATGCTGCGGGTGAGAGGTTCACAAGACTTTGGGCGGAGGACTGCCTTAAAGAGAAAATTTTCACCCTCTGTTGATTTAGATGGTTCTTGGAGAAGACCTGTAGCAGACAACAAATATGAAGATCCTCCTGACACCTTCCCTCATGTGGAAATAACCCCTCATGCAAATGGTAAAACATTCTTTAGGAAAATAAAGTTAGTCACAAGGGTTGGTTGGGGGATATTTAGCCAAGGGATGTGACGGTGCCCTCTTGCTTATTGAAGTATGGAAAACTATGCAAAATTTGGAATCCCTCAGCTATTGCAATTTGACTAGTTTTGTTTCTCTTTCAGGAGTGGAGAAGATGGGAGCTATTTTCCGGGCAAAGAGGACTGGATGTGTTTACTTGCCAGCTGATTCTAGTGATTCTATGGATGATAAGGACATTCCTACAAACCAGAATAAGTTCTTTCCTTCTGGTTTTGAAGCCGACTTGCATTCCCATCCTGGTTCTTCAAATGAAGAAGAATTTTCATCTGGATTTATGGAAGATGTTGAATCTGATTTGTCTGGATCTAATTCATCTGAATCCGAGTCTGATTCTTCTCAGACTGAACCAGATGTGGACAAAGAAATGGTTATTTTTTCAGGTTAAGTATTTACCATTCCGTTCTCACAATTATTGTGATTCTGTGGACCAAGAAATTGATGGTTTAGTTTAATTTTAATTGTTTGTGTCAAAAGTCAGTTGTCTGAGTCATGGCTCATAATATTTCTTCTACTTCAGAAGTCACTATTTATTGTTTTTTTCTCATTAGCGTTTATTTATTTATTTGTCTGTCTAGATGTTGCTTTCCCTATAGAAGCTGAGCAGGATGCTCTGGGACAGCCTGAAGCAACATTAGAACATGCTAGTACAAGCAGCGAGGAGTCTGATGGATTGATATCTTCTGATGACATGGATGACCTTTACCATGATGAACATTTTCTTGCACATGAAGCAGTGTCCAAATGGAAATTGAAGGGGAAAAGGAACATTCGATATCTTACACAGAAGCCTGTCAATATGGAATATGGAAAAGGTTCTAATGGAGCTTCTTATGGAACCTTCCATGGGATGAAAGGAAGTATCTCAAGCCAAAGGGCATTTAGTGCCCATGATGCCAATTTGGGCAGAAAATATTTTGGGTCCAAAATGTATTGTCTTGGTAATAGAGGTTGCTCTTTTCCATCAAGGTTCGTGTCCAGAGATCGAAATAATACTGGTCGTAATATGATAAAATGGCAAGGCATGGGTTTGGAGGATCAACATACTTTCAGGAGACATTGGGAAGACATGGGGAAGCATTCCAATCCAATACTTGTTGGCCAGCACCATTTTGGGGGAAGGGCAAGATCTTTGTTAGTAGATGTGGATTTGAAGGTCCAATCAAGCTACCAAAAAGATCGTGTACCTATTGTTTCTCTCATCAGCAAGTTTGATGGGAAGGCAATAATAGGACATCCGATACCAATTGAAGCTGTGGAAGATGGTTCATCTGAAACTCAGTTTCCTTTAAATGATCAGTTTCCTTTAAATGATTATTATAGCAATGAAGCAGTTGACCAAGACGAAAGTACATCACTTCAACCAGCATGGCGGACTGCAAGAAGGACCAATTCTAGGGTACCACGCCCACATTTATTATCATTGTCGGGCTTCGATGCTGCTGCTGAGGATATTCAATTTATGGATCAAGAAAAAAGATTTCCATTTAGGAAATCAAGTGGGGGCAGTTTCAGTGACAAGGCAAACCTGGCAAGGAAGAGCCTACCTCATGTTCCCCAGCCTTCGGCGCAAAAAAAGTTCCCTAGAAAGATACCAAAGAAAGTAAGCTTACCATCTAATCAAAAAACAAGAACCCTGTCATCAATTGGTATTAAGCAGATTTTTGTTAGGAATCCTGTACAAGATACGGGTAATGGTAAAATGGATGGGCTAATCAAACCTGAGACATCTGGGCCAACTACAGTTGCATGCATACCTGTGAAGTTAGCATTCAGTAGGTTGCTTGAGAAGATCAATAGGCCACCATCAACCACAGTTACTAAGGCGGTGGTCTTGAACAGGGATGGGGATAGGGAACCTTCATAGATAACATGTACGTTGTTATATTGGCACGCTAATACTGTCCAGGCAACAATTGCTAAATTGCTCTTTCTGACTACCATATCTGCACCAAAAAAACTGAATACATTGTCAAATTGGCGATGTGAGGATCATGTGTCTTGAATTAGATGGTGTGGTTTTCAAGAAAAACATTTATTTTCAGTGTTGTTATTTTGGTGTTGTTCGTGGCACCGTATCCTGGGTACCGGTGTCCCTGGTATTCAACCAACGGAGCATTCACTAGGCACAAAAGAAGAAAGATTAGAAATTTATTGCAGATGGTAGAAGCTAGCATGGAATTCAGATAGATGTGTACATTTTATTCTATATAAGCTTGTGCTTTTTCAGGTTTTTATTTTTCATTTTCTATTGAAGTCAGAGAAGCTCAGATCAGGGACAATATTTTGAATATATAGTTTGGTATTAACAATCATTAGATGTACTGAGAGCCATGGCTCCTGCTCTTGGCTATTTTTTCTCGAATGCCAGACATGCGCGAAGGGCAAGACTTCCCCGAAGCAGTTATAATTAGCAGCTTGATGCGCTGTGGTCGTGCAATGGGAATTCAAGAAAAAAGGTGGCGCAGCTGCCTTGTACTCTCTGGTCTGTCTCTCTTACTTGAAAAGATGGTTCTAAAAAGAATCCTGCCATCAATTCCCTGCTCCATGCTCTGTATCAACAGTTAAATTGTAATTTTTCTTATTATTAAACGGTACTATATGCCTCTTTCCACTTCTCCATGTTGGAGCGTATTTTTCAAAAACAGGGTAGTACTTCAATTATTTGAAAAAATTGAAATTAGACGACTGCTTAAATTTACACTTAGTTTGGAAAACATATTTAAACGATTCCTCATAATTTTTCTTTACGAGTTTTTCAACAATTTAAAACATTAAAATTATTTTTCTTTTTACATTTTCATAGTTAATGTCATAAATAAAAATTTTATTATATATCTAATATAAAATATTTTTTTTATTGATTAAGCAAGCAAGACTTTTTCATGATGATTTTTAATTGAAATAAAAATAAATTAATATTTATAATTAAATTATGATTAAGATTATAATTTATATGTGAGTCATTATATTAGAAACCTATCAGGTCACACATATTACAAATAATTAGTAATAAATTAAACTATGATGATTAATTAACTAAGACATAATTGTAAATAAATTTTAAAAATTGCGTACTAAAATGCAATTAATTTAGGGGATTATAATTTTCGATATAGAAAATTCAAGCATGAATTTAATTGCATACATTTATAAAATTATCCTGAAATAATATATGTGATATTTTTCAATGAGAAAAGTGGTATTTTTCCATTAATTGATTACAATTTTTTCGCTATTAGTTACCATGCCTTATATTTTTCTATACACACAAAAACACTCTATATACACCTATATAGGCAAAATAGAGAAGAAAAAAAGAGATAAAACTCAAGGCATGACAATCTCTCTCTTCTAAAATAGTTATGGAGATTTCTGATAAAGTGGTTCGTTTATATTACTATTAGAGGTAGTATAATTTTAGTGTTTATGGTTTGTGACAAGCCAAATTTGAATAGTTTATTAAACTCCATAAAAAAAAAATGATATCCAAGTATCTTTGCATAAATCCTAAACAACTGTAGATTGTCTAACTTGATCCTTAAAACTCTTGAAAGATTTTAAAATTATTGTTTTTGTTATGTTTGTGTTTTGAGAAACTCAATATTTTCTTTGGATGAACAATGGGTATTGTTCAAATGAACAAATGAAATAAAAGGATCCCACTGAATCTATTTGGAATAATGTCAGGTACTAACGTGTGGCTTGCCAATTATCATTGTTGATCAATTTTATTCCTTGTATTTTTTGTCTGTCTTGAACAACTTTATTTATGCATGTATTTTTTTGGTATTTAATGATTTTTCATGCTTATACAGAATATATGATATTAGTTTACATGGATTTTTTTTTTTGTGATGCCAAAAGAACAAGATATATTTGTAGGTCAATTGGTATTATGTCTTTATTAGCATGTTATTTTAATTGGTAGCATGAATTGGGTAGCCTATATCTCATATGTCATTTGAGATTATTTTTCATTTGATAACATAAAATAACTTTTATCATTTTCTTTTTTAAGCTTACTCTTGATTATTCTTCTACATATTTATTGCACAACCTACGTCACCTAAAAAGTTAGATCACATCTATTAAAAACTTGAGTCCATTTCCTTTATAATATATTTAGTAGTGCATTTGTTTTCAATTTTTTTTAGTGAAACTTGTTGTTAAAGTGTAAGTGACACTATAACCACTTGGGTTTCAGTTGTGAGCCTTTATGTGAGAGCTTATATATGTTTTGGTCCATCTCTATAAAAAATATTGTGTCAGGTTTGACCTTGTTCTTATTGTAATTTCAATTGGTTTCAATGTTTGACCTGCAAATAAAATTGGTGTGTTTGATTTTAACCATAGTGTAAAAGGATTGTCATAAAGATTTGAATCCTTAACTTATAAAATGATTCATTGTAAGGTATAGTCTAGCCCTGAAATACATTGTGGCTATAGTAGAGGCCCAAGCTTACCAAGTAGTTATGTAACAGCACGGCTTTTACAAGCCCAAAACAACAGTAATTTTTTTTTTATTTTTTTTTTGTACTTGACACACATCGTGTCGGTAATCGGCGAACATGTTCCCTTCACATCATCAATATATAATTCATACATCAACAACAATCAACATTTCATTTAAAAGTGAATCTTACATAAACTTATAATATTATGTTTGCATGATTAGAAGTTCGCATTTAAAATATACATGCATAGTCACGAGTTTGTATTATATCCTACAAATAGTCATCACGAATTTAATCTAAAAGGATCTAATAATAGTTATACATTCAGTACATTGATTCATATAAAATACATCATGATTTAGAATGCAACTACATGATTCCTTGCAAAAGTAGGTTCGCATGTATCGGGTTTCCTAGGCACCTTGTTGGTATGACATCCCTATTGTTGTACAAAACATTTACAAGAATGCAATTATTTAATAATAATAAGAATAATAATAATAACAACAATAAGAAAATGGTCTGGCAGTTTAACGAAGCATTAACATTATCTCATATTTGAAGCGTGACATTTGTAGTTCCTTCATGTTCTTGGTATACATAACTTGCAGTATACACACACACACACACACACACACACACCAATTCTTGCAATCAACTATAATCTTAAATCCGGCCATTCTTTTAAGACATCATTTATCGAGGTTAACTATTCACTCACCCCGACCATCCCCTTCGAATTTTATCAGCCAAAACTAATCAACCGTTTGTCCTGGTTATCCCTTTGGATGTCATTAGCCGAAGCTAATCAATCGTTTGTCCAGGTCATCCCTTTGGATGCCATTAGCCGAAGCTAATCAATCGTTTGTCCCGGTCATCCCTTCGGATGCCATTAGCCGAAGCTAATCATTCATTTGTCCCGGTCAACCCTTCGGATGCCATTAGCCGAAGCTAATCAATCGTTTGTCTGGTCATCCCTTCGGATGCCATTAGCCGAAGCTAATCAATCGTTTGTCCGGGTCATCCCTTCGGATGCCATTAGCTGAAGCTAATCAATCGTTTGTCCCGGTCATCCCTTCGGATGCCATTAACCAAAGCTAATCATTCATTTGTCCTGGTCATCCCTTCGGATGCCATTAACCAAAGCTAATCAATCGTTTATCCCGGTCATCCATTCGGATGCCATTAGTCAAAGCTAATCAATCGTTTATCCCGGTCATCCCTTCGGATGCCATTAGCCGAAGCTAATCAATTGTTTGTCCCGGTCATCCATTCGGATGCCATTGGCCGAAGCTAATTAATCATTTGTCAACATTTAAGCATTTGGCAATCTGATATCTGAATTAACACAATACGACAACGTTCATGATAAGGTATTTCAATGTTCAAGGTCATCTCTTCAAATGCCTTTAGCTGAAGCTAATCGTTCATTTGTTAACATTTAAGCATTTGATAGTCTGGTATCTGAATTAACACAATATAGTAATATTCATGATAAAGTATTTTCATTATTCAACATTATTTAAAAGGAAGGTGAAAGTCACCTACTTGTAGTAGAAGCTCTACTTGTGCTCCCCTGTTGCTGCTGTTGCACCACACCGGTGGTCCCTCCTACAGTCACAGACTCATCTCATAAATTTTCCTCATTCAAGGATATATTTTATAATAATCATATCAATAGCTAATAAATCTTTCTTTCAATCATTTCTTTCTTTATATCTTACGTTTTTCTCATTACACCCATTAATGTTGTTATCCTTTATCCAACCATAGTTATCATTCCTTTAGGTTGATATTATAGAGAATCCATATTCATCCATTACTCATAGGTTACTTTCTTATGCATGTTCATTTTCTAATAAAAATATATATATATATATATATATATATATATATATATATATATATATATATATATATATATATATTCAGAGTTAGTATCTCAATATGCAAGTGTTCGTATGACTCAATTCCTTTATATAGTATTCACGTGAAAGTCTACTGTTACTGTCTAACTTTGAACTGTTGTTGTCCACTTTCCAAATGTTACTGTCTAACTTTGAGCTGTTACTGTCCAATTTCCAACTGTTACTGTCTAACTTTGAGCCGTTACTGTTTGACTTTGAGCCGTTACTGTTTGACTTTGAACCGTTACTGTTTGACTTTGAACCGTTACTGTTTGACTTTTCCAACCGTTACTGTTTGACATTTGAACTGTCACTGTCTAGACATTTGAACTGTTACTGTCTACACTTTGAACTGTTACTGTTTGACTTTTCCAACCGTTACTGTTTGACTTTTCCAACCGTTACTGTTTGACTTTGAACTGTTACTATTTAGACATTTGAACTGTCACTGTCTACACTTTGAACTGTTACTGTCTAGACATTTGAACTGTTAGTGTCTACACTTTGAACTGTTACTGTCCAACTGTTACTATCTAGACATTGAACTGTTACTGTCTGAACATTCATCAGATTTTTAACTATATCTAGACTTATAGAACTCTGTTTCAAGCAAGATTAGTCTCGTTGGAAAGCTAATGCACGAGGCTACAAGTTCTTTGAAGGAAGGAGAACCCAGTTCTGCCTTTGAGATAGTCAAAATTGCTCATCAACAAACACTACCCTACAGGGTCTGTCAAGACCCAATCTCGGTTGATGAGCCATAGCTGGGGTTCTACAGCTCCATATTGAGCAAGACCAATTTCTTAGTTAGCTAACATCCAAAACTACAATTACTATGAGAAACTTGATCGTAATTCTCTCATCCTTCTACTCGAATTCTCTCCAAATGTTAGGAGATGAATCTATCCAGATTCATTAACCTTTCTATTTATACACAACATCCATAATTTAACTCTTTCTCTATCATCTCAACCCCTGGTCATATCACATATCGTTTAAGACTGTAAAAAAAAGAATATCTTTATAAGAGCCAATTTATCTTATTTATTTCAATCTTCCCTCTTAACGTCAAAATAAAACATTCTTGTCGATTTTACAAACTTTCCGAACAATATTCTTCTAAACACAATCCTTGACACAGTTCCTATAAACCATAAATAACAAACGAATAATATTCCAAACAATCTATACTGTCAAGTTATAATGCATTATTATGAGTATAACATATCCAAATATTAACTTCATCAAATGGTGAAATTTCCAGAAATATGGGTTTAACCGAACTGACCTCAAACTTGCAGACCTACTGTGCGAGATATACAACTTCTATACCAAATGTTTGTTTCAGATCTCCACCGTTCAGAATCTAGTCAAAATCAGGAAGAACAACATATTCAAGTTATAGCCTAATCCAACGGTGGCCGAAGGAGAAACCAGACAACAAAGAAGACTGTCCAAAAGTGTATTTCCCAAATATTTTCCTCCCTCGATATCTCTCAAACGGGGACTGATATAGAAAATCCCTACGGTGACAATGTACACGACATGGATGAGAACAACATACTCAAATATCGTGCTGATCCAACGGTGGAAGATGGAGTTATAGCTGTCGGTTGATTTACCATCAATATATCTTCTCTCCAGCCTCTCTCTAAACTCTCTCCTACTCTTGCCAGTCACTCCAAGAGAGAAAATAGAATGATATTTATAGTTCTAACATCTTGTTAATTGCACATTTATCCCCACCCCTTTTTATCATTTATACATAAACTCCCAACCTTCTGTTATTTGAATATTGACCTCTCTTGATCTTACGTATCCATTTTGTCCTCACAAATGTTTTTCTTTTCAATGATTTAGTACTATATTCACTTTTCATTTCATTAATTTCAATATTTTTATCTTGATTAGGTTTCTTTAATTTAATTTAACCCATTTTACTATTGGTTAAATTTCTCATCTTTTAAATACCCAGAAAAATTATAACCGAGGGTTTACAAGTTATGTGGTATTATTGTGTTTTTTATGATTGTTTTGTTTAGAACCAAAATATTTAGGCTTAATTTTAAAATACCTAATTCACCCTATCTCTTAGGTGCTTCGAGTCTTTCATACACTATTCTTATAGAGATTATTCTAGTTATTAAAGCATATGTACCAAAATTATCAATATTTTTCTTTTATCTAAACCTTATAAATAACTAGCCTTAAAGTTTTGTATAGATCCATCCATATTATATTTTCTTCTAAATACCTATTTGCAACCAATTAGTTTTGATTCTTAAGGTAAGTTAAGAATCAAATATATGTTTTTGAAAAAAAAAAGAATTGATTTTCTTATCAATTGTCTTTTTTAAAAAAGATAGTATCTATAGATGTCATTGTTTTACCATAAAACTTGAGATCATTTTGAACTAATAATAACATAGGCATTTCATTAACCATAAATTAACAATAACCTTCCATGAAAAAAGTTACCATTTGTGAATAAAAAAAGTTAGGATTTAATTGTTTTTATACTTTTCCTCTTTGACTTTTTCTAATCTCATTAGATGAGTCATTAAGTTTTCTTTTGTGTTTAGAAGAAGCATTAAGTTTATATCTATTTTTTATATATATTATCTAAATCTAGATCATTATTAGAATCATTAAGATATTTATCCTTAATAAAATCAATATCTTTTGATTCCATGATAACATTGGAATCAACATCTAATGGTTTATAAACTTTTAAATATTTAGCATTTCCCACAAAACACTTGTATTGACTCTTGGTCTCAACTTTATCCCTTTTAGATCGAGTACTCTATCATAAACTAAACAATCCCAAACTCTAAAGTGATTTAGGTTAGGCTTTTAACCTTTCCTATTCCTTTATATTTTATCTTTTTAAAGGTATTTCATTATATACATGGCAAGTTGTTGGCAAAGATTCTTCACAAAGATTAAATGGCAATTTAGTATTGAAAATCATGACATTCACCTTTTCAACCAATGTTTTATTGTTTATTTCCACTAATTCATTTTGTTGTAGGTTTCATAGAGCACTTTCTTGAAGTGCCATTCCATTTTCTTTGTAATATAAAAAAACCACATAAAGAAATATTCATCTCTTATATCACTTCTTAAGTATTTGACCCTCATTTCTATTTTTTTTTCCAACTTTATTATAAAGTTTAACTTTTCAAATTCTTGATTCTTAATTTTTTTTTCAAATAAACATAAGTGTACCTAGAACTATCATTAATGAATGTACTAAAATACTTATTATAACCTCTAGTTAAAATGTCATTCAGTTCTCAAATACCTGAATGAACTAAATCAAGAATATCATTATCTTTTTCAACCCATAGAAATGATTTATTTTTCATATTTTCTTCTATACAAATCTCACAATTATCTCAAGTTTTATAATTATAAAAATCATTCCATTTTTAGACATAAACTTTAAAGTCCTGACATTAACTTTTGCTCAATTATTATGTCATAATGAGATATGATAATATAAATAGAAATTTTGCTCTTTTTATTAATAATACTAAAATTGAATATTGTAGCATATGAATAGCCCTTAAAATAACACTTTTTTTTAGCAAGATCAAATTTTCAACCCCTAAAACTGCTTTATTTCCATTCCTCCACAACATAATTGTAGATATAACATCGACTAAAGTATTTTTTTTTTTTGAAATGAAAGAAAGATCCACAACTCCTTTTCCAATAAGTTTTGCTTTAGCATTGTTATGCATCATGAAATATTTATCTTCTTTAACATTTTTAAAGTATTTATCAATGCAAATATAGGTAGTGGCAGCAGAATCATACCATCAATCAAAAGATTTGGTGTTAATAACCATGTTAATTTCAAAAATTATTCTAATATACATTCAAGTCACGATGATCACCATTTATTCCTCTTATTTATCTAAAGTATTTGCTTGGTTGGATTCTCCACCTTGCACTTTTTATAAAACCTTTAATTTTTCCTAATGTGTCCCTTTATTTTTTCACTATGAAAACATCTTTTATTCTTCTTGAAGTTGTTGGAAAGGCCAACAACATTTTTGATATTGCTAGAGTTGTCAAAATCAGTAAACCTCCTCTTTTGGGACATGTTCCTGCCTTTAGATTTATTATCGACAACATTCACTTTGTTACCATTCTCAAGACTTTTTCGAGATTGATCAAATAATTGCTCTAAGTTGTGTCAACTATGTAATAATTGCCAACCACTTGTATTGGTTTTGAAATTTTAATCTTCAAATCTTTAAGTATGGATACAAAAACATACAACTCATCTAGCTGAGTCATAATAGACTTGTTGTCCACCATATTGAATTCAGAATATTTCATAAAAAAATAATTTTTCAATACCTTACTTCTCTTTTTTGTATTTAGTCTTCAAAACATTTCATATTTTCACAGGATCTTCATAGCATCGAAAAAGATCATACATCTGGTTGGAGAGAGTATTCATGATGTATCCTTTATAACAAACATAGTCATGTTCATACTTTTTGTATACATCATTCTCTTTATTCTTATTTGTTTTTGTTGGTTTAGTAGGTTTATTCTTTAAAGTATGTTTACTAATAAAGACTTATTTATCTTTAATATTCATAAAATAATTGATTAATGAATCTAAGGTAAAGAAGTCATTGGGACAAAAATGTTTTACAAAGGAAATTATAAAGTTTTTATAATTGTGAGATTCCTATTGCATCAAAGTATTATTACTAAATGTTCCTAGTCAATGCTCTATTAAGACCGAATATTAATTAGAGCTATTGAGACTGATACATATTATGTTCTTTTTTTTATGAAATAAAGCAGTTGTTCTCATAAGCTGAGATATAAGAGATACCTAAAACTAATATATAGGTGCTTGTAAGATAATATGTATAGTGAATTGACCCGTATGAGAATTTTATATGAAGAGATTACTCGTGTCTATGAAAAGACTCACATGATGGTTGTGTAAGTGATCCCTAGACTTGAGATCACTAAATTATCTTATATATGAAGTGTTATTCTTTGATCCTGCTACACATTGTCCTAATCAAGGGTAAAAATGAGTAGATATTAGGAATAACAAGAACTATATAAAGGTATTTCAGTAATCAATAGAGGATTTATCACTCTAGATGAATTAGAAAAATGTTCCATATGTTCTTAAATAGTATTGATTGTAAATTCTTGTGCAAGGTGGAATAAGATTTGCAAAGATTTTCAAATCTTATTCAAAGAATCAATAATTATGATATTAAGAACAAATATGAGTTGACAGAGTAGACATACTTCATGCTATAATGTCTAGAGCGAAATATTGTTGATGAACAAATATTAATTATACTAAAAAACTGGTCACTAAAAGGCTAAGTCAAACTACTTATAACTTTCTAAATATTTAGGGGATCATGCAAGTTTGTGGTTATTTTACTTGATCTTGAAATATAAATCAATCAATTATTAAATTGCTAATAAATTAATTTGTTTAATTTATGTAATCACATTTTATTTAGGATTGTGATTTATATTTGGATCAACTTATTAGAAAACTTAATAGGTCATACATATAAGAACTATCAGTCAAAAATTAAAATGAGATGATTAATCAAATATGACATGATTGTATAAGTTTTAGAAATTGAGGACTAAAATATAATTTATAAAGGTAATTACAATTTTAGATCTAAAAAAAATCAAGTAGGGACTTTATTGAATAAATTTCTAAAATTATCGTGAAATAATATATGATATATTTTTCAGGGGGCAAATTGATATTTTATTATTTATAAGGTTTTCAGGTTTCTCTATATACAGAATGTTATGTGTCTTATTTTCTGTAAAGAAATTACATAAATTATAGAATACCTGAAAAATACAAAAGAAAAGAGTGAACACTCAAAAGCATAACAATCTCTCTCTTCTAAGAAGGTTTAAAAAATTTATCACTAGTTGTTCCAGTGAATTACTGTTAGAGCCAGACACTTGAATGACTTATAGTTTATGACAACCCAACTTTAAAAAATTTATTTAAAACTAAAAAGAACATATAATTTTCAGGTAATATTCGTTTAAACCCTAAACAACCTTAAATCTATCCAACAGGATCCTTGGGACTCCTAAATAAATTTTAAATTTATCGTGTATGTGTTTCGAGAAATCCAATAATGGTATTAGAGCCATTGTTAAACAATTAGAATTGTGTATTGCATGTTTTAAATTATTATTGATGTTAATTGTGAATTAATTTTATGTGCAAAATTAATTTTACCCAAATTTTATTTTTCTCTTATGATTTGTTTTTTTAAAATAGCTACTATTCTAGATAGATTTGGACGGATTATTTGAATGTGGCCAGAATCTACAATTCTAGCAGGAGTTTTGAGGAGATAAAAAAATGATTTGGTGGATGTAACAACCACTAGTAGCGGCGCCAACATGCTAGCGTACCTGGCTGTGTTGAGGGCTCAACTAATATTCGTAGGCAATAGAGGAAGCAACCATGGGTTGTTGCCTGTTATAGCCCGAGATTTCCAATCATTTCATGATTGAAATTCATGGTAATTTTTTTTTTCACCACTGTATTTTATAGGTATCATCAATTCGTATAATACAATACTCATAAAATCTCAGAATTCAACATCTTAATAAAAGATAATTCACAATACAAGCACCATATCATTATATTTATATATTCATAAGTTTACATTCCTGTTTTGACATAATTATCATTACACGTCTTTACAAAAGTGTCGAACGATATTTTCACAACTAATACATTTGCTCAAACAAAATAGATAATGTCTTAACATATGAATACATAGTTCATAACAAAATATATGGACTTGTGAGATGGGATTCATATGCATCTTGATTGTGTGACGTCCCTGTTATAATACAAAATGGATACAAGAATTATAAATAATTTAAACATAATAATAGATATTTAAAAGAATATTATCACTACTTTCCGTTAATAACCTAAGTGAGTATATTCCTTCCTTTACTCCTTACATACATAATACAACTTTTATTATTTCATCAATTATATTATCCTTACTCATATGTCCCAACCTTTCTATAGGAGTTGTAGGGACCAGAGTTAATACCGTGGCCATGGTTAAATTACTTCGCTTTACCTCGGTCATCCTTTATAGAAAACCACTAACCACGGTCAATTGCATTACTCAAACTCAGTCATCCAATTCAGATGCCATTAGTCGAAGCTAAGTTATAATACCAAAACCGGTCATACATTTCGGATGCCATTACCTAGAGCTAATCATAATATCCAAACCTGGTCATCCATCTCGGATGCCATTAGCCGAAGTTAATCACAATGTCCAAACCCAGTCATCCCTCTCGAATACCATTAGCCGAAGCTAATCACAATATCCAAACTAGTCATCCAATTCGGATGCCATTGGCTGAGGCTAATCACAATACCAAATTAAACATTCCATGAACAATTTAGTAGTCACAATGAGATATAACAATTCTTTTATATGACATCATTTTAGAGGTTCGATATTATTTAAGAAGAAGGTGTAGACCACCTACCTGTTCCTCCCATGGGGTGTTCTCATTTGGTTGAAGGTCCGATCCCGGTCGTACCGCCTGATACATCAAATGATCACTAATCAGCATATTTGCATCCAGTAATCACATAAACCAATACCATACCTATCCCAATAATACATATGTTCACATTCAAGTGTTCCACTCATCATATAATCATACAATAAAAGTCATCATATCAAGACCTTCTCTTAATTTTAAACGTTGGTCACTTTTTGACATCCTAGTGTTTAATTCGTGAGTCTTGTAGTGAGTTAAGTCAAATTGACGATGAAAACATCACAAGAGTTAAATCATTTTTAACATGGAATTTGTCAACGAAATTAAGTCACTATTGTCACATAAAATCATCATTTGAAACTAGGTCGTTGGTGACACAAAAATCATGACGATGAAATCATCACGAGAGTTAAATCATTTTTTACATGGAATTTGTCAACGAAATTAAGTCACTACTGTCATGGAAAATCATCAGCAAAAACTGGATTGCTGGTGACACAGAAATCATCAGCGAAAACTGAGTCGCTGGTGGCACAGAAATCGTCAGCAAAAACTGGGTCGCTGGTGCCACATAAATGTCAGCGAAAAACTAAGATGTTGGTGATACAGAAATCATCAACGAAAACAAATTTCACGACTGACGCATGGAATCATCAGCGAACACAACCACCATTGACATAGAAATCGTCAATGAAAACTGAGTCACTGCTAACCCAGAAATCATCAACGAAAACAAATTTCACGGCTGGCACTTGGAATCATCAACGAACACAATCCACTGTTGACTTAGAAATCATCAATGAAAACTAAGTCGCTGCTGACTTAGAAATCATCAACGAAAACAAATTCCACGGCTGACGCATGGAATCATCGGCGAACACAACCACTATTCACTCAAAAATTATCAATGAAAATCGAGTCGCTACCAACCTAGAAATCATCAACGAAAACAAATTTCATTGCTGACGCTTGGAATCGTCAGCAAACACAATCCACTGTTGACTCAAAAATCATCAACAAAAATTGAGTCGCTGTTGACCTTGAAATCGACACGAAAACTATGTCGCTGCCGATTCAGAAATCGTTAGCGACAATTGAATCATTTCTGGTTTTACTTTTTTCCTAGGCTAAGCGTAAGGTATAAGCTAAGCTTTCCCCCTTACCAACGTACCCCAATCTAGTTGGACATTGAACGTCACCAAATCACATCCAATTTATCACAAAGTTATCAAGCAATACGCTACCAAGTCTCAACACGTATATTTTCCAAAGGTTCTCCTAACTATCATTTCAAGACCGACACTTAGAGTTGCCACAATCATACATTTTATGTTTTCAATTATATCATGGCAATAAACCAACACAAACTAATAGTAATTTCATGATAAACAAGGGTTCATTTTTGTCTTTAGACTTGTTTCCCCTAAGGTGTTCATCATAGCAAGTCCTTTCATGGTGCTCTTTTTTTCTATGACTGGAACATTACAGCTCATTTCTCTCTAATTTGCACATGTAATTCATCATCTTTTTTTTTTATCATAAGTATGTTCACAATAACATTTCATAAACTCATATCCATCCACTTGGTTCATAATTATACAAGTTCATTCATCATACAAACAAAATTAAGGCATTAATCATGGCATCAATTCCGATTCAGCTCAAACATTCCTCTAAGGGTTTAACAAGATCACAATTCTACACATTCTTTCATTTTCACACAAGCTCTTCAATCATGTATGCACAATCAATATATTAACATAAACGTGAATTTTATTTTAGCTCAAGCATGTTTATATGAGTTTAACAAGGTCACAATTACAAATTTTATCACTTTATTTCATTTCTTTTCATTATCTCCTTTGACATTCATCCATTTCTTTTGTTAAAGGTTCTGGAATTATATCCCCCTTCAACCCTATTCTCTTCAATCTTTCTATTTAATCCTTGTTAATCATGGGCGTAAGAACCCTAAGCCATTCCCTTGAGGTTTCCTTCTCCATTTTGTCTTGAAATCTCAATGAAATAAGTAAGGAAATGATGTTGTTCTTACCTAACAATTTTAAGTAGCCTTAGGGAGGTTTTAGCAATTTTTCTTCCTATTTTCTCTCGGTTTCTTCCTTATGTTTGTTCTAGCTTACCTTTTAGGCTCCTTCTTCTTTCATGTTTTTGGTTTTCTCTCCTTTTTCTAACTCTCCATTCACTCAAACAATCAAGACATGCAACTGGTTTTAGGTTTAGTCAAAATCCTCATAATCAGCCCATCTTGGCCTTTCGACCTCACTGCCATTGTTTGATTTCAGTTCAACCCCAACCTTTCTTACGTCTTGGGTACATGTCCCAGCCACGATTCCATGTTTTCCCACCTTCTCAAGTCTGTCACACACGTTCCCCATCATAAAATTCATGCTTTCCATCATCTTCGTCATGGTTTGTATTTGGAATTTAAGTTCTACATCGGGAGGGGGTGGTGTGTTGTTTTGATCTAACATGATAGTACCTGTAAAAATTGAATGGCAAAAATAATTATCCTCACGTCGCTCGTGTTTCGCTCAAAAACTCTTAATATCCTCACACGCTCATACCTCTCGCCTCGCCTTCTTGCGATTCTTGCGAAACTAAAACCAACACCAAATAGAACCAACTTAGCAGCACAATCCAAATTTGTATATATGACTCAAGAAGCAATAAAAACTGGAAAACAAGCAAAAACAAAACTGCGATGATAGTGTCACAAATAGCAAACGAATCTATCTGAAATACGAATGAAACTGAAGACTCGAATAAAAACAGAAACGAAATATGCAAAAATGATGAAACAACACCCAAATGTGTTGGATATGTTGAAAATATACTGCAAGAAATGAAAACAACAGAAAGAAAGCGAATTTCAAAGATAACTTGTACCTAGGTACCAACACTATTGAAAACGGAGATCCCCACCCAATGAATATTGATTCGCGAACGAGAAGTATAAGGATGACGCCACGAAGACAATTGTTTTTTGATAAGTTGTTTTTCAGTTCTTTAGAGAACCATGGAAGGGAGATTATCTCACCAACACACATACACAATATGCGACAAACAAAAAGTTTTATTAATTTGAATTGTCTAACTTACATGTCTAGTTATGCCTTTATTGATACTAACTCTAGACTTAAATAAACCCTAATGGACCCCCTTTAGGTGGACTTATATTAAGCCCACTTACAATTGACCCAAATAAGTAATAATAACCCAAAGACTAAAAGAAAATAATAAAAATCCAAAAATTATCATCATAAATATGCTAGAATCATATTTGTCACCATTATTGCGATGTCGCGGTCGCACAAATTAATTACCCTGGCGTCAAACACAACACATAAGATAGTATAGAGCAAGCAAAGGGTCGGTCCCACGAGAAAGTTCAAGTCAGATTTTTATGCTAGATGATATACAATTTGGGGATGTTGGATGTTATCTAGGCTAAAGCAAAAGAAAACAGAAAACTATCAAATGAAATTTAATAAAATCAGAAAATTATCAAGAGAACAAACCTTGGTCACAAGCACACATCCACCTATAGAAATCAGAACTGATCATGGAAACGAAACATCAATTTATATTCTGAATATTTATCTTTTCTTAACATTGGTTAGTTAACGGATCCGCCGTATAACTAACCCCAACCATCAAACAACCACAGTGTCCGCACTAGTAATTTAATTTAATGGCAGCCTTAAGAACTAGATAAGTTGATTAATCAAGAAAACATAACTGTCGCAATCTATGTTTGATTTGATTAAATGTTCTCCCTAAGATTAATAACGTAGATCCGCCACAATTATTAAAGTCAATTGCTTCACAAGTTCATATACCACAACTCCGGTTTTGATATCAAACTTAGCAATAGATTGTCTACAATAATAACTTAGAGTCCGCTCTAGCAATTAAAATAAACAATCATAGGAAAAATAAGCATAGAAGAACAAACATATTCATCATATAAACTGAAAAGAAAAGGTAAAATAAATCTCACAGTTCTTGAAATCCAAAGGTTTTCGTGTCCTTGCAACCAAGAAAAAGTGTTTAGCCTTGCATGTTTGTTGAACAACTAATCAAAAAGAAGGAAGAATGCATAATTTAGGGTTTCTTAGAGGAACGGGGCGTTTTTATCCTTTTGGCTGGCTACCCCCCTTCTCTTCTCTCATTCTTTTTATATCTTAGGAAACCCTAGGTCTCTATTTTACAAAATAGTCCTCCATTAAGTAGACTGTTTACATTTAAGTACTTCAATAACTATTTTCCTAAAAAAGGAGAAATAGCCTTGCATGAAATCTTCAAGCTTTGACTTAGAGGAGCTAAATTGCTGAAATAAAAACTTGGATATCGGTTTAGATGCTTCGGAATGTAATTTGGACTCGTTTCTTCACGAAACCTGTTTGCTGGCAGAATTCAGATGTCATCTTTGAAAAATCATATCTCCCTCATATGACATCGTTTTTGGCTGCAATTTGGAGCATTTATAGAAATATGAGTCATGAATCCAGCAAAATTGAGTTTGCATCAATTGGACTTTTGTAGCTCCAGATATTCAAGTTCGAATAGCTGAAGGTCAACACTGGTAGATTGCAAGATTTGACTTTGAAGGCTGCAATTTCCATGCTCTTCCTTATTTTATTTTCTTGTCTTAAATTTCCAGAAAGGTATGGATGTTAGCTTTTTAATGCCACTGGAATCACTTCATTGCAACCTCCAGAGCTCACGCTCTGCACAAAACATCGACTGAAGGTCAAATTTGCCAATTATCTCTAATTTACTCCTTTTTTCATCTTTCATCCAAAAGTGCCTTCAAAACACAAAACAAAGAATATCAAGGCATTTTATATATAAAACATAGGCAAAACACTAGTTAAATGTGGGTGAAACTATTGAATAAAATGGTTGCATCAAATACCCCCACACTTAGCTCTTGCTCGTCCTCGAGAAAGTATAGGTAAAATCAAATTGAAGTTAAATTAAATGAAATCACTATGACTAATCTTCTAATCTCCTATCAATATCCAAGAATATATGCATTATAAACAAGAACACAATTAAGAAGGATAAAGAGTATAAATTTTCATGAATTTATTTACATGCAAACTTCAAAATTCAATTAATCATCGAGATTTAAATGAAATCTATGTCATGCCAAAGTGATAGGTCCTCTCATTGATATACACTCCAACACTCACGTGTTTAGGGCTTATGTGTTTAAATCTCTCAAATTCAATCAATGAATATGTTCTA
>Ga0325405_1001459_pt1 | contig 23928 bp, 15 predicted proteins | sample PopdelMetagenome_21_FD_205663 | JGI IMG/M metagenome (GOLD analysis project Ga0325405, IMG submission 205663) | Populus deltoides microbial communities from Bellville, Georgia, United States - Xylem-Control-R2 | ecosystem: Host-associated > Plants > Phyllosphere > Stem > Wood/Secondary xylem...
ATATATATATATATATATATATATATATATATATATATATATATAGGAAGTACATTTTCAAGTTGTAGTGTCACACGATCTCTAATTAAATAAAACAAAAAATCGTGGCACAAAATGCATGTGACTTTTTGGCATCAACTTGTGAGTGAATAAGCAAGTAAGATTTTATTTATCCATTCTCTATGTAAAGTTGATTTTATTTTATTAAGTTTTTAGTAGAAATTGATTGGCTTACAAAATGCATGTTATTTCAATCATGCTATGTTACATATGTATGCGGGAAAAAAATTATTTTAAGATTTTGGGAACTTTTTTTTTTTTTATGATAATCGAGGTGTTTTATTACAAAAATATGTCTACCATTGAGACAATGATATACTGGTTAGATAAAAGTGTTTAAAAGTACACGTGAAAACATTGTTTGTAAAAGATACAGAAGTAAGCAAAATATATACACAAAACAGATATGTAAGTGAGAATTTTTGGATGATTACTTATTTGTCCACTCTAAAATACCATCTGTACCTCTAAATAGATCATTACTAGTATATAATAAATTTGCATCCATAGCCTTCAACTGAAGAGGCAAGAAAAAGCTCAAATATTGTAGTCCATGTTGGGAATTCCAACCGGTGATGTTCTGATATTTGCCCATTGGAGGCTTAGCACACTGACACAATATTTAACGTGGTTCGGCAAACCGCCTACATCCACGGGAGAAGCCATTTAATTATATAGGGAGAGAACAAGATTTACAACAATAGAGGAGGAGGAATCATCCCCTCTTTAGCAACTCTCAACCTCACTCTATTTCTCTCTTCTCAGTGCTGCAATGACAGCTACTGCTGGCTGCCTTGGCAGCCCACTCTCTCCTACATTTCTCACATCTTTGGCTCTACTTTCCCTCTCTCAATTCTCTCATTTTGCTCTCTAATGTATGCCTCTATTTATAGGCATCCATGGCAGCTCCTCTTGCTCTTTTGTCAACAATGGTGGCTGCCAAACTTACCAAACTTTGACATTAGACAATGGTTGTTGGCTGCCACCAACAACCCACCATTGTAGCCTTATTCTTTGACAATTGTTGTAAACCATTTTTGGGTCCCCACACAAAAATAAAAATAAATATATAAATATATAGCTGGAAGAAATTAGAAAAAATAATAGGAGGTTGGAGCGCTCAGAAAAGGATCAGAAAAATTGATTAAGGATGTTCAAAAATACAAGGATTGAAGTTTTTACAGTATATACTTGAATGATGAGAGCCTTGTGGGAAAAGAAAATTTAATTTGAAGAGAAAAGTCTAAAATTGGATGTTTATGGACTTAATTGGATTTTATTGAAGGTTTAATTGAATTTATAGAGGGTTTGATTGCAAGAAAATTGATTTTTAAGTCAATTTGAGCTTTAATTGGAAGAAATTAAAGTTCTGGGTCAAATTATAATTTTTAAGAGTTGATTTGGTCAAATCAGGGGCTTAATTGCATAAATATTGAAGTTTAATGGCCAATTAGGGACTTAATTGAGGAAATCCGAAGCCAAAGACCAAACTGGAAAAGGCGCGGAAATATGTGGTGCGAATTGAAATTCGTTAGGGGTGAAATTAAACAAAATTGAAAGTTTGAGGCCAATCAGGGGTGCAATTAGATAAACCACAAATTAAGGGACTAAACTGTAATTGGTAGAAATTTACTATTCATCATCTTCTTTAGAGAGGCTGCTCGAGGGGCCTCCTTCCCAAGGCGTTTGACGCCTCGTTTCTTCCCCAAATTAAATGAAACCTGCACTAAAACGATACCCTGACACCTGACTATACCCTAGTGTAAATAGTTTTTTCTGATCGAGGCTATAGCGGCGGCGACACCGCCCCAAAGTGGCCAACCTGACTAGCCATTTTCCTGCACAAAGATGGCAGTTCATCATTGCTTCTTTGAAGCAGTGGTTGGAGTGTTTTCGGGTCGAACCAAGGGCTGAAATTTGTCAATAGAAGAGAAGAGGTGTTCCTCTTCCACCACCTATAAATATATGTGATTTTCATGCTTTAACGAGGGAGAAATTTGGGTCCAAAGACAGCAAAAAAACCAGCCTCCCTAATCCGGTTCCTGCTGCCAGCAGAACCTGCCTCTCTTTCCCTCCATCGCGGCGTTCAGCCGCCAACATCGTCGCCACCAGCTTTAAAACCTCCATCTCCATCACAAGCAACCGCCCGAACACCTCATATAGTGAGAGCGCCGCCGAGCCTCTCTCCTCTGCAACTTTCCTTCTTCCTTCACCAGCAACCGACACCGGCCACCATTCCTTCTACCGAAGCCCGCTGAGCCACCGGCAGAGCCTCCTCGTCGCAGCCTAGCTTCCATCGTAGGTCAGCCTCCTTCCCCTTCCCTTTCTTCTTCTTCTTCTTCTTCTTCTTCCTTGGTGGTCTCCACTGTTCACGTTGCGTGAATAGTGGGGAGTGAATTAATTCACTCTCCACTGTTCACGTGAACAGTGGAGAGTAATCCACTGTTCATTTTTTAAATAAATAAAAATTTAAAATTCCAAAAATATTTTCTAAAAAATTGGTGTTTTTCTCGTGTATTTTTTTTTTATCTATTTTGTGTAATAGTGGTTTGTATTTTTATACCATAAAGATATAAATCCAGTATTAAAATACATGGTTTTCGTCAAAACATTGCAAAACAATTATAAAACCAAAAAAATATATTTTATTTTCATGCATACGGCCAAGTCTCTCAAAGATAAAAAAAAAATCATCACATTGTATTTTCGTATAACAAAAAAAAATCATATTGTCTTTTTTATGCATAAAACAAAAACATTTGAAAAAGGTTTTAGCATGCACTTTGGCTTTAATAACAAGTTTGTTAGAGCCATGAGAACTTGGCCAATATTTCAAAAATTTTAAAAAAATATTTTTGTCTTCTTTTAGTATCTGGGATTACGAATTTATACGTAAAACGTATTCCTGATATTAAAAATATAATTTTCATATAGACGTTAGAATGTCTAGGTTTTTACCTGATAAGATAAGGACCTCCTTACTGAGGAGGAATTTTCTTGAACCATAAATAGACCAACAATTGAAATAGGATAACACCTTAGTTTTTTTATCAGACAATCAAACAATGCAGCTTACCTTAGGTAAGGCGTATTTGGGGTGCTAATACCTTCCCTTTACGCAACCAGTCCCCGTACCCGATCTCTGAAACCAGTTAGGGTTCCTAGTGACCAAAATACTAGGTGGCGACTCCCATTCCATTTTCTACCAATAAACGACAAGAATTTCTTTTCTCTCTATATTTGCCAAATAGGTTTACATTTTAGATTTGAAGTGGAATATTCGCCGCGACGCCGCACCCGTGCGACAACAATGGCGACTCCACTGAGGACCTTATGGACTAAGCTTTGTTTTTGTCTGATTTGTTTTTGTTTTCGTGTGTTTATTGTTAATATGCCTTTCCTTTTGTTATCTGCTTATGTGCTTTAAATATTTTACACATATTGTTCATGCATTGTATAAAACTGTCTTATGCATCTTATAGAATTGTCACATGCATCACATACTTTGATTTTGAGAAGCACACACAAGCTTTAAGTTAGGTGTGGGATTAGCGATCTGCCCTATGACTATTGGTCAGGGTTCAGATGCGTGAAACACCCAACTCATATCTGAGTGTCTGCTTGGTAATGGTGGATATACGTACCTTAACTGTTCCTTGCAACGCCCCCATACTATCTTTACGAAGAACGTCACTGGGCAGATATGAGACCCTTCAAGACTAGATAGAAAACCTACCCATTCTCACTCAATAAATAGAGCTTGTCCTTAGGATGTGTATCCTACTTTCATTTGCATCAAGATTAATAATGTTAAGCTCATCAATACATGTTTTTGAGCTGAAATCATCTTTCTTTGTAAATGTGTTTTAGTAAGCTGCTATGACAAGTACTTGGCAAACTCTTCTTTACAGTAATCAGATCTACTCAGAAATCTTGCCTAAAGGATTACAAAAGTCATGAATCAGCTCAAAAAAATACACATCATATATGCATCATATTTTCATCACACATTTTGTTTTTAATTTATCATATGCATTCCAGATCGTGAAACATAGGTCCCACATCCAAAGTCCACCACACTCGGTCCAGATCGAGGATGGAGAATGAAGAAAGAGCACACTTAGAGTCACATTATCAGACCGAGTTGGAATCCGTAAAAAATGAAGTTGCTCGGTTGACCGACCTACTCGAGCAACTTCTAAGAGCTAAGAATGGGGAGGGAACATCAACACAACCGCCTGAAGGAGCACCAGCAGCTCACATCTCTCAAGCATCACATAACCAGGGGGCAAACTCGGCCAATGAACAACATTTTGTGCCTATCACCCCTATCCAGCTAACTCATTCTCCAATCATTGTTGACTTAACAGCGGAGAGAACCCCGGATAATAGGTCTGCCAGTTTGATGGACCATGACAAGCTATTTGCTTTGGAAGAAAGATTAAGGGCAATTGAGGGTAATGACTGGTTTGACCTTATACGAGCAGCCGAAGTATGTCTGGTACCAAACATTGTGGTGCCCAAGGATTTTAGGATACCAGATTTCATTAAATACACCGGTTTGGAATGCCCAAACACTCATCTTCGATCTTACTGCAACAAAATGGCAGAGGTAATCTGTAATGATAAATTGCTTATCTATTTCTTTCAAGATAGCCTCGCAGGATCTGCTTTGAGCTGGTACATGAGGTTAGACAGTGTTAGGATCAGGAGCTAGAGAGATTTGGTGGAGGCGTTCCTTAAGCAGTACAAGTTTAACCTAGAAATCGCTCCAAATCGAACAAGTCTAATGTCAATGGAGAAAAGAAGCCAAGAGTCAATAAGGGCATATGCGCAAAGGTGGAGGGATGAGGCAATGCATGTCCAACCTCCTTTAATAGAAACTGAGATGGTGACTTTGTTTGCCAATACCTTCAAGGCACCATATTATTAGCATTATTATCATATTGATTTAATGAGACAACTTGATCTTGTATTTTAATTGCATTGAGATTTGATCAGCTAAGCCAATTCTTTTCTTAGAGTCCAGATCACAAGCACTAATATGAACCTCACTAGCTGGCTAAAGCATCGCACATTGATGCTTTCTCTAATCTAGGCCCATGCTATGATCTTTGTCTCATTACAGTACCTTGTTGGATCCTCCAGGTACTCCTGCACAATTTTCGTGTGCTCTGGTGCAATTTTGGTTCTCCAGATTTCTCCCTATTCTTTGCTTTTATATTTGACAACAGCTCATCAGGTCACAACATTTATCCAAGTCAAAATAGGGTGCCAATCTTTATCTCCTTATTGTATTTCTCTTCCATTATCAGGGTCTTCATTAATTCTCCCTTCGAGAAATTATAGTCACCGAATCTAACTTCTTTGGAGAAATCACCACTCCATCAGATCCTTGAACATATGGAACCTAACTGTTCCTTTGTGCTGTCATCTTGCTAGTCTTCAACAGTTTCATTACAAAATGTTACATATACAAAAATAGTACTGTGTGGATGATCCTTCAACTAAGCAAGTTCCCAGGAAAGATTTGGAGGGGTTACACTAGTCCCGCTTAAAACCCAATCTCTTAGATAGAACTTCTTAGAACGTATTTATCCATCGTACTGTCTTTTCGTATATACAACCATTTACTAGCTTTGTTGCGACTTTCTTTTACAAGTGATCTGGGGTATCCTGGTCAAGTGATCTGGGGTATCCTGGTTTTATTCCTGATTTCTCAACATCTGGCGAGACTACTAGTGCTTAGATTCATCAAGATTGGTCTTCATCAATTTCCACTCTCCACCTCAAATTGTCCACATGATCGGGTGTCCAGTGTATCCCAATTTTGCCTTCCCTCAAGGCAATTCAAAACTTTTCCCCACTTAGCAGTTCAACACACATAATTGGGCAAATATGTGAGTATTCTTCTTCTTCATCTCCATTGACCACCATGATGACCTTCAGATGCCTCCTAATCGGGCAATCTCTCTTTAATAATTCACCACCACCATTTTTAGTCTCAAATCTCAATGATCGGACCGTACCATTGCATCTGGAACAATCAAATTAGCCGGAAACAAGTCTGAAATCGTCCAAATCGCATTTCAGACAGCTAAGATTTGATCAAAACAATCCTTGCCTGATGAGCGGCCCATATTCAATCTCAGATCTGGTTGCACGTAGACTTTGCTGCACAGAATCTTATCTCTCGGCTCGCGGCTCGGCTCCGGCTCTGCTCTACTCGGCTCGGCTCGCGGCTAATGACGTGGCAGGTGGGTCCCACTATGCCGACGTGTCAGCTGACTGGACGCTGACATGGCATGCCAACTGGGCATGTTGACGTCATAATTACATCATGCTGATGTCATCCTTATCTGGGTCAGTCACATGGGTCGGGTCAACTGATATTCGGGTCGGGTCGGGTTAGCCCATCCGGGCGAAGAAGACGCGTGGCACGCATGGGGCGCGTCTGCTTGCGTGGACTGCCACCTCTTCGGCGCGTGCGTGCATGTTCGAAGTCTGATTTTGACACCGTTTTCACCAGTGGCTTCGTCTCTTTCTCCTCTACATAATGGTGTGGTCAAAACATAATTTTGACAACTTTTATTTTTGAGCAAAAATCAAACACCACTTCGAACCAGGCTCTGATACAAATTGTTAGGAATTCCGACCGGTGATGTTCTGATATTTGCCCATTGGAGGCTTAGCACACTGACACAATATTTAACGTGGTTTGGCGAACCGCCTACATCCATGGGAAAAGCCATTTGATTATATAGGGAGAGAACAAGAATTACAACAATAGAGGATGAGGAATCATCCCTTCTTTAGCAACTCTCAACCTCACTCTATTTCTCTCTTCTCAGTGCTGCAATGGCAGCCCACTCTCTCCTACATTTTCTCACATCTTTGGCTCTACTTTCCCTCTCTCAACTCTCTCATTTTGCTCTCTAATGTATGCCTCTATTTATAGGCATCCATGGCAGCTCCTCTTGCTCTTTTGTCAACAATGGTGGCTGCCAAACTTACCAAGCTTTGACATTAGACAATGGTTGTTGGCTGCCACCAATAACCCACTATTGTAGCCTCCTTCTTTGACAATGGCAACCATCTTCTTTGACAATGGCAGCCACATAATTGGCAATATTCCAACAATCCAGTCGGGCATGATATCCTCAAAAATCAGTTTGTTTCTTGCAGTCCAAATCCTCCATAAAATATCATAGGATAACATTGTAATTGCTCTTCGCTGCAACAAGAATACTCCATTGCACAACAATTTGATCAATATTTCAACATGCACCAACTTATGTCCGACCAATTCATGAATCACTGCTAAAGATTTTGGAAACTAACATTGTTGTGGCCTCCTCATGGGGGCACGATGACACTTTTCGGACGGTGTCTTAAGGATGGTTTTTGGTTGGATAAGGGAGTCGTCACCTAATATTATGGTTGCGTAGAAAAAATATATTAGCACCTCTAATACGCTCTACCTTAAGTAGATTATATTGTTTTTTCTTTTTGTTTGTTATGGTTTGATGATATTTCTATCAACTTGTTATGGTAGGTTTGCTACGATGAACAAACCCTGATTTTCTAGGCCAAGAACTTGGCCTGGAATGGTAAAATGTTCTTAATTATTATTGAGGCTTCTTTTAGGATAAACTTTTAATTTTTGACTATCGCGTCATTCCAAATAATATTTCAGATAAAACTCATTTCAGTTTTTTATCCTTATATTATGAATGCATAAGTTGTATTATTCTTAATAATATTTTGGATATTAATCTAATTCAGGTTTTTTATTCTTATATTAAAGTGAATAATAATAAATTATTATACTTAATAATATTTTGGACATTAACCCTTTTTAGGTTTTTTATTCTTATATTACAAGTGAATATATAATACATTCTTCTTGCCAAAAATAAATTTTAATATTTTTAAAATATAGACCAAAATCCTTTGAAATTTTATAAACTTGTTGTTGCCAAAGTATTTTAGATTTTTTAAAAATGCTTAAATAATTTTAAGGATTTTTGACCATCTACAAGAAAAAAAAAATCTTTTTTATTATTATTATTATTTTTTTTTACTTTTTTAGTTAGACTTTGTTTGGCAAAAACTCATTTTTTAAACCAAAACTGTCATAAAAGGCATAGGGGGTATTTGCCAAACACATCCTTAAGCTAAAATAACTTTTAGCAAAAACATTGTCAGCCAAACAGGGTCTTAACCCTTGACCCGACCAGGTTGACTCGAATAGATTGACTGGAAATCTTTGGTCTAACCATAAACCGAACCAAATATACTGGTTTGACCCAAAAACAAAACCAAAACTAGAACTCAAGAACCTAGAACCATCCATTAGCTGAACAGAAAAACTCAACACCTTGCAGCCATATTTGGCAAATAAACAAACAAACATATAAATATAATGTATTAAGGCAATCATTAACTTGTCAACACATTCAAAACATTGCATTTACACAACAAAATCAATCCAGCAGGCCTCATGGATTCCACTTTCAAGGTTTGTAGGGATATACCTTCCAAGCTTGAAATCTTCTAATATGAATGAGTTTCTAATGCTGCCTTCCTTTCTTCTTATCTCCAAAACCTGTAAAAGAAACTGAATCCCTCAAATCCCGAACTAGATTAGGTTACTTAAACCTTAATCAAAGTTTCTTTTTCCTTTTTTTTTTCCTTCCTCCATCATCTCCTTTCTTTCTTTGATTGCTTCTTCTTTTATAGGTTAATCCAAAGCTTCTATATGAATTTGTTAGGGTTCTAACAAACCAAAACTAGGCTGATTTTACCATAAAATCAATGATTTTGGATTTAGGTGGTTTTGTAACAAACTTAGAGGTCAAGGTGAAGTGTTTCTAGCCATTTGATCTTGAGAAAAGGGTTTTAAACCCTTGATAAAAACCTAGATAAAGTGTGAACACATGAAAAAGTTGGGTGGTTTTGTGCAAATGAGTGTTTTAGTTAAGACTGACTTGGTTGATCACTTTTGTGGCTTCGTCGGAGAAACTCTGATGTCAAAATTGCTTGAGACCACCTGAACTTGGTAGAGGAGATACATATCTTTCGATTGGATCTATTCTTGCTTAATTTGGAAGTTTATAGCTTCACATTCATTCGTTTGAAAATGTCAACCTAATCAGCATAACATCTGAAAATATAGTGATATTTAATCGGGGACAAGATGTTGTTGAGATTATTGGAGAACAAGGGATGTAAACATTTGATTTCATGGAAATGAGGTTGTAAAGGGGATGTTTCTTAGTTGAATGATGAAAGTTACAGCCTCCAGAGTGGTTGAAAACGCCACATTCATCCACTTGAAATTGTCTACTCGAGTTAGATGAGAAAAAAAATATTATACTTGGAGTTAGATGAGAAATTTTAAGATTATCTAAAGTAATTATTAATCGTTATTGTAGAATCCATCAAAAGAAGAGAGATTAAATAAAAAATTGGACAAACCTTTAGACAAGATAGGTCTGGCTATCGAGTCTAGGAGACCTCGAACCTTAAAAACATGTATTTCTTTTTTATTTTTGTCTCTGTGTTAGTTGTTTTCCGAACAACTTAAGTGGCGTCTTTGACATGTTTGTAAAACAATTGCTTATACTTGTATTTGGTTAAAGGATTGGTTTATTTTAAAACGAATGCACATAATATTTGAAATAAAATAGTTTTACTTTTAAAACAATTTTTGAACACAATGGAAGTTTATTGTGTAGTCAACCATTTATCGTTATCCATCTCTGAGCAATTTCAAAGTTGCTCCAACCACAGCTATTTGATACATGCATTTATGAGTGTTGGATGTATGATTAAGTTCATATTTAATAAAGTTGGACTTTTGAAAGAAACTGGCTGAAAAGAATTTTTTGACCCAACCCTAAGCTCTTATTCCCTTCAAATACAAAAGAGGCCGATGAAACTTAAGTTAGAAAACCTAAATATTAATCTTCCAATATCAAGGAATGAATTTCTGGAAACAACGCGTGTGTATTACATGTATCTTATTTTTATAAATTGTAAGAACATAGTAAATTATGCCCCTTTCTTTTGGAATAACCTTTTTTGATTTTTTAATCTGATTGGAAAATAGCAAAAAAAAGAAAAGAAAACGATTTAGAGCACTTTAGGAAATCCAAGAAGAAACCTCTCGATCTTTGTTCTTAATTATGAGAATCGAGAAGATATATTGATGTAAAGTCCAGCAAGAGAGTGGATGAAAAGAAAGGTACAAGGACAGAAGTCTAGCAATCAAAAGAGAAACATGGAAAATTAAAGCCAGGCAAAATTCCTCAAGGTTTAGCTTGTGAATATAGAAATTAATTTATTCTATATATTCACCTTTAATGTGTACCTTATACCTTTCATAAAGTTGTATACAGCTTGTGATGAGAGTTAATTATTTATTCGCTTCCTTAATTCTAAGCAGTATAAAAAACGTTTAAGATTTTGTTTTGTGACAAGAATTCCATTTTTATGTTCATACTGTTGCACCATCTCCATAAATAAAACACAAATTTGTGGCACCAGGATTGGGAACGCAACTCAAGCTGGTTACACAGCAGCGTAGTCGGCAGACATTTACTTCAACAAACGTTGGGGCTGCAAGTTCGGGGTGAACGTATGTATGTATATGTATGCTTTTATTTATTCATTAATTTCTTTTATATCATTTTTTTTTTGGAAGACGAGTTTTATGAATCAACTTATTTAGTCAATAAGAACATGACTAAACAGGAGAGAAAAGTAACAAAAGATAAGCCATAAAATTTATAAACAAACCAAACTTAATTGACTTACAAATCAGGCAAAATATAAATTTATGAAAAAGAACTATAATCATGCAACCGAATCTTATTTTCTATGAATTCTCTGCTTAGCCAAATAATCTATTAAATCGCTACTTTTATCTATGAATATTTGTAAAATTTACAGGAAAAAGCATACAATCGAAGTTAATGAATAATCTATTGAAAATGTTTTTATATTATTGTCGTGATTGGAAATAATCTATAGTCCAAGCATATAAAACTTGACGCAATCCTCGTTGTGCTATGAATTCTGGACTTTGAGAGCCATTAATAAGAATCGCTAGTTTGGAACCCGAGATACATTCATGTATCAAGGATATCCATTTTCTTCCAAACCCCATGTATGTCATTATTTCTGCTAGATAGTCTCATAGAATAGAGTCGAAGGCTTTGTGAAAGTCCAGTTTCAAAATGAACCCATTCTGCCCATGTTTTTTGACATTACGTACTTCCTCATTTGCTATCACAAAGCCATCTAATATTTGCCTCCCTGCTATAAATGCTGTCTGGCTAGCTTGGACTGATAATACTTGGCATTACTATTTTCAATCTGGTGGAGAGGACCTTACCAATAATTTTGTATAACCCATGAATCAAGCTAATTGTGACATATTTGTATGATATTGTTTTTGCTTCTTCTTGTAGAAAAAAAATGATAGAATATGATAGCTAATTTATAAAAACAAATATAAGAACAAAGCTAAAGATTTGCATTTTCCTTAACCTTCATGGTTGGACTCTAACAATCCTTAGCATAATGACATGTCTTTTGATAATTATAGCATTTAACTTTTGATTTGTCAAACCTGCTGTCAAATCTGGATCTTGAATTGCTATTGTCAGTTGAACTGATCAACCAGTTCTCTTCATTCGGTTGACTGTTTGATCTGTTGAGGCTGCCTCGACATTCTCTTTCAAATCTTTCTCTTCCTTCTCCTCCTTGGGAATAACCAGAACCATCTTGCTTTAAAAAAAGTATTTGTGCACTCACATCCTCTTGAATATCATTGACTTTTTCCTCATAGGGTTGTAATTTTCCCATGAGACCTTGTATTGAAAGAAAATCCATATTTTGCAACTTCTCTATCATGACCACCATATAATGGAACTTCTTTTACAACGAGCATAGGATCTTCTTTACCACACATGTCTTTTCCTTCCTCTCCCCATATCTCTTCATTGATTGTATATGGTCAATACTCTAGCAAAGTATTCTGAAATATTCTTTGATTCAAGCATATGTAACTTTTCAAAGTCACCACGTAATTTTTGTAAACATACCTTTCTCACATTGTCAACTCCTTGGTTTGATTCTTGCAAAACTTTCCATGCTTGTTTGATAGTGCTTGCGTTAACCACTATCTCAAAAGTGGCGTCATTCAAATATTGGTGGAAGATTGTTAGTGCTAGTTGATCCTTCCTTCGTGCCTTTTGCACGACCTCTCTTTGGGATGAAGTCAACATTGCTCCATCAATAGGCTCCTCAAAGTCTTTTTTCAACCGTTCCCATACATCTTGATAACCTAGCCAAGCTTTTACTCGAATACACCAAGTTTGATAGTTGTCATTTGTCAATCTAGGATATAAAGTGGAAAAATTGAATTGGCAACGTTAAATAATCAAATCTAAGCTCTTATATCGCTTGTTGGAAAAGAATGATAGGGTGTGGTAGCTAATTTATAAGAACAAACATAAGAACAAAGCTAAAGAACAAGAAGAAGAATGAGATGAATGATATTTTATTAAGATTTTTCTCAAAAAATAGACCTTTCTAGCTCTTCTCCATATCTCTCTCAACTTGTGTATAATGCTTAAGATTACAAGTCTATTTATAGGCTTCAAGTCCTAGCTAATCAAGAAATTAAACTATTCAAAGGAAATCCTAATCTAATAAGGAATCTAATAAACTAATTTAAACAAGAATTCTAATAAACTAGTCTATTACAAATCCTTTTTCATCAAGGATTTCTATATTAACTAGGATTCCTCTTTTAACTAATATTAAAACTCCTACAAACTCTAAATCTTAGTTGATATTGAATTTCAACACTTCTCATATTTGCTGCCAAATGAAAGAACATGGTGTTCTTATCAGCTTGCACCAATTCTATCTGGAATTTTGTCTCCGAATAGCCTCAGCACATTTACTAGTTTTCCAATGTTAAGAATTTAGTGTTTCCAAATTTTTCATCTCTTACTGCGTGAACTGTCTGTTTTCCCCTGCCCTTTCCAATCGTTGAATATCCATTTAAAGCTGAAGCTGTTTTGTATCCTGGTTTCCAAAGTCTGCCTTGTTCCACATTCAAAATTTAGAGGCCAAGTAACTGATCTTCTTGAGCACTCTAAATATGTTAGGATGTTTGATGCAACATTCAGTCCAAAGCTCTTTCAATTTCTCCATAAATTGTGTCTCATCAACCCATCAATTGAGGAACCGAAATGGCTTCCATCGCCAACATTTGCTTTGCACCTCTAGAAGCATTTTACAGTGGTCAGAGAGGCCCCCTGGGGTGACGGAGTAGAGTTAAGTCTGGGAAGTGCGGATGGCATTCTGGACTTGCAAGAGCTCGATCTATACAACTCATTGTTTGTCCCTAAAATCTAGTGTAATGATGGCCATTTAATAGATACTCCCACAGACTACAGTTGGATATGAAATTACTGAATTCCCGTAAGCCAATCATATTCAAAACCTATAGCTCTTCCATACACTGATGTAATCTTGTTTATGCTTGAAGAATCTCACCCAAGTAGTGGAAAATCTGCAACTTCAATCCAGGAAAATCGATCATTTGGACCATCTGTATCAATGCAAGGTCTCAATTCCTTAAAATAGTCATGCCAAGGCTGTATATCCAATTCAAAAGCCTCCATCAGGTTTTAATGTATTTTCAAGCTAAATATACTTTGAAAAATAACATTTACTACACTCTCAAACAACCACCTTTAAATTTTGAAAGGTGAAAAATATTAGAGTAAGGTTCAGCATGAGTGGCAAGGCATTATTAGGCGGCGGCGGGGTGGTGTTAGGTAGGGTTGTGTGCTGCAAGAGGGAGAGAGGGCATGGTGTTCTGGTAATGCAAGAAGAGCGATGATCCTTTATATATATATATATATATATATATATATGGATGTCCGGGCTAGCTTGTATGCACCTTGACTAATTTCACGAGTTCTAAGTTAACGACCATGTAAATCTCCAGTAGCCCTGAGGTTTGTGAGACTTGAACTGGTGATCTCTAGGGAACAAACCTAAAGTCTGACCAATTAAGCTACACCCCTCTCAAGGTTAATGATGATCTTATATTATTATTATTTGAGGTTGATATAAAGGTAATGCTATTTTATTAAGAAATATATGTAGTAGAAAGGTTGGCTTAAGAAATGAATGGTTTTTTATAAATAAAATGAATCAGTTTTTACCTCAACTACTCTTAAATCACATATATAGATTTCATAGATATGAGATCCTAAATCTTACCACTGATCAGCCAGTTTATGTGGTTGAAACTTCATTATGCTATGGATATTAATTATGTAAAATTTGTTTGATTCTAGGCTATATATGATTTTGAAAGCCAACGTGTTTCACTTGTTGAAAAATGTTTCAATATTCAAAACAAAAGTTTTGAAAACTAGAAAATTGTAAGAAACACTTTAATTAATTAATTGAAGTTATTTTTTTGAAGATTTGTGTTTTGCTGCTTTTGTTATTCGAAATGTTATGTCCTTTTATTTTATTATATTAGTAGTTTTGTTGCAATTCATTATGCAGTAATGCCATTATCTTATTATATTACTAATAAAAAACATCATTATGCTCCGTTTGCAATTCATTAAGCATTAATGACATTATCTTACTCCAAAAAAGAATTCTCATTTTGTAAGAACAAATAAAAGAATAATTAATTTATTAATTATATTTTTTCCTATTTTGATCTAATTTAATTGCAACCAATCAAAAAATGATTGATATATTAACTATTTAATTGTACACATGGGTCAATCAAAATGATTTTAACGATGGACATAATGAGAATATATTTGAATCCAAACCCTTTTTTGTCCTCACAAAAGTTTGAGCATTCAAAAACTTATTCTAATATATATATATATATATATATATATATATATATATATATATATATAGAGAGAGAGAGAGAGAGAGAGAGAGAGAGAGAGAGAGAGAGAGTGAGTTTTTTTTTTTTTAGTAAATTTATATTTGTCAAACATGTATGATTAGTTTTCGTTGAATTTCTTTCTCAAGAATAAATAAGAACAAAGATGAAAATTATTAGAAAACTATTTTGTGAAATGAAAGTAATTTACACACCACCGGATCTCTAATTAAGAAAAAGTAACTCCAATATAATTTATTATTTCAAACTAATTTTTGGCTTAGTTAAAAATAAAAATAAAAACCTAGGCTTCGCTTCTTAAATGAATTAGTTAATTTTAAAAAAAAATTGTTATATTTTACAAGTCGTGGGATATCTCCATTGCTTGAAACTGACATTTTTAAAACTCGTAAGTTAAATAGTTTATTTTTTTGTTTTGTATTTATTTTTCACTTTGGATTGTTTTTGTTGTTATGTGTTGATATTGGGTGGATTTATTTTGGCAAATTTCTGTTTTCATCAAGGATGGATTTGCACGATTTGAGTCAAGCTGTTGAAAAACTATGGAATGGATGGGAGCTTCGACTATTAATGTTACTCAGTCTCTTTCTGCAAACTATCCTCGCCATTTTTGGTGATCGGCGGAAGTACGCTACTGGATTCTGGCTTCGTTTTGTTGTTTGGTTAGCATACATGTCAGCAGACTGGGTGGCGACTTTTTCATTGGGTATCCTTGCTCGCAGCCAAACCAAATCTGCAACTCCTAACTTGATTCCAGTATTTTGGGCTCCAATCCTTCTTCTTCATCTTGGTGGCCCTGAAACTATTACGGCTTATTCATTGGCAGACAATGAATTATGGATAAGGCGCCTTCTTGAGCTAGTAATCCAAGCTGGTGTGGCTTCTTATGTCCTGTTCAAGTTATGGAGCAAGAATACCATCATATTTGTAGCCATTCCCATCTTTGTTTCAGGAATTATTAAGTATGGGGAGAGGATTTGGGCTTTCAGGTTAGCAAACTTAGAAAATTTTAGCGACTACGAAAAAACACATTCTATGAAATTACGTAGCATCATAGTAGAAGATATGCCATTCAGCGGGAGCAGTAAAGATGAGGTCAGAAGTTTTCATGAAGCTCATCTATTGTTCAAAACGTACCTGATGCTGTCCAAAAATGTTATTCTCACCGTTTTTGATCAAATAATCGCCTATGATGTGGTTTCTGAGAAGAACGCCGAGGAAGCCTTCAGCTTGACAGAAATAGAGCTGGGATTCATGTATAATCGGCTTTATTCTAAGGTGACAAATATTTCTTTGATACGCATCATTCTCCACTCTATCACCTGCTTATCCTCTATTTCTGCACTACTCTCCTTCTCAATAATGGCAATGAGCAAGAATGTCTATTCAAAATATGATACGATGATATCTTACTTGTTGCTGTTCGGAGCTTTCCTGCTTGACTGTTACTCTATCACTGCTCTTCTCTTGTCTGACTGGGCTGTGATTTGGTTTGCTAGTAGTGAAGTAGTGTATGATTTTCTCCATCGAACCAATCGTCTTTCTCCTTTGCTATCATTTTATGGGAAGCGCAAAAGATGGTCAAGTTCTATGGGACAACGCAACCTATTAAGTGTTCAATCAAACAATCCTGTGAACAAGCTTGTGAAGCAGTACTTTCCAAGGAAATGGAACATTCCTAGCCGGGTGGATGTGGACAAGGATTTAAAAGAATTAATCTTCAAACAAGTCCTGGATAAACGTTCAAGGTTAGATCATTGCTCCAGTGATTTTTTTGCCCTCGATAAGCTATTGGCAGAGAGAGGTGACGAGGCGCTTCGAAGCAAGGGTTGTTTTGATAAATTTGGATGGAGTGTGGCTGATGTAGAATTCATTCATAGCCTCCTCGCTTGGCACATTGCTACTCATGTTTGTTACTTCAACGATTCTCAGAAGAATGGTTTTGCAGAAGATCCTGATCGAAATTGCGTAATCAGCAGCTCATTATCTAATTACCTGATGTATATCCTGGTTGATCGTCCGACTATGTTACCGACAGAGCTCAGCAAAACAAGGTATGATGAAACTAGATTTCATTTGGGTCGTCTCCCTTTCTGGCATACTCGTAAAGAAGGGAAGGACAGCGCTACCTCGGATAAATTGGATGCATCGCTTGCCAAATTGTCGTTTCAGGAAGCTGAAGTGGATGCATTTTTCAATGAATTGCTTCAAAGTACGTCTACCATGTTAAAGGAAATTGCAGAACAAGACGAAGGAGAAATGTCAGCCCTACTAGATGGTTGCATGCTTGCTATGTCATTGCAGTCACTGGAGACACAGGATGGTTGGACAAATGACAAGAAATGGGAAATGATAAGTCAAGTGTGGGTGGACATGTTGGTGCATGCTGCAAGTCATTGTGGATGGAAGGTGCAAGCTGATGCACTTGCCCAAGGTGGGGAGCTACTCACTCATGTGTGTCTTCTCATGGCACATCTCGGTTTAAGTTTTCAGTGTCGACCGGAAGAAAGTGACCAATTAGACGCTAGGTCTAAAAGGCTTGATGATATTTACCTGGCTCTGAGGTATAGAGTATAATTGTTATCTCTTTGGATTAGTACTGTTATTTTTAATGTTTCAATTAGGGATGGAACTTTCTCATGTATTATTTTGTTATGCCTTTTGGCTCTATAATTGCCATTCCTCTTTATCACTTTGTTTAGAATTTTATTTTAGGGTTTAGCTTTATTTTTGCCGCACCATAGCGGAGCCAAAATATATATTGTGAAAAAATTAGGAGCTCCCACCTAATAATTAGAGAATATTAGCATTATCAAAATTTTTAGATTTATCGATGAAATTTTTTATAGGTATTTATACTCTCAGTCTGCCGGTATGAATTTTACTAATGGTCTAACAGGTAGAAATACTTTGTCAGAAAAAATCTTTTTTCTTTGGAAATGTTAAGTTCTTTGTCAGAAGTTTGCAGTAATTTTTTTAAAATTCTCTAAAATATACCGACGGACTTAATTCACTTGTAACATCATCAATAATAATTTTTAAAAATAAAAAATCTATTAAACAAAAGTAGAAAATAAATTAATATAATATAAAAATCAAATATTTATAATAAATTTAATCATTTATAAGTTCAAATACAATTAATCCAGAATAAAGGCGCTAGAGGAGGAGGAGGAGGCGGGTTTTTGTCGAGACCGTGAGGCCAATAAGGGGGAGCACATGAACTACCCATCTGTGATTTCATCTCCATTACCAATCGGCAGAGTTTGGTCGTCTCAACATTAAGTCATACATAATTAGCAGTAAGATTGATCATCCGAGCTTGTACTCGTTGATCTAAAATTGCCTTGAACTCTAGAATTGAGTGTTCCGAGTCGATTATGAGCATCCAAAGGTTGAAACACTACAAGTCATTTGCAAGTTCTTGTACGCAGTGTTAGAGAGACCGTACACTCAATTTCTATCGAGACCACCAGAGAATCCTGCCTCTAAATACAAATCTAGATCAAGATTTGGATGGGTCAAAGTATCGTCTTCATATCTCTCCTTCAACTAGGTGTTAGATGTATTCTAGAAAAAACAAATCACCAATTTTAAAAAAAATAATAACTTAAGAAAAAATGATTGAAAACCAACATACCACAAAGTGCTAAGCTTAACTATCGATAAGTTGTTGCACCTCTTTTTAATGATCATCACTCTGCACGTGCGTTTCCATACAAAAAAACTTCATCTGGCTTAGCTCTCGTCCAAGAACAATAGCCTGCAAGAGAAACTGTTGTTAGTTAAATATATTTATAAAAAAATAAAAAATAAAAAAATGGATATAATAAAAGAAGAATCTTACAATTCGCTTCGCATACGAAAGAAATAGAACAAAACTGCCTTTAAGTTATTTTGTAGGGGATGGGTTTCTTTATATTTTAAGCTGCTACTTCTCCACCACTTTGGTTGACACTAAATTGTCGTAGCTACCACTATTGATGATCAGACTATATACGTTGTCATTAATAGTACAAGTTGTTTGGAAGATGTTAGAACCAACCAATTTTATCCTAATCATCTTTGGGTGACAACATATTCTTTTGGACAGCTAGTGTAGTACCACCATCTCCATTTAAAATCTCTTTGTTGTTATCCGAATCATTATAAATAGGATCTTCCTCACCATCCACAAACTTCGCTATCAACAAATTCTTTCTCGGATGACTCTCATGTATGTTACACTCACTAGCTTGATGCCCTAATTCTCTACAACTGTAACAACAAATATTGAAAACTGAACCAACATTTTGATTTGTTGTCTATTGATTTTGATGATCATATTTATTTGGTGTTAACTGATATAACCAAAAATCTCTTATCCTAGTAGCTTATTATTTCTCCACCTTCAAGGCTCGCTTATTGAGTTAATAATAATAGTCGTGTAGCAATACCAAATGAGGTGATGATCTCGAGTGATTTGCAATAATTTTTGTCAAAAATAATAGCAAAAATTATCATAAGACAAGTATAAAATATTGATATAGTTTCGTTATTCAATTTGATAAAATAATGATAAAAATTCATCAATTATAAATAGAATGACTTGAATGTTGTCTAATATTTTTATTGATATTGATATTGTAGTAACCTTTTAAATATAAAATTTATTTATCTTAATAATTTTTTATATACTGATGTAAAATGTCATGCTCTTAATTCTTCATGGAAGATTTTAAAAACTTCACCAAATATCATTTTTCTTTTTATTAGAAAAAATTAAAACAAAAATAATAATATAAAAAAGGACTTCTAATATATACATTACAATCATAATTAATAAACCAGACTTAATGAATTGACTTGATAATCTTATTAATAACCTAGCTTGGTTTTATTTCCGAATAATTTTGAAAATTAATTTGGTCAAGCTCAGATAACTTGATTAGTTAATTTGTGATTTAATTGATTGAATAAAATTTAAGTAAAATTTGATTGAGTTAACTCAAAGGTTTTATTTTTAATTTTATCCAAAATGATATTATATCAAATTCTTAAAATTAAAACGTTGATTTTCTAATTTATAAATTAATTCAATCAATCCGTCACTCGTGCCATGGTTAGATAAATATAGATGCAGATGATTTTGCAAGGTCCATGTTTTTTTTCTCCCATGCTCATAAAGGCCACCTCTCAAAATGTTGTCAAGTTGTACTTATCTCCTCACTTTTGATGGAAACTTCACCTATGATTTGGTTTCTGTAAAGAAAGCCGAGGAAGCCTTCCAGTTGATAGAAGTTGAGCTGGGATTTAAATATGATCGGCTTTATTATAAGGTGAAGTTAAGATAATTGAGAGATAGTCTTTGTATTAATTTGTGGTGATAGTCAACGAGAGCAACTATCTTTTGTATTTATACCTTTAGGGTTATATACAATATAATAATGGAATGTATTACACATGATAACTATTCCTATATAATAGTATTTACATATATAGGGTCTCTTTCTTTAATAGGTGACAATGATTTCCATCCTTCGTAACATTCTCCGCTCTATCACCTTCTATCCTCTATTTTTGCTTAAGTTTCCTTCTTGACAAAGAGCAATGATGTCTATTCGAGAAACGATAGGATTACTTCTTATCCCGTCAAGCTGAAGGTGGAGACTCCACCCGAAGCTTGGATCGAAAGTAAGTAAACGAAACTGGAGGAAGAGGCTTGGTAAGAACATCAGCTAGTTGATCCTCGGAAGAGATGAATCGTACCTGAATATTTTCACGCTTAGCATTGCGATCATAAACAAAGTGATAATCAACGTCAACATGTTTAGTACGAGCGTGAAACACGGATTGGAAATAAGAAAGTGGCCCCTAAATTATCACACTATAATGTAGTCATGGACAAAGAAGGTACCCGAAGTTCTGAAAATAATCAGCGAATCCTTAAAATTTCAGTAGCACCATTAGCTAAGACTTTGTATTCTATTTCAGTATAAGACCTCGCAACAGTGCGTTGTTTCCCGGATTTTCATGAAATAGGAGTAGAACTAAGGTATAACGAAGGTATATAAGGTAACCACCTGTGGATTTTTTATCATCAATACTGCCAGCCCAATCAGCATCTGTGAAACCATGAAGAGACAAGAGAGAATCCCGAGTAATGTGCAGACTATAGGTTGTTGTAGCCTGGAGGTAATGCAGGATACGTTTAACAGCAGACCAATGATCCTTACTGGGGGCATGTATAAATTGATAGACCTTGTTGATTGCATAACAGATATCAGGTCTAGTGAAGATAAGATATTGTAATGCCCCAGCAATCTGGCGATATCGTGTGGGATCAGAGTAAAGAGTACCAGTACGAGTCCTAATTTGGAGGAGGTAGACAAAGGAGTATCAATTTGCAAGAAGTTATACCTGCTCGATGGATGATATCGAGTGCATACTTGTGTTGGCTTAATAAGATACCATAGCAGTAGATTTAACTTCAATGCCCAAGAAGAAATGAACATAAGCCAAATCCCGAAGCATAAGTTCTGATTGCAGCAAAATAATCAATCTATGAAGCACAACTGAGTTACTCCCAGTTAATAAAATATCATCAACATACACAAACAGGTAAATCATGGCACCATCGAGAGAGAGAATAAACAAAGAAGTATCACCCTTGGATGTCTAAAATCCAATGGAGATTAAAAACTCACTCAACCGGTTGTACCAAGAGCAAGGGGCTTGTTTCAAGATGTATAAAGATTTATGAAGACGACACACATGAGACGGGAGTGCAGGATCAACAAACCCAGGTGATTGTGCCATGTATACCTCTTCCTGAAGAATGCCATCCAGCAAAGCATTATGAACATCCAACTGATGAATGTTCTAACCATATGAGACAACAATAGTGAGCACAAGGCGAATTGTTGTAGGCTTAATCACCAGACTAAACGTCTCCTAGTAATCAATCCCCTCTTGCTTAGTGAAGTCGCGGGCAACCAACTGTGCTTTATATCGTGCAATTCGACCATCCGTATGTCTTTTAATCATGTACACTATCACACCATCATGGCGGAGCGTGGCGTTGCGGCGATCCTCGATTGATTTCGGGGTCTTTTGTTTTTGTTTTTGTGAATAAGGGAGTCACCACCTAGTATTATGGTCACTAGGAACCCTAACTGGTCTTTCAGAGATTCTAAGGTAAGGGAGTGGTTGCGTAAAGGGAAGGTATTAGCACCCCTAATACACCCTACCTAAGGTAAGCTGCTTGGTGTTTGGTTTGCCTTATAATTGCTATCATGTTGGTGTTATCTTAAATAGGTTTCCTAGGATAGGTTTGCTATGATGAATGGATTTAGGTTCAATGTCCAAAAGCAAGAACCCTTGCCCAATATGGATCACACCTTTAGATATGTCTACAAAGTGACAAGGAGAACCAATGCAGATCTTTTGAAATCTGTGCTTGATTTAAACTAAATTTATTAAGATAGAAATCCAAGGAGATTCCATGTGCTTTAAAAACTCATTTTTCCCTTAGTATTTCAAGAGTTTGCGACTCGTAAATCGCAAGGAGGAAGGACAAAAATTTAGAAATCTAAGGAAATTCAGGGCGCTTTAAAATCCTATTTATGCCTTAGTGTTTCATACTCTCACGGCTCGTAAACCATGGAGTAAAAAATTGAAATGTCCTCGATTATAATCAAAACTTCTTTCAAGGTTATGTGATGACTTATTATTCCTAAAAAATTATTTTGGATATTTACCACTGATGATTTCTTTATCCAAATATTAACATTGAATAATAACAAGTTATTCCCAATAATATTTTGGATATTCATCCTTTTAGGATTTCTTTATCCAAACATTAATGGTGAAAAATAGATGTATTCCTAAAAATAAGATTTTTGTATTTTTTTGGAATATTAGCCAACACCCTTTGGAGTTTTACAAACAAGTTGTAAAATCCAAAATGTAAGAAAATAATTTTTTTGTGTTTAAGAAATCCATGCTAAAATACATTTTTTTAAAAAAACTTTGAATATTTGTTTTTTTTAGAGGAAATTCAAAATATATTAGGATATTGACCGTATGCAACACACAAAAACATTTTTAATATTTTCTTTGTTAAAAACACAAACATCACATTTAATTGTAATTAAAATCAACAAACCACATATTAGTCAAATTCTTAAGGCTTTAATAAATCAGTTATTAAATCCCAAAAAATATATAGAAACATGTTCTTATATTTTTACGGGAAATACAACATGATTTTATTTATCCCTAAAATACTTGATCATATGCAAATTAAAACATTAAATTGTTTGTCTTTTTTATTTTATAATTCGATAACATACATTGTCATAACCCAATTTTTGACCATTTTATTTTAATTATTATTATTATTATTATTTTATTTACTGAAAAGAAAAGATGATGAAAAAAATAATAATAATGTTGGAAAAAACAAGTAAATGAAGAATGAATTAAAATTTGGGTTAAGGACAAAATGATTGGAAGTTTTGGGGTTTAATTAAACTTTGGAATTAATCCAATTAAGCTTGGAATTAATTTAATTAATCCAATTAAGAGTTTAATTAGAGAATTGATAAGTTTTGAGACTTAATTAAGCTTGAAATTAATTTAATTCATCCAATCAAGTGTTTAATTGGAGAATTGATAGGTTTTGAGTCTTAATTAAGCTTGAAATTAATTTAATTCATCCAATCAAGGGTTTATTTAGAGAATTGATAAGTTTTAGACTTAATTGGACTTTGGATTTAATTAAATTAGTGAAATCAGGGACTTAATTGAAGAAATAGCAAAGTTTGGGGTTTAATTGGGGGGCTAAATTGCGAAATTAAAATCCAAGGACTACATTAAAAAAGGCGCGCAAATGCAGGGGCCAATTACAGTTTAAA
>Ga0325405_1001461_pt1 | contig 23916 bp, 10 predicted proteins | sample PopdelMetagenome_21_FD_205663 | JGI IMG/M metagenome (GOLD analysis project Ga0325405, IMG submission 205663) | Populus deltoides microbial communities from Bellville, Georgia, United States - Xylem-Control-R2 | ecosystem: Host-associated > Plants > Phyllosphere > Stem > Wood/Secondary xylem...
TTAGATTTTGATATCTTAGTTTGAGTTTTGAGTTTTGATGTTTTACAAATAATTTAAATAAATTAGTAGCAATTCATATTATTTAAGGATCAAACGAGAGTAATAGAATATTTGAAAGTGTGGTAATAGTTGTTTTTTAAAGTGTTTTTCACTCGAAAAAGTATTAAAATAATTTTTTTAATTTTTTTTATAGTATTACATCAAAAATCTCAAAATAAAAATTAAAAAATTCAAATTTTAATAATAATAAAAAAAACTTTTAAGTGGTGCCTAAAGAAAAGAAAAAAAAAAACAGAGAGAGGGAAAAGCCCAAAACTTTAAACTAATGTAAAACTCTTAAACCATAAACAAAGCCCAAAATAAATTCTTAGATCGCAAATCAAAGCTCAAAGGCCTAATCAAAACCAAACCCAAAATACCAAAACTTTAAACTGATGTTTATTGAATTAATATGCCTAATCAAAAGAATATATACGGGTAGCTCATGGACAATACAAGTCACCCTGTTTGCTTTCTTCAACAAGGACACATGCAGTGTTAGATGTATCATGGCTCTTAAAGAAGCTAGAAGATGAAGACTACTTTTACCCTCTTTATATTTGATTTGAGAGGGGCGATAGTAAGAAGAGGCTAATTTTAGAACTAGTTTCCTAGTCATGGATTACCGTTGATAAGCTTAAAGCTTTAAATAAACCCAGTCCCAACATCAAACTATATTTGAGCCCTTTTTTTTTTTGTTCTTTAGAATCCATACTAAAATTCATTTCAAGCGTACGCAGGCAATGGTCTTCATAGGCTAGAAAATGAAACATTTTCATGCTTGTTTTGTTAGCACACATCACGACATCTGCTCTTATAAGTCAGTAAAGGTAGTGGAAATGACTAAAACCAGCAAATCAAAACTGCTCTTACTTGACAAAGAATCAGCTACATTGCTCTTTTTTCCCCTTCTTGTAAACAATTTTGTAATCCAACTCCAAAAGCTTTACTAATCAAGTACAGTTGCTAGGAAGAGTAGCCTTTTCTCTAACACGATTGAGTCTTTAATGATCCATATTAATGATGAAATGATTTAACACTAGATAATGATGCCACTTTTTGATAGCATATATTACGACAAGCAACTCTTTCACACAGACCGATGATAATTGATGCCTATAAGAAAGACCTTTACTGATTTAGGTTATGGGTTGCCTTCTTGCATGAGGACTGCACCAATACTCATTCCATATGCATCAGTCTCCACTATAAAAGGTTTTTCATACTCAAGCAAAACTAAAATAGGGGCTATCACCATTGCTTTTTTTTTTTTTTCAGAAGTAGTGTGAGCTTTGGAATTGCATATAAATTGTTCTTTTTTAAGCAAGTTAGTCAATGGTAGACTTAGAACCCTATATTTTCTATTAAGCCTCTTGTAATATCCTATAAGGCCTAAGAAACCTTGCAGCTGCTTCAATGTTTTCAGGAGAGGCCATAGCTGGATTATTGATACTATTTTTGGGTCAGTTGACACTTTCTTCTTACTAATGTAAGGTGTAATTATCGATCCAGCTTATAAAGAGTAGTCTTCCACATTTGTAACATAACACACAAATGAACCAAATGCTCATCAACATGTTTACCGAGAACTAAAATGTCATCAGAAATACAAGAACAAAATTTAGAAGGTACTGCGAGTGTAATTCATGAGGTTATAAAATGTAGATATAACATTTGTTAATGCAAAAGTATTCTTTGATACTCATGTGTTCTGAAGTTAATTTTAGAGATATCAGTTTGATGCATTTTAATTTAGTGATACTCAATCTAAGGTTCAATTTGAAACACACCACAATCCTCTTCAACTCGTCTAACAGCTCGTTAATGATAGATATATGATATTTTTCTTTAATTCTATGTTTGTTCAACACCCTATAATCCATAAATATTCTCCAATAGTTATCTTTTCTTTTTCCTAATATTATTGGAGAACAAAAATGACTAAATCTAGAATGAATTATACATAGATTAAGCATCTCCTAAACCAATCTTTCAATAACATCTTTCTACAAGTTTAGATACCGATAAAGTTTTAGGTTGAACAAAGATATGCATTCCTTCAACATAATTCTATGATCTTGAAATCTGTGAGATTCTAGTTTTTTTATAGAGTGCCAAAAACATCTTGATACTCTAATATAGCTCTACAAATCCCTTCCTCACAAACATGTGATCCTCATTATTTACACATCTTTTACGTAGCATTTAGCCTTTAGATGCTCTATAATTCTCACTTTTATATATATAGGGGAGAGAATAAATGTGAACATCATTTTATAACCCTTTTCTGCAATTATTTTCCCATTCTCACTTATTCCATCATTTTAATCTTCACACTACTAGTATTCATAAACATAAATTTCTTATCTTCTACCATGAGTCTTATTAATGGGTAGTCATTGCACCTCCAATATAATACCATAACACCCCTAAATTAATAATTAACTTGTCTCGTGTAAACTTCTCATCTTGTATTTTTCCCACAATAACCCTTTAACATAAAGATCTTTCTTATCAATTTTTTTTTACATTTATAAGATCCAAGGAACATAAGTAAACACTTTAATCTTTCAGTTATTTTGTCATTCATAAAGTTATATGTATTACCCGAATTGATGAGGATGTACATGTTATTTCAACCCACCTTCCTATAGACCTTCATGGTTTGAAAGTGATATTTCTAAATAATGCATAAGTGGATATAAAAAGATTATTTCTTCAAAATGAGTTACTACACCCTCTACCTAACCATCCATCATATCTTTTTTCCCCTTTCTACATAAAATTCTTTTTTTCTTTTGTATTTATGATTCGGAGTATAAGTTTCTTGCACTAGTAACATTGAGCTTTTTCCTTTTTTTTGTCATTGTTTCAAATTCCATTGTTGTGTAAACAGCTTTGAGACAATTTATTTGTGACAAGTAAGTTGAATTAGGCTCTAGTTGAGTGTGGTGAGATTTAAGTAGTAAGAATGTTAAATATTTTGGTGTTAGGGTAAAGCAGAGATGAGTTTTTTATGATTTACTTTAAAAACTCATACTTTGCCAATTATATAGCATCATTGAGATCATTAGGCTTCCTTTTTTTCATAGCATATTGCCATTATGACTTAAACCCTAATGAATTTGTAAAAACTTTAGATTGGATTTGGCTTTATATTTGAACTTCATATTCTCTGTAAATAAAGTCTCTTATTGAAATAGAAGACCCTTATATACTATTTTTTTAATAAACTGTAGAAGGAAAATAAGTTCATTAAATAGAAGGAGAATGAAAAGTGTAAGGCAATGTATGTTTGTTCTTGTATGAACTCGTGGTTGTTCTTTTTAAGTGAACTTTTATGTCTACCTAGTGACCCAAGATATTGATACACCTTGATCACATGAGCTTATCTCGTAGAGAGTAGAATAATGATGGAGAATAATTACTTTTTCTTATAGGTAACTTGAAAAAATTATTGTTGGTTATTGTGCCTTGTTGTTTTATTGGTGGATAAGTTAATGTCAATGAGTAATTGGCTATAACCGTTGGTGCTCTTTTAGAAAACAAGTTAGCAAATATAGCTATTAGTGAGAAAAGTATGAGTTATATTGATAGTTTCTGTGTAAGTATAGGAGAGTTCAATGATGTACTTTCTTAGAAGTCATAACTCTGCATTGTGGTATATGTCAATGTTGGGCTTTGGTGGATCGAGTCGAAAAATATAGCAGGTAGCCCAACAAGCCAGTCCTATCTTAAAAATAGATAGCTTTTTATTCTTTTAATGGACATGTCAGTATTTCTTCTAATTTTGTATCATCATTACCCCCTAGTCTTTCAAATATTCATGTCTGAAAAATTAACCAATAAAAGAGAGAGAGAAAACTCTTATTGTCTTATGCATGTCATGTTAGCTTTTTACAACTGTTGTTTACATGGCATACAAGAGAGATAAGAATTTGGTTGGCTAGTTTGCTCCTTGTAGGATGGTGAACACCTTTATTTGAGATGGAGAACGCTTTATGATCATGGTAAAGCGTTATGTGTAGAGACCTTTCATGGATATATAGATATTTCATTAAAGACATAACGATTTTGTATGAAAATTTCATCGAAGACATGAAGAATTCATTGAAGATAGGGAGTTATAGAGAGTTTATTGGAGATGTGGAGATTTTATAGTGGAGATATTGAGAAAGACTATTGCTATTATTAAAAAAAATTAAAAATATTTTCTCTAAAATTAGAGGTATAATTTATATATATTATCTAATCTTAGTCGATGTATCATATGATATGTCGATCTCTTTCTCTTTCTGTTCAAGTTGCATTTTCTTTCTTATAAATTATTAAAGGTAACCTCTAATGATCAATATTTTTATCTTTTTTCATTACTTTTTTTTTTAACTTTTAGAAGAGTTTGGTCGAGAAAAGTATATAATAGTTCATATAAGAAATAATTTTAAACTCTACTAATTAGGACTTCAATGGTATTAAACTCGAGTAGACTTTTCATGTTGAGCATATCCTTATTAAACCTCTAATGATATGCTATAATGCTTTCATCTTCTTGTTGTGTGATGGAAAAGAGCCTGGTTGTGCTCTTTTTAGCTAGTATACTTATATTGAAACGGGAGATGCGTTTGGTCTAGCGATTATGAAATCTAATGATAGAGTCTGACTCTAGGTTGTATATCATGCTTGAGCAAATCCATGGATTTGTTAGTTTATGTTTTTGAGTGTTTAAACATGTTTTAGAATGTTGCTCGAACACATTGGAATCAATTTTCATAATGAAAAAACAAAGTATAACCTAAGATTACCTAAAGAGGTCATTCTGCCATTTATGCTTGAACGAGGGGTTTCGACTAAATAAGAATGGTGCAGGATTGAATTGTTATGTGATGAATTTGCATGATTGTTAAAGTGTATATCAATGTATTAATATTGGTAAATTAAGAAAGAAATTGGAAGGAAATCCAAGGTTGGGGAACTTGACAAGATTTGGTCACATAAGGAAAAAGATATAAAAATAGGTTTTTGTATTATGATTCATTGTTTTGATTTATGTTAAAACTTGAATTCAAACCCATTAAAATAATTTTAGAATCATGAAATTGGAATGAATGTCTTGAAAACATAAATGTTAATTTTTTGCCACTAATACTTGATAAAAAGAAAAGGAATGATAGGAAATCTCAGTCTAAGTGAAAGTGTGCTAATGACCAACATTATATAGCGATATAACTTAGGTAAAAAGGGTTAGGTTAATGAACTCATATATCTAAGAAAAAAAAATGGTATGTTAAGTATAAAAATTTGGATACATCAATGTTAGCTGATGTGTTTGAATGCTTTGTTATTCATTATTGTTTGAATAAAGGAACGTATATTAAGTAAATGGTAGATTTGGACCCTATGATATTTGAAAACTAAGGGTGAACATTAAATCCTATGATTTTCTTTGTTATTGATTTATAAACATGAGTTAAATGGGATTCAAAATTAGATTTCTAGGTCATATTGATGTGGTTATAATGGATTATAATCTTGTTGATACAAAGAAGACAGCTAGAGTTGGACAATAAATTAGAACACCGGAATATAATGAAGCTCCAGGTAGGTCTTCAACACCTTGACTCTTAGAATTTAAACTATCATTTAAGTAGTTATTTCTAGTAGCATCGTTTTTTAATAATGAAATAATCACGTTGTGAAAAGAACAAGTTAATAAATATTAGGAAATGCAAAGTATACATTGGTTATGATACGAGATATTGAAAGACAATATTTATATGGGTGTTTAATGTGAAAGGTCAGAACAAGATAATAAAGGTTGTAACCAAAATAGTATAAATAGGGCATGTTAATGGAAGTGAAAAAAGACATTGATTTCTAAAATCAAAATGTATACATACATGATGAAGTGAAATCGTGTATTCACAATATGAATATTGGATTCTGGAAGTGAAATGTCACACTTAGTAGTCCAAAATTGAGCATTTTGAATGGGTAGTATTGATTATAAAAGTTAGCATTTTGAATGGGCGGTATTGCATTTGGTTGTACAAGAGAGTATACATAAAAGAATGGTTATGCAGGGTATTCGAAATGGATAATAAAAATGCAATATCATTATTCATATTTGGATTTGAGATAAAGGAATTGTATAAGTGTAAATACAATAAGGTATTAGGTAAATTGTGAGGTGAGTATGAAGAGTTTCGGGTAAAGGTAACCTAGTGAGATATGTAAGGTGTTATGATGAATATGATTTTGGTTGAAATGAAATAATGTATTGGGTATGTTACCAAGAAACACATGAAGAACTTAATATAAGAGGTTTAAGAGTAATGTTAGATTAGTCTACCACTATGTGGAGATTAATCAGTGGTTATCAATGAGTGACATTGTTTGATTAGTCTGCCAGGATATGGAGACTCATGGCATCAGTGGTTATTAATGACTAACATTATTTAGTTAGTTTGACATGTTGTGGAGACTAATGACATCAATGGCAACTGAAGACCTACATTGTTTGATCTACTTAACCAGGTAATTAGAGGCCAGAGTTATCAAGACCCCCGTTATATAGATGAATGGTAGTTACTAAAAGTGTAATAGGCTAATGGATGATCAATTAACTCAAAGATAATGTGATGGATGCCATTATGAGTAGCATCCATGGAAAGAAAAACTGTATAGTGATGGCAGCACACTATAGGGAAGTTAAGAAATTTTAGGGAAAAGAATATGAGAATTTAAGGGTCATTATGATAGCTTATGTTAAGTTAGGAATTTGATATGAAGACCAAAAAATGAAAAGTATTGGACTATTGAGAGATTCTGGATGCATGAAAGTGAAGGCTTGTATGTTGGGTTACATGTTTAAGTAAAGTCACATGTTGCATGGAAATAAATGAATATCATTAGAGTATGTGCAAGGTTTAGACCTTACACAATGTGCATTAATGATGATAATCCTTTTTAATTGGGTTGACAATGTGAAATTGAGTAAAAATCTCAATAGAATCCTAATAATAATTATGATGTAATCTGTCTCTCTAATAGGCTCACAGCTCCTTAAATAAAACTAAAAAAATCAACCTAAACAAACTTAAAAATTAGAAAATAAAAGAAAATAAAAAAGTCCTAAACAAATTAGGAAAAAAAATTTTCAATCTCAATATTTGATTTCCTAAACTAAATAGAAAAAAAATAAAAACACTATAAACAAAAATATTTTCTTAAATTAAATAGAAAATTACAATAACTAATAAAAATAATTTCTCTAAAAATCTTCTTACATCGTATTGTGAGAAAACAATCTCTCATATTATATTAATCTAAATATAGACAATTTACATAAAACTTGTTAAAAAAAGAATTTATTTTTTTCTAATTGTTCTAAAAAAAACTCTAATTGTTAAAAAAAGATATATAGCAAATAAAAAGGACTAGAGTTTCATTGTATTACATGTTGAAGATACTTTTAAGTTAGCAAATTATGCTTTACAAATTAAGAGTTTTAAATCTTTTAAAATCAAGATATTTGTTTTTTAATTTTGGTCTCATTAACCTCCAATACTAAAAGAACTAGAGTTTCTTATAGTATTTTACTGTTCATATAATAACAAAACACTTTAATAAAAATTTTAATCAGTTTATAACAATTTCATGTTGCGGTTCATTTGGTTGAGGCACGCATAACAATGATGCAAGGTGTAAGTTTGAGTGTCGAATGACACATTTATTTTATGAATTATGATAGATGATATATTGTCTATCACTTATTTTTTTATTTTCAAAAAATAAAAGGGTGAAAAAAAAAGGTCTATTATAGATGAGTTAGGCTTTGGGGCTAACTCTTTGCTCTCTTTTTCTTTTTACACTTCAAATTTTTTTTTACCAGATTCACTTGTTTTTCAGTTTTAACATGGTTTTTAAATAATATTATAGATTTTTATTTAAATCTTAATAATTTATTTTTCAATAATTATGTATTTGCTATGAAAATAATAGTACTAATAATAAATTATTTATTAAAATTCAATTGAATAAGTGTTTTTTCTTTAACATTTTTAAATGGATTGTGAAAATAATTTTATCACACTTATGACTTTCTTATCTTTCAATCACACAAACTATGGACATATTATTTTGACATTTAATTAGCTAACTTGTTTTAAAAATTATAAAATATTTTCTTAAATAAGAAAAATAATTTCAATTAAAAATATATTGTTTACTAAGATAAATAAGAAATACATTAATAGAAAATGTTTTCAAAATGATTTTATTTCAAGGTTAATAACATTACTATAAAATCTTTTTTATATTTATTTTTTTTAATTCTCATCTTAGATATACAAACTAATTTTCACTTAATGGGATGATGATTTTGCATTACTCCCACCAAACAACATATTTATGAAAAATATTGAAAATAAATCCTTATGTTTTTTATTTATTCAAAGCAATGGTCTCTGCATATTTTTCTAAGTTATATTTTACAAAACATTGTTTTAGAAAAATGAATTAAATTCAATAACAATATATCCAAGTATAATTTTAAGAAATAAAAGGAAATAAAATCAAAGTCCCGTGATCCCAAATTTCATGAGAAAAAGATGAGTCATATACAAATAGTACAAAAATGGCGGCAACGCACAGTACAAAACTCGTCGCCTTATGTTGAATCTTTAACAGCAGTAATACAGCGACGAAAGAAAACAGAGTAGAAAAATAATTGGTGCAAGTGGGCCATCGAGTGCACGTGGCAAGTGACCATAGGCTCACGTGACACCAACCCTCCAATGAAGAAAAAATAATCCTATTTTGGTATAGATTCTGAAGAAGTGGTCCCTCAAGTTTTCTGTCGGATCGAAAAGGTTACAAATACTCCTTCCAATATCGAATATTCAATTATCTTAATTAATATTAATTTAATTAATAATCTTAAAACTATAATTTTGTAGATCCTAGACTTGGTTTCTTAATTCCACTTTCGTTTGTTTTATGCATATTTGTGAAATTGCAATTCATATGGCTCCTTTTTCTTCATTATCTCTCTGCCTTGTTCAACAAAGTTCCTTTCAACAATGGCTGCTCATGGTAAAATGCCCTTCTTCTTTTTTCAAGAATCACTTCTTTTTATTTTATCTGATTTCTTTGTTACTCTTTCTGTCTTTGGCACTCGTTTTTTAGGATATTGTAGGTGTATATGTGCGTGCATTGTGTTGAGATTGGACTTATATTGGTTTTTGTTTGTGGGTTTGATGGTGGAAGAACGCGAGATTCAAAAGAAATATTGGATGGATAACATTTCTGATTTGAGTGTGAATGCCATGATGCTTGACTCCAAAGCATCTGAACTTGACAAGGAAGAAAGACCTGAGATACTTTCTCTGCTTCCACCCTATGAAGGAAAAACAGTTTTGGAACTTGGAGCTGGTATTGGCCGCTTCACTGGGGAATTGGCACAGGAGGCCAGCCAGGTTGTGGCTCTGGACTTCATTGAGAGTGCCATAAAAAAGGTGACTGTGGTCCTCCATATTCACCAAGAGCTTTTTGTTTGTGCTTGCTGAACTGGGCGTCTAATGTTTTTTGCAATATTTCTGTTTGAGTTTTATCTGATTTTTTTTCCCATCTGTCGAATCTTCTGTTTGCAGAATGAAAATATTAATGGACACTATAAGAATGTCAAGTTTATGTGCGCTGATGTGACATCCCCAGATCTGAATTTTTCAGAGGGATCGGTGGATTTGATATTCTCAAATTGGCTTCTCATGTATCTTTCCGACAAGGAGGTGAACAGACTTGATACTTATTCCTGCTTGTCTTGCTTAATTGTTGTATTGCTTACAGATTTGTTAGTAATTCATCTTAAGGCTTCTTGGAATCAGTGGTCAGTGCTTTGATGATCTTATTGGAGTCTGTCACATACATTTGATGAAAGCTTGGTATGATTATGACTGTTGTTGCATCAATCTTTAAGTGAAATGCCCATAAATATCATGTGATTTTTATTTTCTCGATGCCTTCAACTGTTTGTTTTGAAACAATTATGAGAAATGCTTCCAAATCTTCTTTTACCAGACCTTGCTCTTCTGGGACCATAAATATGCAACACTCCTTCACCCTTGTAAATTATGGAGATAATAGAATGCAAATATCTTCTTATTGACCTTTTGCAACGAAAATGGTACTCCTAATGCGGATAATCATTACATATCGACAATAAGATCTGACCTCATGGATGTTGTCATGTGTTTCCTACATGAATTTTATAAAGAACAAGATGGTATACTTTAATGTATAAAATAAATATATTTGATAGTAGTATAATTATGAATTGATGCTAGATAAGTAATAAAAATTAAAGGTATGATGAAACTAATATTTCATGATAGAAAAAACAATTGTGTTGATGATCAAAATTTAGAAACTGAATAAAATAATTTGTAATAATCCACAGTATTTTGGAAGGAAAGATACAGTATTTTCGCCACATGATTTAGCTTTTCTGTTAATAAAAAAAAATTACAAAGCTAAATTCTACCAACTTAATATTAAAAAAAAACCAACAAAGATAATTTTGGAAGGAAAAAAAACCAATGAGGAAAAACGTTGCAGCAATTGACAATGTTTTGTGAGGAAAACTACAGTGCTTTCCCCAATAAAATAAAATAAAAAATCATTTAGAGAAATACTGTAGCAATCCATGGTATTTTATGAGAAAAACTATAATGCTTTTCCCATATGATTTAGCTTTATTATAATTATAATTCTTAACCAACTCAATATTTAAAAAAAATGGACAAAGATAATTTTGGAAAAAAATCATAAAAAAATCATATGGGAAAACACTGCAACAATTCACAGTGTTTTAAAGAAAAAAATTACAAAGTTTAATTCTTAATCAGCTCAATATTAAAAAAATCAAATCGACAGAGACAATTTTAGAAAAAAAATAACAAAAAAAAACACCAAAAAAAAGGGGAAAAAATCATGTTGGAAACACTGTAGCAATTCATAGTGTTTTGTGATGAAAGCTACACTGTTTTCCCATATGATTTATCCTTATTTATAAGGACTTGTAATTGTAATTCTCAACAATGTTTTGTGAGGAAAGCTACAGTGCTTTCTCCACATGATTTAACTTTATTACAAAGTTAAATTCTAACCAACTCAATATTAAAAAAAAAATCGACGAAGATAATTTTGGAAAAAAAATATTACAAAAAAAGAAAACACGAAAGAAACTGGAAAAAAACCATGTAAGGAAAAACTTGTATTTACTTATAATTGCAATTCTTAACCAGCTTAATATTTAAAAAATAAAATTGACAAAGACAACTTTAGAGAAAAACATAACAAAACAAAAAAAAATCATATGGGAAAAAACATTGTAGCAATCCACAGTAATTTGCGAGGAAAGTTACAGTGCTTTCCTCACATAATGTAACTTTAATTTTTAACCAGCTTAATATTAAAAAATAAAATAAAATAAAAGATAATTTCGAAGAAAATTATAAAAAACAAAAAAAATACCATGCGGAGAAACACTGTAGCAATCAACAATGTTTTAAAGAAAAAAATTACAAAACTAAAATCTCAATCAGCTCAATATAAAAAAAATCAATAAATATAATTTTAAAATATAAAAAAAATAAAATAGAAAAATTATGTGGGAAAACACTGTAGCAATCCACAGTATTTTAAAGGGGAAAAATTACAAAGCGAAATTTTTAACCAACTTAATATTTAAAAAGTAAAATCAACAAAAATAATTTTGGAAAAAAAATGAAAAAAAAAGGATAGTAATTTTGGAAAAAAAATAAACGGAAAAAAAAGGGAAAGTTGAAAAAAAAAAGTTGAAAAAAAAGAGAGAAATGCATTGTGGATTATTATTGTAATCCACAGTGCATTTAGGTGTGGGGAAACAGTGATTTCCCCACACCTTTTAGTTTTATGTACTAGTTACATGACCCGCGCGATCCCGCGGGTTAATTTTTTTGTATAAAAAATATCAAAAAAAGTTAAGATCTAAAAATGTTATGTCTTTCTACAAAGTTATACTCAAAAGTCTTGGGTTTGGCTGCAACATTTGACCTAAGAATAATATTTATAATATTAATAATAACATCAAACTTGCATGACTCAAATTTAAGTGGGTCTGACTGCAATACCAGACCTAATAGCCTTGGATGTGGGTTTGTCTGCAAGGTTGTGTCATAAAAGTATGATAATCAAATAGATTAATTAAAAAGAAAAAAACCAACAGGAAGAAAAAAAACTAATGAAGAAATTTTTTTTTTTTTTGAATTAGCTGGGTTAACCCTTCAAACCAGGTTAACCTGTCAAACTTTGGATTCGTGTCGTAAAAGTTTGATAACTAAATAGAAAAAAAATTGACGGGTTAACCCAGAATTAATTGGGTTAACCCGTGAAAACAGGTTAACCCATCAAATCCGGGATCCATGACATGAAAATTTGATAACTAAATAGAAAAAAAATTAACATTAACAAACTAAATTAAACGAAAAAAATTAACTAAAAAGAAAAAAAAACAAAAAACATCAATCTTTTCATTGTGAACTACATTATGCAATCCACAGTCAAAGGCATAAAAAAGACAAAAAGAAAAAAAAGAAAAACTAAAGGCATCAGCCGATAATTAAATAGAAAAAAAATTAATATTTATGAACAAAATAAAATAAAATAAAATAATATTAATTAAAAAGAAAAAATAAAGAAGAAAAACTATAAGAAGAAAAAAACTAATGAAGAAAGAGAAAAAAAAATCTAAATTAACTCTAAATCAACTAGGTTAACCCGTCAAATCTGGGATTCGTATCATAAAAATCTGATAATTAAATAAAAAAATTAATATTAAAAAAGTAAATTAAAAAAAATAATTAAAAACAAAGAAAAAAGCTAAAAAAAAAGAAACTAAAAACATTAGCTTTTTCACTGTGGATTATGTTGTGCAGTCCACAGTAAAAGGCTTAAAAAGGAAAAAAAAAAAAAACAAAGGCATATGCCATAGGTTAATTTTTTTTGCTTCATAAAAAATATCAAAAAAGGCTAAGATCTAAAAGTGTTAGGTTTTTCTGCAAAGATATATTCAAAAGCCTTGGGTCTAACTGCAACGCTTGACCCAAGAGTAATATTTATAATATTAATAATAATATTAAACTTACATGACTCAAGTTTAAGTGAATTTGACGGCAACACCAGACCCAATAGCTTTGGATGTGGATCTAACTGCAAGATTGTGTCATAAAAGTGTGATAATTAAATAGATTAACTAAAAAGAAAAAACAAAGAAAAAAACCAACAGGAAGAAAAAAAATTAATGAAGAAAAAGAAAAAAAATCTGAATTAACTGAGTTAACCCGTCAAACTTGGAATTCACGTCATGAAAGTTTGATAAATACATAGAAAAAAAAAATTGACGGGTTAACCCAAAATTAATTGGGCTAACCCGTGAAACCAGGTTAACCCGTCAAACCCGAGATATGTGTCATGAAAGTTTGATAACTAAATAGAAAGAAATTTAAAATTAACAAACTAAACCAAACAAAAAAAAAATTAATTAAAAAAAATTCCAGGTTAACTCGTCAAACCAGGTTAACCCGTTAAACTTGAGATCCGTGTCATGAAAGTCTGATAACTAAATAAAAAAAATTTAACATCAACAAACTAAATTAAATAAAAAAATTATTAAAAGGAAAAAGAAATTGACGGGTTAACCCATGAAACCAGGTTAACTCGTGAAACCTGAGATATGTGTCATGAAAGTTTAATAATTAAATAGAAAGAAATCTAACATTAACAAACTAAAATAAACGAAAAAAATTAATTAAAAATAAAAAAAAAGTAAAAAAAAAATTTTGGGTTAACTCGTCATACCATATTAACCTGTTAAATCCGGAATCCGTGTCATGAAAATCTGATAACTAAATAAAAAAAAATTTAACATTACCAAACAAGAAATTATTAAAAGAAAAAAAAACAAAGAAAGATGCAAAAAAAACCCTAAAGGCATAAAAAAATGAAAAACTCAAGTTATTAAAATTCAATTAGCCTTTTAGTGACAAAACTGTTCAAAGTAGAAAAGACAAAAGTGAAGATGGTGTACCTTAAATTACTATGTCAAAGCAATAAACAATTTAATTCTCCGTTTTAAAGTATAGAAGTAATAACCTTGATCGCCTAAATTATTTTATAAGTTAACCAAGCAATTAACACCCAAATGGAAAAATCTTCAACATATTATTATTTTTTATTCTTAAGCATCTTTCATTTCGGAATGTATCTCTTTAAATACCAATTAACATGAGTTTAATCAGTTTTTTTTTTTAAATAAACACATATCACTAAGCATGAGTTCAAGCAATACCTTTTTAAAAAACACATCATCAATCATATATTTTTCAATAAAGCAAAACAATACCCCAAACTCAAGTTATTAAAATTCAATTAGCCTTTCAGTGACAAAACTGTTCAAAGTAGAAAAGACAAAAGTGAAGATGGTGTAGTTGTTTGTCTCAACCAAAGCTTTTTGGTAACACAAATTGTCTAAGAAAATGACAGCGAGAACTGAAATTGCAAGCAAAGCTAGTTCTCTTGATTGCACACAAAATTGGAGGGAAGAAATTAAGGAATAAAGCATCAAGACCACTTGAAAATTAAACAACAAATCCATTCATTTTACAGAACAAATAAATTAATTAAAAAAATTATCATAGAATCAAATGTATCCAGTCAAGTCAAAAACCCTAATTGCAATTAAAAATCAATGTTAAAAGAGATTACAATACGATCTTGTAAGGTTTTGGCTTTTTCAGCCACGACTTGATCGGCTTGGTGAACAACAAAGTTGTTCCCTACTTCCACTGCCTTGCTCATATACAGAGAATTGAACACAAACTGATACAACATACTTGTTTTTCAACGAATGAAAACTTAAGCACAAAAAGAAAATTAAATTGTCCCTGGTGCTATTAATCTGAATAGCTACAACTGCAAAATATTAAGATTCAAAATATGAGCTGAGCTCTTCCTCTCGAGTCCTTAAAACTAAATTCTTATCCAAGACTGAGTTTATATTATTGGGCTTTTCTTCAAGGTAGAGCTTATGAACAATTGGAACCGTACATATTGCGTGAGACTTGAGTTTCTAGGTTTTCGAGGGGTTAAGAAAGAACAAAACAACCATGAACTATAACACTGTCTAATAAAAAACAAAGGCATGAAAATACCTTGTTAAACATTCCTTGAAAGTGGATAGCCAAACCAATGGCCTACACAATTAAAGATTGTGAGAAGGTCCACAAAAGGTAAAGCAACCTGTAAAACAAATATTATCAGATGCATAAATCCACTTATCAGCGAAATTAACACCTAAAATCGAGAGGAAAAAAGCCATAAACAAACTGTTTTTCCTATATCTTAAGTACCAATCAACCTCAAATGCCTCATCTCAAATAACAAATTCATTCATTTCAATTCATAATTTTTTTTTAAAAAATAATTTTTTAATCCAAAACCAGATGGAACAAAAAATACTTACCCTAAATCTCCTGTGTTGTTAAAGGAAAATCTTTTTTTTTAGGTGCTAGGCTTCTAGTCCAGGTTATGGAGAGGCGTTTTAACCCCCCTCATCTCAAAAAATACTTACCATTTTGGGAACAGAGTTTGTTTCTATTTCTTTAACCCCCCTTCATTTATATCCCACCAAACACAAATATTAAACGAAACTCTTTGGGGGCTGGGAGAAGGCTAGGGTAATTTTTGTGCTTGGAAGGTCCTTGGAGCCAATGCTATTAACTTTGATTTGCTGAATGTTTATAGTCAAATGTTATTGGGGCATAAGGATTGGTATATTACTAATAACAAAAAAGGCAACAAACAATGCTACAAATAATCGTTCAATAAAAGTAAAAAAAAATGAAAGACAACTAAAAGAAGCCAAATCTTAAAAATAAAGTAAAGAGACAATGAACAAATCTGACTTTCACATGAAAGGAAAAAGTTGGAAATAAGCATTGACATGTCTAAACAAACCTCTCAGTACAAAGTTTATAACTTGCAACCCAAATTGATTTGAAACTAAAACTGAGGAAAAGCATAGAATAATCTTAAAAAACTAACCTTTGTCTTGGTAGAACACGGGGAAAAAGTTAGGAGCCAGCACACCCAAAAGCAAAGCTTGAAGCATTATATATCTTTGCAGGGAAAAGGGAAATACATGCCTACCAACATGATAAAAAGCAACCAACTGGATGTCACAAAACAAAAGTGATTGCTATGACCAGATATGAAATAGAGCTCTTAAAAAATATTCCAACAGGACAACCCATCACCTATCCAAGTCAAAACAAAACTAACAAATCAGCCCCCTCACCTTGTCTCCACATTTCCCGCCTAAGAAAAAATGACCATATATGAAATAGAGTTCTTTAAAAATATTCTAACAGGACAACCCATCACCTACCCAAGTCAGAACTAAGCTAATAAATCAGCCCCCTCACTTTCTCTCCACATTTCCCGCTCAAGAAAAACACTGCACATCACAATGGCGGCAACATGCCAACCTCAACGTGCATTAAATGTCTGTCAGTTGAAACAACTTAAAACCATACTCCTTTTCTTCTTTCATCAGCATGCTGAACCAACCCACTCTCATCTATCTCAACTGAGACATCCAAATGCATGTCCAGACCTTAATTCTTGGAAAAACAAAAACGTACCAGCACAGAGAAATGCAAGCAGACCAGCCATATATAAATAAGAATTACAAAAAGCCTTTTAATCCATGCTAAGCCACCTAATAAACAAAGCTTCACTGTCAAGTGATATTTTGTAAAAAAGCAAACTGAAAATTAAATTAATTTAAAAAAAAACCAAAACTGGTCAGTCAATCACTACAATAATATACAAAATCTGACCAAATTACTAATCACAAATAAACTCACCTGCTCTCTCAATCAAATCTAACCAAGTGGGTGTTGCATTTAATGTAGCATAATAAGAACACATACAATCCAGAAAAAAGAACTCCTAAAAGCAAGCCAGATTTTCTGGTGGCGGCCATGTCTCTGCAAACTAAAGTCCCTTTCCCTTTTAGCCTAAGCCATCATGAAATCCAGGCCATCATTCACCCTTCATTTCCTGGTCTTTCCTTTTAGGAGCTTCTGTCCACAGACCCTGATTTTTCCACATGCAATTATAATATTTTTTTGTGAGGGCCCAAGCAGCAAGAAAAGGAAGGAGCTAAAATTCCATGCCAGATAAAGCTCTATAAGGTAAGGAAGAAAATCAGTCTTAACTAAAAGCTTATCGAAGTCACTTACGGATCCGAATCCGGATCCCATTATTTTTTAGTGAACAAAGCGCAAGCTCCACCCAGATCTCCTGGTGAGAACTAAAATCCTAATGCAAACTGAGATCTTGGAGTGAAACCAAGATGATGTTCCTCATGGATAGAGCCACCAGCCAGCCCAGCCTCAAAGCTACACCCAAGCCTGTAGAAGCACACACAGCCGAGAACTAACAACTTAAAAACTCTCATCTCACACGAAAAACCAACAGGGAATAAATATCCATGAACCCCAACTTAGCGCGAGAAAACACCAAAGCGAACCTTCAAGCGATAAGAATTGCTCGAGTCCACAGTAATTAGTATTTTTAAAAAAATTTTAATTGAGATGGATCTGGAATTGTGAACGTGCTCTCTGGTTTGTTTTTGAGGTGTTCTCTGATGCATTTGTATCAGAAAAAACAAAGACATGGAAAGATGTAACCTGAAAAAAAAAACATAAAGATACATGGTAGGGATGCTGCCACGTATCCAATAAAACAAATGAAAAAAAACTGGCCAAAACTTATCGCAAGAATGAATTTTAAATGTATACAGTGCAATCCACAGTAATTCTAGAGACAATCTACAGTGAATCACTGATCTCTTTTAGTTTTTTTTTTTAATAATAAACATATTTTATGTTTTTTTTTTCCCTTTCAAGAGAAGTATTTTTTTTCTTATATATGTTGTGATATAATTCATTCCAATTCTCTAAAACTTTTCGTGTTTATTTACATTTTATTCAATCATCTAAAATTAATCTATGCAATATTTATACTAATAAAATTTCCGATTACGCTATGACATTTCAATCAATAGTTCAAATTATAATTCAATTCTTTTAAAAATCATTCCTCAACTTACAATACATTATTTCAAAATAATTTCATTCAATTTCATGCAATTATACATCATGAACCCAACTTTCCTCTTTGACTGGCCATTTGGGTTTTTAAGAACCTTATGTTTTTCTTCATCAATTCCACTAAATTTAATACCCAACACAATATAATCCAACCAAATTTGATCAATTCATTGTCAACTTGTATTTCCCCTAAAAGGTTTCTATATACCCTAACCTAAAATTCATGATTTCTACCTCAAATGTTATTCTAATTGCATGAAATTGCTATGGCAGATCTAGAACTCCTTTCTAGATGTTATTCTGAATCCTTTTTTTTTCCTTGTTGTCGTGATTGTGCAACCCTTCGCCTTTGATTATTTTGCTTCTCTCTCCTTCATAATTAGGTGTTTAGAGGTACGTGTATGTGTTTCTCTTAAGTCCTCTCTAAATCCCTTGATTTTCTCTTGGTTTCTCTAAGAATTTTGGTGAAAAATTAAATTTTCCTCTTTCCCTTTTGTTTATGGTTGTTGGGTTGAAGATAAGAAAATCCCCTCATTTTATACTCTTTTCTAGGGTAATTTTTCATTTTTCCCCTCCTTAAACATAATATAAATCCCCCTCTTTTTTATGTCATACTGTTTTTTTGTCATTTTCAATTTCACTTTTGACATAATAATTTAATTTTCTAAAATCTTAATTTAAACTATTTTTTATTTTGGGTTTAAATTTATTTATTGTTTTAAATTTAGTCGGGAGTTTACATTCTTCCCTCCTTTAAGAAAAATTCATCCTTGAAATTTTAAATTTCCATACTTGTATTCTTGAATAATTCTGGGTATTTATTTTTCATTTCTAACGCTTTTTCCCAAGTGTCCTCGACTTGAGGACTCTTCCATAGCACTTTCACCATATGAATCTTCTTATTCCTCAATTCTTTCTCACTTTGATCTAGAATCCTTATAGGTTTTACATCCATAGTCAAGTCTTTTTTAACTTCCCACGAAACTTGCGGTAATACTCTAAAGGAGTTTATATCAGCCTTTCGTAGCAACGAAACATGAAATAAATCATATATCTTAGCTAAATGTAGAGGTAAGGCTAATTTATATGCCACATGTCCAATTCTTTTCACCACTTCAAAGGGTCCAATATATCTTGGTTTTAGTTTTCCTTTTAGACTAAATTGTAACGTATGCTTCCAAGGAGCAACCCTTTAAATACATTATATCTCTACTATTAAACTTAAAAGGTCTTCTTCTAACATTTGCATAATTTTTCTGCTAGTCCTGGGTAACCTTCATCTTGTCACTTATATTTTTTTATCTTTTCTAAAGTGATTTATACCAATTCCAATCTTATCAACTTCTTATCTCTAATTTCTTCTCAGCAAATAGGGATCCAACATGTTATACTATACAAAGCTTCGTAAGGAATCATCTCTATGATAGACTAGTAACTTGGTTGTGTGCATGGTTTATTTCTTTGGAAAACTAAAATATTTTTTCTCCAACTTTAATGAAAAACACTAAACCCATTTCTAACATATAAACTTCTAAAATCACAATTACAACAACATGTGGAATATGTCCTACTACTCTCGGTTTAGACCTTTCTTTGATTTTTATTCCATAAATAGAGGTTTATAACTCCAATTAATGCAAGATCCATTTCGTTGAAAAGTTAACATCCTTAGCTATAACTCTATTAAGAGATAAATTTTAAATTTCATCATTTTTATGTCTAAAATTTCCCTAGAAATCAAGGGACAGTTGTCACATGTTTCATCCATGAATCTTATAATCAATAAAACATCCTGTATGTTTTTTTTTTTCTTTTACGACAAGCATTATATATATTATGATATCATTAATTCCAATTTCTTAAAACTCTTCATGCTTATTTATATTTTATTCAAGCATCTAAAATCAATCTATGCAACATTTATATTAACAAAAAAATTTATTATGCTACGACATTTCAATCAAAAATTCAAATTATCATTCAAATCTTTTGGAAAATATTTCCCCCCATAAAATATATTAGTTTACAACAATTTCACTCAATTACATGCAATTATACATCATGAACCTAACTTTCCTTTCTAGCCAGCCACTTCGGTTTTTCTTTATCATGAACCCAACAACTCAATTACATGCAAAATACGTTATGTTTTTCTTCATTAATTCCACTAAATTTAACATCCAATATAACCTAATGTAACCAAACTTGATCAAATCATAGTCAATTTGCATTTTCCCTAAAACTTTTCTATAAATCCTAACCTAAAATTCATGATTTCTACCTCAAATGTTATTTGAATTGAATGAAATTTCTAAAGTAAGTTTGGAACCCCTTCCGACACATTATTCAAGCCTTTAAATATCAACCTGTCAAAAATTTTCTAAATTCTCTTTTTTTCCTTGCTACCGTGACTGTGCAACCCTTCTCCTTTGATTATTTTACTTATCTTTCCTGCTTAATTAGGTGTTTAGAGGTGTGTGTATGCATTTCCCTCAATTCCTCCCTAAATCCCTTGCTTTTCTCTTGGTTTCTTTAAGAATTTTGGTGAAAAAATGAAATTTTCCTCTCTTTCCCTTTTTGTTTACAGCTATCGAGTTGAAGAAAAGAAAACTCACCCCTTTTTATGATTTTTCTAGGTTAATTTACCTTTTTGCCCCTCCTTAAGCTTAATATGAACCCCCCTTTTAATGTCATATTGGTTTTATGTCTATTTCAATTTCACTTTTGACATAATAATTTAATTTTTCTAAATCTTAATTTAATTCATTTTTTATTTACCGCTTAAATTTATTTATTATTTTATTTTTAGTTTGGAGTTTACAAATTTAATCCAATTAATTCATAATTTAAGTAATTTAGTCCAATTAAATTAGACATTAAATTTCAATCCCATATCTTATCTTTAGAGAGACGAGTGTGTAGCACTCAATGACAAAATAGAAAATCTTCCACTTATAGGGGGTATTGTTCATTCTCAATAGCTCATACAATCATTTATCTTATCTTGCATCAGGATTTTTTTAATGAGGAATACACGAGTGAGACTCAAAGGGAGATCGATTGCAATATCCACTCATATGACTAGGACTTGTTGATGAGCGCTCTTCATTGTAGGAGCAGCTCCTTTGGAGGGTTGTAATATGATTGTTCTCATGCCTATATATTTGCATGTCATTCTATATTATTCCTTTAAGGAACTAGAGTTATATATACGCATCCACTGGTGCATGCAATGGTGTTATGTTTTATATTTCTCTTTGAGGAAGTGGAAGGGTACAAAGTTGTTGTTGTTGTTGTATAATTAGAACAACAACATTAAGCACTTTCACTTAATAGGTAATTTGTTGGAGATTTAAAGGGGTTGTAGTACCCATAGTAGAGAGATTAGTTATGTAATACCACATATTTTTTATCACTCGATATAACTCCCAACATGTATACGCATAAAAAACAAGGTAAATTATTATTTTTTTTCTATATATACCATCATTCAATTTCGTCCATAACATATAAAGGATTATCCTATTTATTTTAGTAGAATCTTGGCAGAGTTTGCCTTGTTCGAGGCTCTACCTAAAAAAATTTCACTTAAAAATTTCCTTTGTAAAGCCATAAAACTCAAACTGTTCCATTTGTACCCTTACGCATACTACCAATTGATTTTATAAGTTCAATATATCTATTGTATATAAAAGTAAAAAAAATATAAAATAAATATACTTTAAGGTCTAATTCATATTATTTATATAAGGATTGAACAAGAAATTTTGGGTTTTTAATGAAAAATCACAAACTGATAAATTTTACGCTATCATGTATAATTTTTAATTTGACTATCAGATCGGGCTGAGATTTTGCATAGAGTCTCATGATATGTTATACTACCTTATGTTGGGATTTTAGATTTTAGATCAATTGAAGTTTGGAAAGACTTTGCAACTTAGGTTGGAAGCTAGGTAGTTTATGCAAAAAATACAACGGACATTAAATAAAGGGAAAATTGTAAATAAGTATAAAATCAGCCTTTAAAGGTTATTTCCAGTAGCGATGGATGTTTTTAGAGAAAGAAAGCTTCTCTATTTCATTTTTCTCAAAATTTCCTTAGGAAATTCATTAAAATGAAGGGATTAATTGAGATAATAGAAGAAATGAGAAAAATGAAGGGATTTTTAGCTAGGGTTTGTGAGAAAAAGAGAGAGAGTTTTGGTTGGACAGAAAAAGAAGGAAATCTTAGAGAAAAATGAGAAATAATAGATTGACTTGGTTCAAAACCTTTGATTTTTGTTTTGCAAAAAGAGGTAAAAAAAAACCTTTTTAAGGATTAATTGAAGTTTTAAATATGTTATATTGAATTTGCTTTATGTAAGTCAAGCTTTAATGTGTTGGATTGATTAAAATGAGGCTTTCGGTGTAGTATTATGTTCTTAGGCATGAAAAAATAATAGGTAAGGTGTGAATTGTGAAAGAAAGTTTGAAAGGAAACTATGACCCCACTTGGAACTGGGTTCGGCCTAATAATGAAATAATCGTGCTGTGAAAAGAACAAGTTAATGATTATTGAGAAATGCAAAGTATGTATTAGTTATAATACAGGATATTAGAAGACAAGATTTATATGGGTATTTAATGTGAAAGGTCGGAACATGATGCTAAAGGGGGTAATTGAATGGGTATAGACTTGGTATGTTAGTGGAAGTGGAAAAAAGCATTAATTTATAAAATCAAAATGTATGTATATATGATGAAGTGAAATTGTGTATTTATAATATGAACATTGAATTCCGGGAATGAAATATCTCACTTAGTAGTCCAAAATTGGGCTTTTTGAATAGGTAATATTGTATTTGGTAGTAAAAATGATCATTTTGAATGGGTAGTATTATAGTTGGTTGAACAAGCAAGTATATATAAAAGAATGGATAATAAAAATACAATATTATGATTTATATTTTGATTTGAGACAGAGAAATTGTATAAGTGTAAATATAATAAGATATTGGGTAAATTATGAGGTGAGTATGAAGGGTTTCAAGTTAGGATAACCCAATGAGACATGTAAGGTGTTATGATAAATATGATTTTGGTTGAAGTGGAATGATGTGTTGGGTCTATTATTAAGAAACATGTGGAGAACTTGATATGTGAGGTTTTAGAGTAATGTTTAATTAGTCTATCACTATGTGGAGACTAACCGATGATTACCGATGATCGATATTGTTTGATTAGTCTGTTAGGGTATGGAAACTAATGCTATTAGTGGTTATTGATGAACTATATTATTTGGTTAGTTTGTCATATTATGGAGACTAATGACATCAATGGTAAGTAATGATTGACATTGTTTAACTAGTCTACTATAGGTGGGCTAGGCCTTGAGGCTAATCCGTCGCTTTTTTTTTCTTTATTTTTTTTACAATTCAAAGTTTTTTTACCAGATTCACTTACTGTTCAGTTTTAACATAGTTTTTAAATAATATTATAGATTTTTATTTAAATCTTAATAATTTAATTTTTTATAATTATGTATTTGATATTAAAATAATATTACTAATAATAAATTATTTATTAAAATTCGATTGAAATAAGTGTTTTTGCTTTAAAATTTTTAAATGGATTATGAACATAATTTTATCACACCTATGACCTTATCTTTCAAATATGG
>Ga0325405_1001464_pt1 | contig 23889 bp, 13 predicted proteins | sample PopdelMetagenome_21_FD_205663 | JGI IMG/M metagenome (GOLD analysis project Ga0325405, IMG submission 205663) | Populus deltoides microbial communities from Bellville, Georgia, United States - Xylem-Control-R2 | ecosystem: Host-associated > Plants > Phyllosphere > Stem > Wood/Secondary xylem...
CCTGACACCGACTCGACGCCTGATTTTGCCACCATTATCGCCTCCCAACGTTTCTTCTCCTCCTCCCCTGGCCGCTCCAACTCCATCATTGAGTCCATGCAAGAGCTTCATACCCCAGTCAGTGGAGGTGTTGCCATTAAAAAGTATTCACTAGATCCTTACATAGATTTTAAAAACTCAATGCAAGAGATGATTGAAGCAAGAGAGATAAGGGACGTTAGGGCTAATTGGGACTACTTGCATGAGTTGATCTCTTGCTATCTTAAATTAAACCCTAAAAACACCCACAAGTTTATCGTTAGTGCTTTCGCTGATATAATTGTTTGCCTATTGTCTTCGCCCTCGCCGGAACCCGATACCCACTGGAAACCTGGAGGCCTTCAACAACACAAGGTTTCACGTTTATTGGTGTGAGGTCACTTATATACTGTGTACATCTTTTAAATTTTGTTTTGTTAGTTAAAAAGAAGGGGCATATGTGATGTATGTTAGTGGTGGTACGTTTTTTCGTTGTTTTGTGGAATCACTTTGTATTTGGTGAGGAGGGATCGATGTTATCATGCATGAAGACACAGTAAAGGTCATTTGTAATGGAGGCAAAGTAAATTATAAATAATTTGGAAACCAAGGAATTCGCGTGGGATGTTAATGTCTCGATGATGTTTTAATTTTTAATCTTTGTCTTGTGTTGGGTTATATGCATGTGTTTAAGTTTTTCTTGTTAAGTGTTTCTAGGTACTTTGGATGGATGTTTGATTGGCCAGCAGGTGATTTGCCTGGCTAATTGGCTATGCACGGCTGCAGGCCCAAGTTGGTTTATTTGCCTTGATTTTTGTTGTGGCCCTGCACATCGACAATCAGGAGCTAACCTAGCTAGCTAGTTCTTAGCCAGGGGCGCGTTGCGATGGGATGGACCTTCGGGTATAGCTAGGTTTGTGGCCTGTGGTGCGCATATCCCTTGCAACTGTCAAGATTTATTTGGGATCTTAAATTACGGGTAAATGTGTGGAGAGGTACAGAACAGAAGACAGATCTTTAAACAAAGTATGTTATCTACGCTCGTTTCAGGATTGGTTTCTGTTTAGTCAAAGCCACTTTCAATTCTGGATATGTCGGAAAATCAGTTAATGCTTTCCCTTTCGGTGAATGATGATATTGTCATCTAACTAACAAATTATCGATCTCTTATTAGAGGACTCTAAGAGGAGGTTTTGGATTTTCTTTTTATGCATCCCAGATTGATGATATAATTACTTCTGACTTAGTATTTTGTTTTCCCTCTTGTTATAATGGAGAATCTTCCACTTGGGGCGAAAAATCACCGTTCAACACTTCAACTAGCCATTGCTTATTCACCCTGAAGTCGATTAATTAGTTCCAACCACCGCATAATTAGCTTTTGACTTCACAATTAGCTCCGCAAATTAGAAAAATAACATCACCCAAATATATATATATATATATGGAAACCAAGTTAAATTTATAAATACTTGAATTTAGCAAATTCTTAATGGTCAAATTAGAGGTTATTGGCTCAATTAATCTTTCTAACCAAGTTAACAGTAAATGCTCCGAGCCATCAACACGGTACTGATCCAGACAAAAAAAAAAAGATTAACGACTTATCAACTTGATTTTTAATACAACGGAGTCCAAGTTTTGGACTGGCAAACTCGAATGAGTCCATGAAAAGCCCCAAAAAGTGCACTGTGAACCCCCATATGTGCATAGAAGAGAGGAAGAGGGCATGGCATTAAACATTGAGAGCTAGTTTTTTTCCTCTTTTTTGTATGATAGTACAGTGGGGGAGACAAAGAAGAGGATCCAAAGAGATATATACTACTATTATCGATAAAAAGAACGAGGGGGGCTACCAGCTACGACAAAAGAATGAAATATTTTGATATATCACATATATCCTTGATTAATTTACTAATTCTTACCGTAAAGTTAGTTGGTTTAGGTAAGGTTAACACCGGACCATTTGTCCTTGTGTGCTTCCATTATTATATCTCACTCTTTAGGGCTAATCAGTTATGGCATTTGGAGGGATATGAGAGTACTATATATATCAAAAATTCACATGTTATATATATATATATAAATCGTGTCAGCTAAAGAGGTAACAATTGGACGGCCTTGATTTGTTTCTAATTATTCACCAGGACATGAAAATAGATGAAAATGGGCGATCGACCCACGTAGATGAGGCCAAATGCAAAGGATAGTTGCGTGTCGCAATTAAAACAAGTAGGGCCGAATATAAAAACCGATCCAGAGAATCTGAACGTTGTCTATCGTTATCTTTTTAACATTCCAATAAATTAAAGACGAAGAGCAGGAGCAAAGTGTGAGGACGGCCTCCAGCATGCCTATAATTAATTATGTGAGTATCTAGACAAAGTTTATCGAATAAATTAGAATAATATCTTCATTTCATGTGTATCCCTCTTAATTAATCTTTTTGGCGGGCTAATTACCCTAGAATAATATGACCTTAAAAGATTAATTAATTACCAGTTCATCACCAAGACAAAAACTTGTATTCATCACCAGTTTGACCAATTCCCGTGTCAAACAAACCATTGCAGCTGTGTTTGTCTTCCCTTTTTTTTTCTCCTCTCGTTATTATTTAGCTAAGATGTTAATATGCTGCGAGTATTTTATATCTCTTTGGAAGTGAGAATTATATATATATATATATATAAGACTCGAGGATTCTTCTCCTAGCTCGGGTCAATTTTGGCAGCTATATATGAAGCTGGGTCCAATATTTATGAGTTATATATGTGGGAGAAAGTAAATCCATATCTTCTTGAAAATGACCCTAGATTGGATTTTTCCAGGTCTTAATTGTATAATGATCTGGCACGCCAAACCCCGTGTGTTATACCAGGACATGTGCATCATTAGGGTAAAACTAGCTTACTAACTCCCTTGAATTTGGATGCTGATTTTGTTAAAGTCCTTGGTTAACCATTTACTTAATTATTGGCGTAGATAGACATTTCCAACTAGAAGATTTGGTAGCAAGATGCATGCATGTGTGTGCGAGTTTCATTGAGATTTGGCTTAGGTGATAAGTGGATTCGTAGCTATTACTTAGAGTTTGAATCTTAGCACGTAGCTACCACAAGGGGAAAAAAATGAATGACCTACTTAAGCATAGCCATACAAGTATAAATGTCAAAGATTATGTAGTCTCGGATCCTGAAAATTAGTCTAAAAATACCTGAACGTTAGAAAATTTGTCATTCTACTCATTATTTATTAGATCCATTATAATTAATTATGCACAGTATGGTTAATCAATGTAATTTAATTATAGCACAACTATTTATTTTACATGACAGCAATAAATATCTCACCGGGAACTGTTTGTGTTTTGCATTAAGCTTTGAGAATCACCCATGTTTTGTAACTCTTTTTTTGTTTTGTTTGTGTCGGCCTGAAAAATTGAAAAACAATAATGCAAGTAGAACAGGCATTGATGTTGGAATGATATGTTTCTCAGGTTTTGGATATTCCATCTCTGTCAACTCCAAACTGATCTCCTGGATGTAGAGATCTTCGTTTTTTAGCCAAATCAAAATCCTGTTGACACATCCAAAACCTGGCGTGTCACCGCCACAGCAACCGATCCCCACTATCTTACAAGAACCAGAGATGTGATGGAGGTAAAGCAGATAAATCAAAATCTCAAACTCCAGAGAGAGACATGGTTATTTTGGGTCTTGGAGAGCATCCCACTTTCCTTTTCCGTGGAAAAACGTGAGGATCGATGAGTCTGCCAAATTTGTTTGCTACCGCATTTAGATTTTGCTGCTTGTCTTCTGCGTCGTGGCTTGAGACAGTCCCGTGGCTTTGTGACTTGGTAATGAGAGGTCTGATGATTTAACAGCACTTCCTGTAGTTCTGGCTTTTGCAGTCCCATCCTTGACCGCATCCACAATATAGAGACAATCCCTTTGTTGTGCCTTCATCATATATTAAAAAAGAATAAATAACACATTCTAATTCCTCAAGATTACGTGATTATAACACCAAAAATGAAAAGAAGGGATTTTCATGCCAAAAAGGGATTTTTCTAAAAATTGTTGGGGATCACTGTCCGATTGACCGTTCTTGTAATGTGATGACACCTGGCATAGTTTGTATGTAACTCGATGTTGAATGAGATGTGACCAATATGAGATCTAAGCATTGTTTTGAATATTTTTAGATTTCTGTCGTCGTTTTCATTATTAATGCAAGGAGGAAGAAAAACTAGCTGTTTTTTCCACCACCAAAAATATGGAACGGAAGGGATATAAATCTTATTGAATACAAGAATGTTACGGTTTTTAATCCCTTTTAATTTGGGAAAATATGCACTTTACCGTAATCTATTTTTAATTATGAGATATAAATTTTTAGTTTCTGAAAAATAAAACACTCAATACAAGAATTAATTATCAATATCTACCGATGAAGATTTTTTTATGATAATCTTTTTACTCTATTTTTCATAATCTTTACTTATAATCTCGCAATTGCATAAAATAACATAACATCATAAAATATTAGTCTTCTTTGGTTATGTTTGAACTATTCGACATATCAGTAAAATTTTATTTATTTTTCTTCTTTGAAAATATTCTTGGTTATTGGTTATTGGCAGCAGTTATTGGTTACGAGGCAGCACTGTCCATATCTTGTCTGCAGACTGTATATGGGCTGAGGAAGTGTGATTTTGAAATCACGTTTGCAGTAGCTTGAGTACCATGAATCTTTTTCCCATGAAGGCAGGCGCCTGCAATTCCCAATTCGGAGCACTTTCTTTTTGTTTTTTGTTTTGTTTTTAATTATTATTAGAGCGTTGAGATTTTTGTTGCCACTGCCACAGCCTGGGGCAATGCCCACCTAGAACGAAGCAAACAAATTTCCAAAGACAACCTTCAATTCCCAGCAAAACCTTATCCTATCAAACACCACAAATTACCTAAAGACTAACAAAAGCTTCCCACATTTCCCACCTCACAAAAAACCATGGCAGCCCTTCATTTCACCCCATCTCCTTCCTTCATCCTAACCAGACATAAACTACCCACCGAGGTCTCTTCTTTTAAGCTCCACTACAAAGCTGGCAGATCCTTGAAGACTGCAGTTAGGTCCTACAAAGTGGTGATTGAGCATGAAGGTCAATCCACGGAGCTGGAGGTCGAACCGGATGAGACCATACTATCCAAGGCGTTGGACTCTGGATTGACTGTGCCTCATGATTGCAAACTTGGGGTGTGCATGACTTGCCCAGCAAAGCTAATAAGTGGCTCGGTTGATCAGAGTGATGGTATGCTCAGTGATGATGTGGTCGAGCGAGGGTATGCACTGCTCTGCGCAGCCTATCCAAGGTCAGATTGTCAAATTAGGGTTATTCCTGAAGAGGAGCTTCTGTCACTGCAACTAGCAACAGCTAATGACTGAATGTTGTATGTTAATGTTTAAGTGAAGAACTTTGATGTCACATATTGAATCTCAGTTCAATCTTTATCATTAGCTTATTTTGCAATAGAATGCTGAATAGATTTGCTTCTTGCATGTGCCGAGGTATAATGTACAATAAAAATTTGGATCATCTCTGTCATCTCAGTGCCGACTAGCAAATCATACCATCAAATAGTGTTGTCCTCTGAATTTCATTCAAATCCTCTGATTTAGAGATCGGACCATCAAAACCAGATTTTAGCGCCCACTTTAGCACAGATGTGGAAGAAGAGGGGATTGATACAACCATGCATGTGGTTGCTAACCATCAAATTCAACGGGGAAAAGAAAAAAGAAACAAAAAAAAAGCAGGCAGCAGGGGGATGCCATCATATCTTCAGCTGCTGGGCCAATGGTCCGATATTGTGCAAATTAGTACGTTAAACGGAGCACAGATGCGATTGTGCCCATATTTTCAAGTAACTGCCCACCTTTCAGCTACCTCCACCACGATTCCTATAAAAACGTCATGGCCCAGGAGATGGACTGTGGGCAAGGTGCTTCCTCCCCTCTCACGCTCATAATGCATAACAGAAGGGCTGGAAACATGTATTTTTCAACGGTACTGGTTGAGAGGACAAGAAGGGCAGGCAACAACGAAACAATATGAGGTCATAAGGGTGTTTCAGGTTTGGAAAGCAGCAAGGACGATGATTGCAAACAAGACAAGTGTTAAGATAACATTGTCATTATCAAGAACCCCATAAATAATTGGCCAAGATAAAGGCCTCATCTCGTACAATTTCTCAGTGCATGGTTATCAGATGTCTTTTCTCTATTTACTAGCAGTGTCATAAGGATATCAAATCTTCATAACTTTGGAGAGTGCGAGTCAGTGTGCGACCCATCAATCAGGCAGTCATTACCATTACACTCACCACCAGTATAAATAAACGAGAGCATTGTCTTTTGGTCCCACGGAATTTAGGAAGAAAGAAACAAGAAAATCACCACGATTTTAGAATGGGCGACATTGCAAATTCCAAAGAAGCCAGGCTGCGCTGCGTCCTGTTAAACCATCCAAACCGCTGTGCAAGTTGTCACCCTTCAATTCCAAAGAAAACATCTTCATTTCGGCATCCCGACTTCAACAAGCACACACGTGAAGACTCTTTCCATGAGAGAGATCTCCCTTTTTCCATGCATTTAATCCTACGTGTAGTTAGCACAGATAAATGGTAGCGTGCATAATCAATGCTTGCAAGTATGATGCCAACTCATGTCTATACATTAGCGGGCGAATAACAAGGGAACATGTAAACAATCACGTGACCTGAACCTGTAAAATTCCTGCGTACCACAAGCTGTCAGTACAAACACTGTTAAGCTAGCATCCAAACTCCAAGAGACTGCCTCTTAACTTAAATAGAGTTAGCAAACGGCCTACATGAAGTCAGTCAAAAAGAAGGAAAATGAAATGCCTAATGAAGCTCTCCTCACCTTCTGCAGCATAAAATGCCATGAAGGATCAGAGGTTTGCAGATCAAATGACAATACATTAAATTACACCATTGTACCTCATGTCATCATCCATAGTCTACTTGGATGCTTTGTGTTCCTGATGGCTCTCAATCACGACCTTCTTCCTTGTCTCAAAATCAACCTTGTATAGATCAGCAACTGTTGCAAGATAACCATATAGAACCCTGTTTTTCTCCCCATTCCGATCCACCTTCACAAGGTTTGGATTTTTCTCATCATCCTTGCCAAACGTCAGAGGCTGTATGCAACCCCAAGCTTCGCGTCCACGATTATCCTTCTCAAAGTGGTCTGCCAGCCGTACAGCCTCTTTCAGACCTGATTGATCACCACCAAACTTTACAAGGGTAATGCCTAGATGACCATCTCTTCCGTACAAGGACTTTGACTTGCCACCCACAAATCCTAGATCTGACCAGAAAAGGTAAACAAAGAAACAAAAATAAGTGTGCATAGTTGAGCTACTGCAAATATTGAGCAGATGATGGAGCTCATAAGAATCATCATCAAGTTTTCATCCCAGGATAAACTAAATAAATGGTTCCATATATTGCATTCATAATTAATGATTCAGCTCAAAGAAAAAGAAAATACTCAGCTGAAAACAACAGCAGACACTAGAAATATCAGTTAGCAACTGTAAATCATCCAAAAGAAAATTTGATCACCCTAAATTTGAGAATTGCAGTGGTTAATGGGTAAATAGACTTCGATAACAAATTTGCAAAAGAAAATAGAATAAACCAGCCTGTTGTTACAGACTTCAATTAAACTAACATCAAAACAGAAGAGCAAAGAAAAAGCAAACTAATAAACCATGGAAACAAGATGCAAATAAGTATATTCCGTGCAAGGAAGCACAGACAAGTCACTGACATGAGGTGTAAGACTACAGGTCCCATGATTCTGGTATATTGAAGCAATACAAAGGAAAACAAAAGAGATATATGTAGCCTGGTCTGCATAAAACAAATACAAAATGTACAGCCTCAGAAACTGTATGCATAAAGATTGAAACCCAGAGAGTCACTGGAGGCTCAATCTTTGACAAATCTAGAAACACAAACATTCAGTCACCCACCAGGGCCCTCAGGATATTTTGTTTCTCCTTCAGTGATAGATTTGGATGAACTGAAAATGAAAACTAAAAAGAATATAAAAGGAGTTTATGATCCAAAAAAATAGAAAGAAATCCTTAGCCTCAGACCATGACTGGAATACATGTTCTTCAGCAACATGCAAAGCAAAGAACAAGCAGAGTTGATGATCTAAACTAAACTCAACTCAAAAGCATGTTTGTCATTGCATCAAGCAAAGTAATAAAGCCATTGGAAAGCACAATCAGTTGTTTTTTCGCTGGGATCTTTGATGTTGGTGGTTTTGTTTTCTTTCATGAGTCCTTGAGCAACATAACCTTTTATGGTTCTCGAGTACCATAATCATTGTGATAAGAAACGCTCAATTTTTCATGTTCTTGCTACAGTTAAGGTTCATGAGTATATATTCTTCTAAGAATTTCTAAGTCTCTTATTATCTTGGCACCTCAACTAGTCTTATTGTATTTCTCAAATTACAAATTCTAAACCTCATGGAACCAGAACAAGAAAAGGTCCCAAGAGTCTTTGCAAGTACCTATGTATAAAGAGTTACTTTCTTAGACTTTTGATATCAGAATTATGAGTGTTTGGTTTTAGCTTGGAGGCCGATGCATGTGTGTAATGAGTGCATTATCTATCTCTCTTCCTCTCTTTCCTTGTTCTTTTATATCTACTCCCAACTTCCATCACCGCATTAACTTCTTCTCACATCAAATCAACCCTTATTTCATTTGTAAAACACTCACCCATGATGCAAATCCCGATCCATTCTTCCATCAAGTAGCACCAAAAAATACGAATCTGCAACTCTAGTACTGTTTGGGTCACTGTTCACAGCTTCCAGGCAGCCTCCATATTTCATTCTTTGCTTGCTTTACTAACTCATAATCATGCAACAGCAAACAACATCCACAACACTTACACAAATGATTGATCCACTAAATTAGATTCTAAACACAACAATTAGTCACTGCACGAGAAAACCTGCAACCTGCATCCCAAATTCTAGCTACTTAAACTTCCCTAAAACAGAACCTATCGAGTCACAAAGCACAAAGAGCATTATATTTAAATCTGCTCAACATCACAAAGTCCTCCGCCTACTGCCCAAATCTGCTTAACATCTCTTAGTTGGGTAGGTGAAATTTTATAATAATTTGGTACATTTCTGTGATATTTTCCATAAGTGAGTGTCCTCTGGATAGTGGCTAGACTCATGGGGGCTAGTTACTGCAGATGAGCTTCACAGTTGTGGAGAGGCGAAAAGATCCTAAAGTTCAAAATGTTGTTTCCTCAATAGTTTTATCTGAGTGAGTATAATGTAAAAGGGAGTGAAGAAGAGAACAAGCACTGCCAATGGCTGGTCTTCTGGTCTGTACAGTATAAATATTCTTCCATTACAGCAACAACAGCCCTTAAATAATTAAGCAAAGGCCTAACACAACAAACCCCTAGCCCTTAAATAACTTAATTTTAACCATGCAAGATACCATAATAAAACAATATGCATACAAGATACTATAGAAGGAAAAACCTAACTAAAAGAAACCAGCTACAAATGCTGAAGCCCCTGCTAAAGTAACCTATCAATTTTGAGCTACTACTCGGGTTTGCTCCCAAATAAAAAATATCATCAGTATTCTTAGCAAAAAAATACACTAAAATGAGGTAGTGTATTAGTAATGAGCATCTTTAATAACTGTTGCAAAAAAGCAGGAAGTACATCCTATATAACAGGAGGGTTCTATTGAGCAGATAAATATCATTGTATATGTTGCAACTACAGAAAGGAACTAAGGGGCACACTATACCTCTCACTTTGCTATCCATTGCTCTGTTTCCCAAACCTTCTATGCGCCCATCTTTACCCTTCCCTGTAATTGTGTTATGAATTATCACCATTGGTGGCCACATAATCAAATCATCCTGGTTAGCTCCTGCTTCATCAGCAGGTAAGAATTGGTAGGCCTTTGAGTTATCAGGAGGCTTTGAATAGTTCCATCCCATTAGAACACAGAGAGCTTTATGCAAGCCCAAGTGATCCACACGCACATCAGCATTATCTGAGCTGTACGTGTGCATTATAAGAGCATGCATGTCTGGGAAGTCTTTGGAAGACCTGTAAGTGTGCATATCAAGGGCATTGAAGAATAATAATTCAGGTTTCTCTCAGATATTGTCAAGTCTACAAGTTCAGATTAAAGAATAACAAAGACGCATTCACCACCAGATTTGAGGTAAGTTCAAGGCACAAACACACAAGTAACACATCAAGTTCACATCATAAAGCCCGTGCCTTGCATGCCTTGATCCGGCTAAACAATAAACATCAAACTTTTGAAGTGTAGCAAGCAGGTAGAGCTGGGCTTTGAATCAAAACGAGCCAACGTGATAGTTCCACCTTTGCTGTCACTTTGACATGGTGGGGACTCTCTAAGGTGAACCCCTTCAAATGTTATCCATAAGAAAAATGAACAAAATTTATTCATGTGCGACTTCCAAATAAACCCCAATAAGCATAAATCAAGATCCACAAGACAATATTTTCAAAAAAAAAAAAATCATGACCTCAACCACAATCCTTATAAGGACGCTGACACACGACTAATCATACAAACAATTTTCATATCACAGCATACCTTTCCAACAAAAATACAGTATCATGACCAAACAACCTCAAAGGCACTAGCATTAAAGCTCACAGCACATTGTGTAATCTGGCAAAACTTAAATGCAGCATTGCAACATTAATACAGATGCACCCCCTTCTTGAGTGACAGAGCATTTACAGAGCCAACACCATAGCTTATTCAGACTAGTTCTCCTTATTCTCAATAATGAAAGAATAAAATACAAATGGACTACTCTACAACCAATAGCCAAGACAAAAACTACAATATTGGAGACATGCAAGGAAACAGCCTCATCATGAATAATTAAAACTTTCACACTCAAGAAGGAAAAGAGCAGAACAGAGCTGAAGAAAACACAGGTTAACAAGATTAAAGCTAGGTTGCTATAATGATAAACCCTGGTAACTCAACAAGAGGCACACGTGACCAAGAACACCAAATAAATTTCTAAAAGGCTATAACAGTTTTTTATGATAATAACCAAATGTTGCGAACAGGCTGCGTGCTGCAAATAAAACATATGACAAATGTGCATAGAATGCCATGATTCACATAACACTCAAACATTCTAAGAGATTACTTAAAAGCACCATATTCGTAAATCTTTATGGCTCCTTTATCAGCAAATGTGCACAAAAACATGATGTTAGGCAAAGCCAACAAATAGTAAATATGTAGCTTGCAAAGCCTATATGATATAACACTTATAAGCAAAGTTGTCAATTAGAGAAAGTTACGGTTTTTTATTGGTGCGGGGTGTTTCAGTACCAGTACATTTTGACATTTTGTTTCAGATTTACTATTACACACACACACACACGCATATATATAAATTTGTATTCATATATAAATTTACAATAACATGTTTTATTTCAAAAAATAAATGTGAAAAAATAAGGTCACTAAATTATGAAACTTCTATCTGAAAATGAAATTATGAAAAGTTGAAAATCTTTTCAATATAGTAACTTTTCATCAAAATAACTTTAGCAATGTTTATTAATTGAGGCATCTGAGAAAAAAATGTAAATAAGTTACTATTTCAGATAAAAATCTCGTCATTGGAGGCTATATTTTGAAAGTTATTATAAAAAAGGTAATGTTAATAAAATGATAACAACATAAATACTTGCTTCTATGCTCAAGGAGGGAGAATGATTTCTTGGAAATATAAAATGGGCAAGAAGTTCAATGACTTTAATGAGAAAGAATGAGAGAGAGAGAGAATTACAAGCAAAAACAATCCTTTATGCTTTGGATTATAAATAGGCAGCTGTCGTGTTACTGAATCATGCCTTTTCAGTAGCCACGAGCCTGCACGGACTGATTGGCATCTGACAATCTTGTCTACAAGGGTGATGACACATGATTGTTCCCTTCCCGCTCGAGGGAGATAGAGCTCCACGCAGCATTGCTTCGTCATGCTTTCGCCCATTGCAGAAAATTCTCCATTGCTGCCTCTTGCCATGGTAAGGACTATAGATCTTGCCCAAGGAGGTAAAAGTTTGCATCAATGTAAGCGAATATGGTCCCTATAAGCCATTGGGATTCCTACTGCCATTGAGTGAGAGTTTGGAGCAAGGCCAACCATTGGGATATGGTTTCTTCACCCATTTTCAGAATGGAACAGAACGGCTACGAGAGGAGAGAAATATCCTGGCCAGAGTTTCTGAAATGGATCGAAATTTAAGGCGAAATGGAATTAGGGGTTTGAAGTTTTGGATTTTAGGGCAGCGCAAGGTATTTTGTCTGTTCTGGTTGGGATGGAACAGAACTCACAACCATGAACTATTCCAACTTCACAAGTATGAGTATACAACTAAAATCAATGAAACGACAGAATGCAAGTCTATAATGCTCATCACCTCTTTCTGGGATCAAACCTTCAATTAAGTACTCTCTTTCTTAACAATCATCGTCAGTTGCATTACAGGTATGTTTGCTATGAGATCAAAGTGATTAAGTGCTACTCCTATAATGGTTAAACCTCTTTTGTAATTTGTCATTAAGGGCTTAATGGCCAAGGGGTAACATTTAATCCCAAATGAGTTAAATGTTAACACAAAGGACTAGATTAATGGAGTCAAAGGAAGTTAAAGCTATGCTAGACAATTGGCTACCACCACTGTTGCAACTACAACTAACTCCCGAACTATGCTCATGTATTTGAGTTTTGTTTACAAGAACACCATAAGGGTATGGGTATGGGTATGCAAAACTCAAACCATCTCAAATAAAAACCCAGATTTTACTCAAAACACATTTAAGTTGTTTAAAAACTTCACACCTAATCTTGTAACATCCCAATTTTTTTTAATAAAAATTTCAACCATAAGGAGAGTGCTCCTGTCCTGATTCCCATGACTTATCCCATCATGAGGGAGGTACTTGATATTTTCCTAGGGAGGAGGAGGGCATGAGAAGTTGTTTACCATAAAGCCCTGGGAGTTCACTTTCAAAATCATACAAAATAGTGAATGAACTATTACAGAATAGAGTTAATGTCAGCTTTGAGCCATAAATAAGTTGATGCAACTTGGGGATTAAAGTGTCGCGTTGGACAAACATGTAAGCAAGGCCAAAATTGTAATTTAATAACTTTATGCATAACAAGATTGTTGTTCTAACCATAGTTACGATATAAAAGCATCTTCTAACCATAAAGATGACAAATTTGTTGATTAGGTTTTACATATTCTAAATACAAATAGCATTTTTTGGATAGTTCTCCAAAACTAATTAGGACAAGGAATGTTTCAAAACTATAAAAAAGAAAGTAAAGTGCTGCTATGCATTTTCGAAAAGGATAATGAGAAAAACTCAATAAGAACTTCTCTGCTGTATTGGGTTAATTCAAACCATAAAACGTGTGATGCTTTCTTCCAAGGAATGATTCCTTAATCTCATTTGTGTGAGGCTAGCGAATTTTTCAACCCCCCTGTTAAACCCCATTCGGATCTGAAATCACATGTTCAATCGCTAAAGCCTTAAAATTCTTTTTCCCTCTGACTACTTGAATCCAATTGCTCTTCAGCACCTTGTACATCCATAAGTCCATGCTGGACAAGGTTAAAGCACCTTAGACAATCCTTGCTTGAATTAAAGCTAGTACATAGCCAACATGCAAAACTCATAATAACCAGCAAAGAGAAATGGCCCACAACCAAAAAAAAAAATGCAACTTATAGTCATGCAGGCACTTAAAGGGATTGGTAACTCCTCGAGATCATGAAAGAGAGAGAGATCTACATGATAAATGCCTACCATTCAAGATAATCAAAACCCATATCTGGAGTAGAAAAGAGAAGAAAACAAACAGCTAATCTGTAGATAAATTCTAGGATTATACATCTTAATATAGTACGCAGAAAAGCCAAGATTTGATGTTATAAAGAATACTGCACAAGGATTATACACCTTATTGGTCAGCTGAAGCACCAAACAAGGAAATAGATTCTATTCATACTTTCCAAATACATGTCCATATTAAGAAAAACCATGCGCATTTAAGGTAGTCAATGAACAGCTGACATTTTTTATGAGATAAGTTAGCCTAATAATTTTGAGTATACATGTGCAAAGAAACACAACCAACAAAATTCAACTTTGTTCAGATTTCTCACTCATCAAAATGCTCTTGGATATACATTTTGACTGCTACTTGAGAATTTAGCAATCCTCAAAGCATAACAAGTCTGCCAGCTTACACAGAAGAGGAACAACAACTGTAAACCAATTTGAAAAGCTATAAAGACATGGCAGCTAATCTACTTTTCTACAAAAAGGGCAAAGATAAGGTGAACGCATAAACTGTTTTCCAACTTGAAAGTTGGAATTCAAACAAGGAAACTGCACATGTCTACAATAAATGCACTAAATCTACAACATTGTTAAGACCAATTGTGAACCAAAGGTATACATGAGTTCTACCACAGAAATTACAATGTAAGTCCCAATTCTGCAGCCAAGCTGACATTCATAACCCACAGTAAGGGATTTAATCATTTAATATTCTGTACTGCAAATAAGAAGAATAAAACAAGGCAAGCTACAACAAAAAAGCCCACCAATCTAAAGTAGAAGAGAGGGGGGGGGGGGGAAGGGAGGCATATAGCTTGTCTATAAATACAGCTAGTTTGCAGGTAACATATAAATTTTTTACACCCTAGCACAGTATCAAAAAATCCAATAAATCAATCTAATAAAAAATATCACACATGGAAACTGGCACCAGCTACCTTCCTTGATTAATTGAAGTACCAAGCAAGTAACTAAATTATTTTTTTACTTTCCAAATAAGGCATGCATATTAAGACAGGTCATAAGCATCAAAGGTAGCGAACGAACAACCAACTTTTGGAAACTTTTGCAGACAAGTTGACCCAATAACGTAAAAATTTCATCAAATTAATGAAGTTCATCCAAGTTTAGAAATTTCACGCACTAGCATCCAATTAAATGGAGTATGTATTCTCATTATGCGTAGAAATTAAAGCAATCATCAAAGGATAACACATCTTCTACTCAACACAGGAAAAAGCATCCATAAACCTATCTGCAAAAGCATAAAAACATGACCATATAATTCCAATTCTACAAAAAGTGCACAGCAAAAGGTGAAAACTTAAACTCATTTTGTAACTTGGTTGAAACTCAGACCCAAAACCTGTATTTATCAAATGCACTAAATCTACCATGATGTTAGCACCTGTTGTGAGAACCAAAAGGAATGCATATGTTCTACCACAGAAAATTGCAACTTTAAGTCCAAACTCAGCAGCCAACTTGACATCTATGACAGTAAGAAACTTCCTACTGAATAAGAACAGTAACCACAGAAAACAATGGCCAGGAAAGTGTTTATATCTATCTAAACTAGTCTGAAAGGAGGAAAGACTCTTTAACTATCATGTACTGGTCGAGAACTTTCATGTCTTACTGCATGCAATAGCAGTTATAATTTGTAAATCAAACGTGACTTCTGCAGTTAGTGCATCACTATCAAGTACTGCTAGCATCTTGCCAGAGTCGTAAGGTACTCAGTTACACCACTAAATAACTAATAATTTCCCTAAATTGAAAGGAACCATATCCAACATCAATTAGAAACTGGCAGAGAATCAGCCTTCTATGGCATAGAAAAACTGAAATGGCAATTCCTGTCCTAATACTCTAGCAGCATAACATGTATATCACCATACACACCAGCAGGAAAATGTTAAAACCATCAAACTACTAATCCTTGGATAGAAGCGTATACAATCGGCAATAAGCTTAAACACACACAAAAGCATCCCTTATGCGAGACTTTAGGTGTTGCGCAGTCCTGGAAAGACTGGAAGTGGAGTATCTTCCCTCTCGCAAATACAAACAAAAACTACAGGATAGTTTTTAACCAAACCTGGAGCCACCTCTACAAACACATGAAAAAACCACCCTTTTCGCTCCCATTAAACTCAAAGAAAACATTCTATAACTTCCACATCAACATTTGTATGGTAAAATGAAGAAGATATTCAATAAATCACTCACAAGAAAAAAGAAGAAGAAGAAGAAGAAGAAGAACAAAGAAGAAAATAAAATTGAAAAGTAACTAACCTGCCACAAGCCACACACTGAAGCCGCCCTTGCTTCCCATCCTCCAAATACTTCTTCCTATCAGCCTCATTCTCATTAATCACCTTCACAAAATGCAAAAACGCTTTCTTTAATTCACTCTGGTTCACTTCACCAACATTCCTATTATTATTACTACTGACAAACCCCACACCATCACCGCTACTAATCCTCATTTGCTTCCCCGCTCTCATTTCATCCCCCACATTACTAGTCCCGGCACCCCCCAAACTGTAATTTCTCACATTTGAATTGTTGTTGTTATAGTTACTACCACTACTATTCCCGTGCTTTACTAATTCCTCTTCAAATTTCCTCTTATTCTGATTTTGAAAACCTAGCACATCAGGGCTCCGTGGAGGGAAGCGAGGCCCACCGGGGAGAAATTCGGGGGTGGGCCCCCCGTGAAGGAACCGCGGCGGAAGAGGAGGACGAGGGAAGTCTTGGTAATCTGGGGGGAGAGCTAAGTAAGAACGGACGCTGCCGTCGGCGAGCATAATAGTGCGGCGTTCAAGCATGTGAAAGCCGTAGGTAGGTGGTGGAGGAGGGCCGAGGTCTGGGAACGGGAACGGAGGGACTTGTGAAGGTTGGATTGGGCCTGCAGTAGGAGTAGGGGGCTTGGGGGATCGCCCAGTGTTAGGCTTTGGGGAAGGGTTTGGTTTAGGGAGTTTCTGGTTGGATTGAGGTGGTGGTGGATTGTTGTTGTTGTTGTTGTTGTTGTTGGAGGTGGATTCCCAACGGGATTTGCGGTGGGGGGCAGGGGTGGAAGAGGAGGAGGGTTTGTGAGTGGAGGATTTGGGGTGGGAACCACCTGCCATCCTCTGGAAGAAAGTGAAATTAGGGGTTTTAATTGGATGTCAAGATTTGCAGTAGAGGAGGAGAGAGTGAAGGAGTTTTTATTATGTGGTTTCTGCGTTTACTTGCAGCAGGGACAGGCAGAGGATGGTGAAAACGGTCTGGTCTAGTCTATTAGAAAGGATGATCTCAAGGTGAACTGCATGTCGTCTTGATGAAAACGACAAGTCACCTTGACGTTTTTTAAGTCTTTCGCTTGAGGTTTAGAGAAATAGCGGGTGTGTCCTTCTGGATAAATTCGTGGGAGTCCGTTCTTTCGAAGAAAAATGAGGAAGGGATTGAAAGCGAAATCTGTGTGTGGAAGAAAAGGAATCAAGGTAAAGCCCATCTACTCTGCATCCAATCCTAGATAGGATTGGGTGTGTTTTCGTTCTTGGTTTTGCTCAGAACTCAATTTCCATGATAATTGCTTGTTGGTTGGTACGTAGGATGCTGCGGATTTAACTTCCTCAGCTTGGTTGAGTAAGAGCAAACAGGAACAAGAATGGCTGTGATTGTTGCAGCAAAAATATGCCCTTTTGTCACTTTCAAGACGATGAACAGAAGCTCTAGACCGGATGTTGACTCTAAGCAGCAGCAACTTCCATTCCTTCCTTCCTGCGTATTCTTTCTTTTCTGAATCAGAGCTGACAACGATGCACCCTTCATCAACCTTATTTCTTGATGGTTCTAATGCAACCTAACAGATAAACTGAAATCCAGGTGTGATGCTGTTCGAAATCTCAAGTTGCTTAGCCTAGTCGTCGACATGTCTTGGTATGTAGTGCTTCATTTGTTACAGTTCTGACCTTAAATTGCTTTCTCGCACCATTACAAGTACCGGCTGAAGATAAACCAACAGGAAGAAAAGGATGACGTAGTTGTTGGGGCCATCAATTCATTGTTTGATCCTAACGAGAAAACAAAATCCGGGAGATTTTTGCCGAAGGCATACTTAAAAGTCAGCTAGAGATGTTGTGAAGAACCTCCGCGAGTAACCCGAGGAAGATCCCAAGGATATTGCCAAGTTTAGACGGACTGCAGGTGCAGCAAAGGAGTCCATCCGAGAATACTTGGGCAGTTGGAGGGGACGGGAAACGGTAGCTTGTGAGATATGCGTCTTCAACGTGTTACCGTTGAGAGTTGTGGCATTCTGCCACTATTTACTTTCTTGGGGTTCACTTGCAGGAATCATTGCCGCGAACCTTTTAGCAAGGCTGTGTAGCATTCAACGGCAACGCATATGCATTGAGCAAATTCAGGGCAACCAAATTCTCACACTATGCACAAATGCATATGGATTTTCTTTCCAAATTGGTTGACATTGACATGATTTAGGTATAGGAATCTCAAAACAAAAAAATATATATATAAATATGAGAAGTCATTAAAAAAAAAAAAGGTTAGCAATTGCCAATTCATTCTCACATGAATCCCAAAGCCATCAGCATCTGCACTTGGAAAGCAACACCTCATAATGCTTGAAAAGATTATAGTCCCATGTTTAAATAACGTAGGCATTTCATATGACTGGAGCAAAGGTACTGCATCCTATTCAAGACAGACAATATGTCAAATTCACTTCATGTGCCATGGAATAAAGCGCAGAGTAATAATTTGGCAATCGCTAGAAACCAATTCCCCACGGGCCACAGTTCAGAGTTCTCAGTGTACATTCGCCAGTGGCCACAACCAAGAAGCTTCAGTAAAGTGACAGGTGCTAAAAATAAAGAACTATGAGCTCCATTTATTCTTGACAAATACACCTCCCCGCTGCTCCCTCTTTTTCCCCATGCGTCAGGAGGAAAACAACGTTTGAAATACCACGACATCAATTCATTACAAGTTCATAATACAGCTAACCATATGGGCAGTAGTCTATCATTCACAATATCCGTCCCCATAGTGGACTGCCATCAACAGAACAGTTGTCTGCCTACCAACACCACTTTTGCTTTATCTTATATATATGGTGCTCAGCTGATTATCAAAACCACAACTAGTAGAGATCACCAGAATAGATCCCATGGAGGACGCTTGAAGACAATGCATCCACTGTCACAGCACCTTTACGCAAATTTCAACCACCCTTAAAGTAATAGTGAAGCATTACGATCGTGACAGAACCCCTTTTGAGCTGCACATAACAAATCAGACACGCTTTAGAGTTTTTGTTATAAGAAATATTATGTGGTATGTGTAAGAAATCCTTCTAATGCTACATAGCTTTACAGTGTGCTGTGAAATAGGCTGCCTAATGGATAGTGAACTGCAAACAGATGATGAGAAATGACTTGTAAGGCTCTACCAGCCAATTTAAGAAAACTTGCTGGGGTAATTTAAAAAAGATTGTGGCTTCTTAACTACAAAACTTTGATGCAATGATTTGCTCAAGAAGAACCAAAGCGGAATCTTATATCAAGATGAAAAAGGAGAAATGATATTAAAGGAGGAACTTTTTGAGATCTACAAACTAGACACCTACCATACCTTTTTGTTAAGGTGGCCTCAAAATCAATGGAAAAATTAAGGAAAAGAGACTAAAGCAGTGTTATTGCACTTGACTTTCTCATATTTAAATCAACTTCAAAATTTAGATAATTTTACAAGGGGTGATGCTTTTGATGCCAGAGAAGTCACAGATGAAAACAAGAAATCAAACCTTGGCACGGTCCCGAGGCGACGTGGGTCAAATTCTGTAGCTTGTCGAAGTGCCCTGGCAAAAGCTTTGAAGGTTGCCTCAATAATATGATGAGAATTTCTTCCAGCAAGCTGTGCTCAACATTGGAACATTCTTTTATAAATATAAAAGTGACAGCAAACAGGATTAGAAAAGTTTCCTAGCTAATCATTACAAGGAAAATGTAAATTATAAGATTAAAAGGGAAAATTTGCAACAAAAAAATAACATGCAAGCCTACTTCTGAAAGATTTAGGATTGCAACAAAGATCATGGAAAACCTCCAAGCCTACTTCTGAAAGATTTAGGATTGCAACAAAGATCATGGAAAACCTCCAGTACTCCCATTGTACTGTCAACTTAGTACATCTCTAAACAAAATTGTGCAGTGTGTTCAATTAGCCATGTCATATATCGTAACATAAACCATAAAATCAACACATTTTCAATTATGAGAGTTAACCTTAAGACCAAAATCTGCCACCCATTCTACATTCTATGTTTTAAAACCTAGATCTAATTTTAATCCAGATCCCAACACCAAAACGAGATTCACTCCTAGATGCTTTTTTATTGTTTTCATGTTCTTATCCCTTGTTAATTCTTTATAGGATACCAATCGTGAGCTTTGTTACATATCTTGGGTTCTCTACAAGGAAAATAAACCATTCTTGTCCATGGATTCCACTTTGAACCACTTCCGAGTTTGTCTGTTGACTCTGGCAATTCATATCCTTTTGATGCTTGATGGGTAACAGCAGACCATAATTAAAAACATAAACAGAACTGTTTGAAGAGAGGAGTGAAAAAATCTATTTTATCTTTACAAAATAAAGATACAAAATATATTAGAGAGAGAGAGAGAGATCAAATGATGTTATTATGCAAATGTTAAACTTACATAAACTGAGTTGGAAAAAATAGATAAGTGACAGGGTTAGCGTGGAGGTGTACCAAGTTAACGGACCAAGGGAGTACTAGAGTTTTCATCTGCTCTTTTTTTTTCCAGAGAGTATAGTGAGAGAATATAGATAATCCAAGCACAAAGATAGTGAAGACTGTTTGTGCATTACAGCCAATAGCACTGGAATGCTTCAGGTTAAATTGAAAATTTTAAGCATAAATTATATTGTTACCTGCTGAATGTGCAGCGTCATCCCAGAAGTATTCACCAATGACTGGAAAAAGTGTTCCACCAACTAAAAACAGAAATTTAAAATTAATCATGAATATCCTTAACAGTCAATCTTAGAAAATGGAAGATTTTCAAAAAAGAAAAAAGAGGGAGAACAATGTTCCATGTTCAAAATAATAAACCAAGTTAGAAATTCCAAGGTGTGAACTATGTCCACATCAAGTTGTCATCTTGAGACTTTGAACAATATCAAAGAGTTGACAGCAGGCAAAAGAAAATGAAATCGTTGTTGCAAAAGGGAAGAAAGTAAAGTGGAGCACCTGAGTGTCATATTTTCCGACTCTCTGAGTAGGGATTTGCAAATCATAACCTAAATATGGACGGCCAGATAAATCCTGAAAGAAAATAAAACTCAATTCAATACAAATATGCATCAGAAAATTAAAATAATAATAATAAAAAATGATATGATGGGAAGCTAATCCTTCTTAAGTAAATACAGCCCATATGATGCATATGCACAATGATTTTAGTCTTGACTTCAATGAAGCCTCTGCAAACTCAAGCTGTCTGAGTCCATTTCATAATTAAAATGCATTATGATCACAGAACTGAATCTTTGACATGGCTATTCTCCACCTTCAAATGAGCAATGCCAAGCAAAGTGACAGATTATGCAACTGTGCAATTCTTATTGTGCATGTTGCGCACGCACAAATGACAAATGCACAACCAAGAGCTTGAATGTTCAATGTGCAGGATGAAAATCACAAAGTCGCATCACCCACAACTGTGATGACTGATGACTATTTCTCTCCAAATTCTACCCCCAACCCAGAAACCTCATGTCGTGAACAAAGAAAAAAATCACCATAAAACTAAATTTTGTGGATCAATCTCCACTACCAAAATGAGCAATGCTAAGAAGAGTTAATGGTGACATCTGCGTAAATACCCACCATGCATTTTACACACAGGTGTATGAGTCCGCATAACCATGCTCCAAGGCACTCAACAAGCATGTTGACATTGCAGTCATGCCACAACTATGCTTAGTATCTCTCTTCCAAACTTCCACTCAATCCTACCCTAGGACCTCATTTAGTGCCATTCTTCTCCATTTTCCAAAACAAGACAATCCTTAGCAAAGTTGCAAGTGATGCAACTGTGCAATCTTCACCATGCTTGTTGCATATGTGTGAATGAAGACCGCATACTGATAACTGTGTGATTTGCTTAGAGGGTAGCATGGGTAAGCTTTCGAAGTGGCGATACTTTGAAAGTGGGGGGAAAAGGTAGAGGTGTTTGGTTAGTAGCTACAAAGTGATACTCATAATGACAATTACCGTGTATAACTTACCAAGGAAACATGTATTAATGCCTCATCAAGAGGAGCTGAGAAGTCACCAAAACGATTAATCCCTTTCCTATCCCCAAGCGCCTGCAGCAAAGCCTGCAGAGGCAAATTCTCACATATTACCCCTCATTTCCAGAGACATAAACTCGTAGATACCAAAGGGAGAGAGTGTTTTACACAAGCAAGAGCATAATTAAAAAAGAAAAAACAGATGATTAATGCTTAAATCTACATTTAGAAGATACAAAATAAGAAATTAAGTAGCAATAACAATAATAATAATCAAGATGTAGATTAAAAGGAAACTGGGAGAGAGAAAATATAATAATAGTCACATACAGTTCCAACAGCTAGGGCAACATCTTCGTTAGTGTGATGATCATCAATGTGAATATCGCCAGTTGCCCTCACATGCAAATCAAAAAGCCCATGCGAAGAAAGTTGCTAAAAACACAAACCAACCAAATAATTAGAGAGAGCATAACATCTCACAGTAACCAAAAACTAGAGCTAATAAAATCCAAATAAAAAGAAAAGATTACTCACATCTAACATGTGATCGAGGAAGGGGATGCCAGTAGAAGAATCAGCAATTCCAGTTCCATCCAAGTTAATCTTGACAAACACATTTGTCTCTTTAGTCACTCTCTTCACTTCCCCAATCCGAGCGCTTCCTGAAAAAAGGCAATCAAAATTGGCACCGGAAAGAGACTGGCTGAAATCAGAGAGTAAATGAAGAAGGGAGAAATTTGTACCGGATTCGATGGGAGAAGAGGTGGTTAGAGAGGAACCGTTGGCCTGAAGTGGAGTGGCAAGTGGTTTTGTGGTGGTAGTAGTATGGAAATCCATTAGCAAAGGAGTTGATGAGAAGATTGGGTTAGGGTAGTGAATGCGCGTGGGCACCAGATTTGTGTGAGAGATGGTGGGTGTGGGTAGCCTTCTTGGTTTTGTTAGTGAAGAAAAAGTAGAGGTGCGGCTTAGGACTCCTGAGACCTCCATTTGTTTTCTTCTACTGGGATTTGCTTGCAAGGTTAAGCGCTGCGCTTTTCCTAACTTCAATCACACACACCCAACGCGCCAGCTGCGATCAGAGTCCATTACCGTAACGGCGTCGTTTTATAACCATCGTCTTATTCTTCTTCTCTGTTTTTTTTTTTTTTTTTTTTTTTTTTTTTTTTTTTTTTTTTTTTTTTTTTTTTTAACTCAGATTAAAAAACATTCTTAATAAAATGGTTTGGGATAGAATCATTTATGTGTTTTAAAAGTATTTTAAAACATTTTTATTTTTTATTTTTATTTTTATTTTTTGTATTTTCAGATGTAAAAAATAATTTTTTTAAAATAAAAAATAATATTATTTTAATATATTTTTAAATAAAAAAATATTTTAAAAAATAACTATTACTATATTTTAAACACTTTTTAAATTGACTAAATAACTTATTAATAAATAGATTTATTTCATAAATTTATGTTTGTGATACTTATTACTATATCACATGGAAAAATGAAGATCCTTTTGAAATTAAGTTAGA
>Ga0325405_1001470_pt1 | contig 23860 bp, 11 predicted proteins | sample PopdelMetagenome_21_FD_205663 | JGI IMG/M metagenome (GOLD analysis project Ga0325405, IMG submission 205663) | Populus deltoides microbial communities from Bellville, Georgia, United States - Xylem-Control-R2 | ecosystem: Host-associated > Plants > Phyllosphere > Stem > Wood/Secondary xylem...
TCAATACATCCTAGGTCTTGCCATCCATTCATCTGACAAAAAAGAATATCCAAACTACTTTGTCAAAGTTTATTCTAGATTTGATTGAGCTTATAGGTCATAGCTTCTAAGATTTTGTTCACTACCACAATATTGCTAAAATAAGCTATAGTGACAATATTCATTATTCATCTATATATGTATATTGGTTGATTTTTTTATTTGATAATAAATATATTTTTAAATTAATTTATGCATTAACCAACGGAAAATTCTTTTCCAAATAATTTTAAGAGCGATCATAAACTACGTATTTCTTATATCAAATTTCTAACCATATTTGATATATATATAAAAAGTACAAATGGTATCCTTTTCAAGGGAGAAAAGAGAAGGGCGGTCCGAGAGAATTACAAGGCCACGAGGCACATGGTGGAAGCTATAACTGGGAGAAAGTCCCGCATTTCGCGGCGCTACAAAGGGAGAGGAGTAAGCACGTGACATTTCCTCCTTTACCACCAACATCCTCTGGCGATGCTCGGCTAAAAAATAGCAAATTAGAGAGGTATCGAGTTAATCGATGTTTTGTTAGTTAATTGGGATCTGTGCACTAATCATCAGGTTGTAAGAGTAAGAGTTAATATCTTCCCTTTGGTGACGGGGTGAACCGAAACTGTTGATAAGTCAACCGTTAGTTTACCCCCTCATGTGACCACATAGGGTCTGTGCTATGAACTCTCTTCACCTAAAGCTCAAATTCCCAGGCAATGTGGGGCTACCATGTCATCCTCTAACACACATGTTTATTATTACGTTTGTTTTTTAAAATATATTTTATTTAAAAATATATTAAAATATTTTTTTTAAAAAAATTATTTTAATATTAACACATCAAAATAATTTAAAAATATAAAAATAATTTTATATAAAAAATTTCAATTTTATATAAAACAGTGTTTGAACTATATTTCCATACAAAGTTTTAAAACTAAAAATATGTACAACCTCTAAAGCTTCAAAGAAATCGATCCTTAAACTAATGTTTAAACATGTTTTTTAATTAAAAATTTATAGTAATAATATATATTTTTATTTTTAGCATTAAAACTATATTAATAAAGAAGAAGAAAAGGAAGAAATGAAGCATATATATCGCATGTCATTCTAGGAATGATCCTTTAGACTTGAACATTGATGCAGGGTCCAGACACAGATAATGCATGTTTCGCAGCAAATTTGAACCCCCCCACCCCCTCTCCTCGATATTGACGGTCGTCGTCTAGCCTCGTCACCGAGCTTAAATCGAGAACAAAACTAATTAGGATATATAACTAATTAGGATATATATATATATATATATATATATATATATATATATATATATATATATATATATATATATATGGCCGTAAATAGAACTTGGTTGGATGTATTAATTATAATTAATTAACGAGATTAATAATTATGTTTATTGAATCATTAATTTTATAGCCACCTAAGCTAGTTCAAGCGTACGAATAAAGTAAAATATTAAAAAAATAAAAAAGATAATAATTAAAACTACAAAGAATAACTCATCAGAAACTATATTTATTTTTTAGAAATTATCAATTCGAGTCCCATAAAAACCTCAAGATCACACTTTAAGACTCGTAAAATTAGTCGAGGTACACACAAGCTGGCTCGGACACCTATATTTTTTTAAAAAATAATAATTTGATTTTGGTTAGCAATTAATTTCCTTGGAGAATTGGGTTGATAGTAAATCTTCTCCTTCACATAAACACAAGTTTGCCTCCTTTGCATATACAGCACGAGATTCCACCAGCTTCTTTATGTATATATATCAATTTTTGTTTTTTCATTGACTATTGATACCAAAGCATCTATCTAAACTTGAATTGTTCTGTGGCCAGCCAGCCAGCCAGCCAGCATTTTCCACACCAGCAAGCGATGGTTAAATATATTATAGCACATCCTAGCTAGCTAGTCCCATCTTTCCTACAAGATATTTAAGCAAAAAGATCCATGAAAAAGAAAAAACACTCAATATTCTTCTATTGTTAATCCAATCACCATTATTCTATGCAAGGCTTATTTATAATGACAAGTCTTCGTATAGAGCATATAGTAAAAAAGAAAAAGAAAAAAAAAAGAGTGTAATTAATTCACGGGTTAAATTAAGACATATTCATGCATGTAATTAATCCTTTAAGACAATAAGTACTTCAAGTCTCTGGTTCACCGTACAAAAAGTAGAATTAATTTGTTAACCCTGCTAGCTATTTTTTGGCGCTCCCATCTTATCATTTGTCTGAGTATTCATTCTTCATTTGTTTCAGTTTAGATAAATATTTGTTAATTTATTTGTTTGTCAATCCAATCCCTAAATTAGATAAATATTAATCAATGGGCTCTTAGCTAGGTTGCTGCCTCATGCAGGAAATCGTTAAATCAACCTCTCATGATCTTGACAATGTTCTCATAAATATATATATATATTTTTCTTACATTAGACCCCATAAGAAAATTAAGATAATAATAATAATAATAATATAAAATGCAAAAACTCGTTATGATGCCCGAGACTCCCTATGGGATGTGAGCAGCATGATAAAAGCCTCTAACTTATCAAATCTTCTTTCATGGATAGCCAAGGAGACAAATTAATAAATTATTAAAATAAAATTAATAAATCTTGGTTGTCACAAAAGAAAACAATATATAGTTTTTAAACATTTTATCGGGATTGCCAAGAACATAATAATATAAAAAAACAAAGTAAATTATTGAGCCATGCGAACCCATTCTGCCTTGGAGGATGGATGAGGAGTCTGAGTAAGCATTTATTATTGGTTATTTAGAAATATATTAAAATAATATTTTTTTTATATTTTAAAATTTATTTTAAATATATATATTAAAATAATTTAAAAATATATAAAAATAATTTTAGATAAAAAATTTTAACAAGAAAAGTACAACAGATTTCATCTCGATGTCCCCAACAGGCAGCACGATGAGGTAAACAGAAAAATAAAATAAAATACTGCATCCTCTTAAATAACAAAACAAAAAGGTTCTCCGTGACACTTAACACCGTCAACCCCGCCGCAACGACGTTAATAAAACGCCGTTTTCTTGAAATAACGGAAAAACAATGAAGCATGCTAGAGAATAAATTGTATAAAAGAACCCAAAGCAAACGAACACCAGAGAGAGACAGAGGAATAAGAGAAATCAGAGAGGTTTCTCCGACTTGCAATCCTTTCTAGCTTCCTCTGCTGCACAGCTTTTTCTCTTTCTTTTTTTGCAGCAGAAACCTATTTATTTATATCGAAACTCAAAGGAGATTCTTTGTGCATTTTCGTTCTCGTCGAAGCTTGCTTCGGTTTCGATCATTTCCGGCGTAGAATTTCGTGTTCGAATTTCTTGTTTTTCTGAAACTGGATAGCTCGGTTTTTGGAGCTGAAATAGGGACGGAATCTCACTCAATTCAGATCAAAGGTACCTTTTAGCTTCAATTAACTCTGAGATTATTTATTTTGGCTTGAATTATGGATAGTTTAATCTTAGAAGTTCTCTAAACATTGAATTCTGATTTAACATGAATTATTTTAACTGTAATTCTATTGCAGATTTCATTAATATCTGTAGTTTGGTGGCCCGAAGTTCGTTCTTCTTTCTCTGAAGTTGTGAGAGAGGATTTTGATCCCTGTTTTCAAAGCATAAAAAGAGTCAGTTTTATTAGAAAAAAGTGAATGTCCTCTCCGATCTAAGGCGGAGGTGCCATACCTTTTTAAAGAATCTCAATTTCTACGGATCTGATAAGAAGCAATTAATTAGATATTTATTTCATTACAAAATATCTATCTCCGCTTTGGATGGAGCTTCCTCAACAACGTCCTTTCGGAACTGAAGGTATTTTAATTACTCATACATATTCCTTTTAATTTGTAGTTTCGATTTAGCTTAGCATATGGATTATGAAATGATTAAAACAAATCGCAGTGTAGTGGTGTTATTAACTGTGGTTATGAAGCATGTTCTTAACAGGAAGGAAACCAACACACGACTTTCTTTCACTGTACAGTCATTCCTCAACCGTGCAACAAGATCCAAGACCACCTTCTCAAGGTATTATCATTTTTCGTTTATAGATCTGGTAAAAAAAGAAGAAAAAATTGTTTCTGGTTTTTCAAAATGGAAAAAGATTTTTTTTTTTTCTGGTTTATGGGTGTGGGTTCGTGGATGCACGTGACACGAATTGAATGATGGGATATGGGCCAGTGAAGTAGGGTGGGGTAGGGTAAACAGGGGTTTGCCAAATCCGAAAAGGAAAGAGTTAGCAGTTAGCAATTAGCACCATCAGATTGGCCATATGTTGTTTTGTTTTTTATGGGACCCATCTTCTAGGAGTTAGACACGATGTGACATGTCACATGATTCGCATCCACTCCCTCTGTTATGCAGGTTGTAGTTGTAATTCTATTCACAAATCACGATCACGATCACGATCACGATCACAAACTATTTTCCTTGTGTAAAGAGAGGCGCCCCTTGTTTTCCGGTCAACAAATTTAATTTTTTATGATTAACTATATTAAAAAATAAAGAAAATAACACGGAGTAAGAAAGTCTTGGAAAAATATAAAAATGTTGCTGTTGGGAATAACAACGAAATGGATAAAATGAATTGCACAGATTTCAATGAAAAAAGAGGAGAGAAAATAAAAAGAATGAAAGTAAAATGAGCTCTGGGAGGCCCATGAAGCTACAATGATAGCACCCTAGTATAGTTAAAAATATCATGATGAAATGAAATTCAATAACATTGAAGGCAGTGAATTATTTGTCGTTTTTAACCACGTGTATTATCCACTAAAGTTATTAATGGTGACATTACTTTGGTGGTGTTGTATTTAGCTCATCTATTTTAACTATTTTTTGCTAATTTTTTTTTTCAGGAAATTAACTCCAATTTTAACTAGTTTTTTTTTTTTGACAAAACAGTTTAATTAATTAAGTAGTTAATGATTAAGCAATTAAGAAAAGTAACTAGGATTACTTGATTAAAATTCCTCTACACTGTAAAAATGGTCCTTAATTACTTGATTAATATTTATAGTTTCTTAATTGAAATATTAGGTGTTGGGTCAGTGAGGGGATGGTGGCCGGTAATTTTTTTTATATTTAAAATAGAGATAATTTATTTTAAATCATTGAGAAAATCACCATCCAAGAGATCGCATCTTAATATAAGATTTTAAAAAAGGAAAAAAAATATTTGAGAATGACTTTTTTTGACGTGTTGAATATACGGATTGTTAATCTAAATAAAAAATTGTCAAATTTTGATTTAATATCTTTTCATAAACGAGTAGGGTAATCTTTATGAATCTTCTTATGCTAATTATTCTGCCATATTTTTGGACATAAATATTCCACATGTTTTTGTTTCCCTCCTGGTTGAAAAAGAAGACACCATGTTTTTGGATCTGTTTTGATTGTCCATTTGCTTAATTTCTAAATTATTAATTATAAATCATCACTCCACTTGCCAAATTAAACTAGTTCAATTGTAAATTTCAAAGTAGTACAGACTTTGAGAAATCTTAGTCAGAATAAATCCATTAATAAGGGTCAGATCTGAACTGGAAATCTTCCATCTTTCCATGCTTGAACAGGTGGCTTCCTCCAGACACATGATTTTCTACAACCACTAGAACAAGTAAGCAAATCCACCGCCAGAGAAGAAACCAACGTTGAGATCTTGACAATTGAGAAGCCACCGCCTCCGGCACCACCACCCTCGGTGGAGCACATCCTCCCTGGAGGCATCGGGACGTACAGTATAAGCCACGTATCGTATTTCAACCAACGAGTTCCAAAGCCAGAAAACACAATATTCTCAGTAGCTCAAGCTAGCAGTACCGATAAAAATGACGAGAATTCCAACTGCAGTTCTTATTCAGCTAGTGGATTCACACTTTGGGAAGAATCCACATTGAAAAAGGGAAAGACAGGGAAGGAGAATGTGGGAGAAAGATCCAATATTATCAGAGGTACTTAATAATTATCTGTACTTTCCATGTTCTGTCTGTTTACTTTCCATTGTTGTGCTTTGCATGTGCATGTGCAGTCCATCTCCCTCTAGCAACATACAGCCAAGAGATGTGATGTTAAATATATCGATGAGGTGTTATTGTAAATATTGCAATACAAGAGACGTAAGTGGAATATAATAATACTACATGTCAATCTAGCTAGAATAAGCACTTAGTTACTATACTCGTTTAATATTGAGGATGAGATTCAAACTCGCTCGATAATCAAAAGCTAGTCGTGATGTCCATGAAACTTCCATGTCTAAAATCTCAAAAACTTTTAAAGCTTTTCTATCTTATTTTTTTGCTATATTATTTTCTATCTCACAAACTCAATTTTTTTTTTTAATCATCACTACGACCACTACAACCAAACCCAACCTCAAAATCTTTGCCCCGAATAATTTTGGTTGATTTTGAGCAATAACAAACTGTAGTCATCATGTTAGAAACATAGTCATATTAGGACTTCACTATTTGGTTAGGTCCATGGTTCAAGTTGGTTCGGATCATCTCATGCTCATGTTATATTACTACAAGTTCAGTTTTGAAGACCAAAGGCATAGACAAGGTCCAAGCTGCGAAATCAGCCCAAGATAGTCTCATTACATGGCTTCTCTCACGAATGGTACTCTCGGGTCTAAAATAGGCAACCAAATAACTAAGAGGTTATTATTATAAATAAAACAAGATGTAGTTTTCAATATGACGAGTGAGATTTAAATGAGACTAATAATATGACATTGCATGGTAAATCGGTCCAAGTCTTCATAATATTTTATTTGAAATTCGAATAGGTAGACCACCCCATCATAAAAGTTCTCTGCTCTTTTTTTTTTTTCTCCTCTCATATTGATATTATCATTATGGACCACAATAATAATATCAATATTTTTTTACAATATATAGATTTCCCATTTATTATACGTAACTATTTTTCAAATAAAATGTCTTTTTAGCAATAATAGAATAAATTATTTAGTACAAAAATAGCGGGGCTAGAGTTCTGGGCCGAACTTTTAATAAGCTTTAAGTCCACTCGCATGGCCCAAACAAAATATCCAATGACAGTATTGTTTTAAATGATATTTCGATACAATATTTTAGTGATAATTGGAAATGTTTGGCGCGTAACAGAAGCGGCAGCGAAGACGGATCAGTGGACGACGTCAGAGAGGCCGTCACAGTCTTCATCGAACAACCATCGCAATAGTTTCAGCTCTCTTTCTTCCTCACAGTCGGTTTCCTTCTCCTTCTTCTGCATGTTTCTTGGGTTTTTTTTTTTTTACTGTTAAAATATCATGATGAGATTTTGTTTTGTTGGTAATTGAGCAGGCCACCAGGGCTGAAATGTACCCAGAGCTTCATAGAAATGATAAAGTCAGCCAAAGGTAGTAACTTGGACGATGATTTAGACGATGAAGAAACGTTCCTCCTTAAGAAAGAAACCCCTTCTCCTATCCATAAAGGTGTGTGTGTGTGTGTGTGTGTGTGTGTGTAGAAAATAAATGTATAAAAATTCTCTTATTTGAAAAAAAATATTATGTGTGCTCTGTTTGAGTTACATGTTTGTGAAATTGATGACTTTGTTTTTTCTTTTTTCAGGGGAATTGAGGGTAAAGGTGGACGGAAAGAGCAATGACCAAAAACCTAACACGCCTAGGTCAAAGCATTCTGCAACAGAACAACGTAGGAGGAGCAAGATAAATGACAGGCATGCATTAATTTCTTACATTGAGAAAACCTGAGGGTCTTTTCCTTTAATCAGCTACTTTATAATGTTGTTGACGTCTTGTTACAAGTGAAGTTTCAGTTATCTAAGAATGTTAATTTGGTAAAGTAATACAATTCCATACAATCTGTTCCTTTTGTTTCTACTGGTTAAATTATGAAGGCTGATGGATATAAACTAGAAAAGGCCCTAAATAAAGCTAATTAGTTCAACTTTTCTTGTTGAATAATTACGACTGCTTTTATCAACTTTATGCTGTACTAAAATTTCAAAGTTTTCATGCAGATTTCAGATGTTGAGAGCGCTCATTCCTCATGGCGATCAAAAGAGAGACAAGGCATCTTTTCTTTTAGAGGTACATACTCTTCTTATAAAATTACCGTTCTTTCTTTCAGTGTACGGTGTAAATGATGGAGTCCGTGAATCATTTTACAGGTCATCGAGCACGTTCAGTTTCTACAGGAGAAAGTACAGAAATATGAAGGATCATACCAAGGATGGAACCACGAACATGCAAAACTGGGGCCATGGGTAAATTCTACATAACCTCCACATTTTCCAATGTTTTCGTGGCCACTATATCGTTTATTGAGTGTGAAAATCATTATTGTTACAGTCTAATAGTTGGCTCTCCATTGTTTAAAACAGAGAAACAATAGTAGGCCCGTGGAAAGTTCTGTTGACCAGTCTCGAGGCGAGAATAGTGGTGTTGGTCCTGCATTATTGTTTGCTGCAAATTTAGATAAGAAAAACATAACCATTTCTCCTTCCATTAATCCTGGAGGAGCACGGAATGCAGTCGAATCTAATATGAGCTCTGCTAGTACCTTCAATGCAATGGATCACCATCCGAACCTCGGAATAACAAATAAAGCAATGCCATTTCCTATCTCGCTGCAGCCGAACCTCTTCCATCCTGGCAGGATCGCAGGTGCAGCAGCACAGTTTCCACCCCTACTGGCATTTGATGCGGAGAACACGGCAACTCAACCTCAACCATGCCATGCAATATCATGTACCTCTGACGGGGCTGTTGCTAGTGATAAGCTGAAACAACAGAATCTGACTGTTGAAGGTGGTACAATCAGCATCTCTAGCGCGTACTCTCAAGGGTGAGTTTGCATATTACAATTTATGGTTCCGATAGCCTGATGATAGGTCAAAATCTTTCAAGGAGATCATAACTAACACAAAATTCAATCACATCTATGGTGATCTTTGAAGCGCCAATTTCTTCTAGCGCTCGTCTACTAGCTGCTTTAGGAATTATAAATTACCTGTCTCTGTAGCATTGGACAATACATTCCTATTCATGTTATACATAGCCTGCTTGCTTCTGCTTGATTGTTTCTAGCAGTCTTGAAATTCATGCAAGGGGAGAAAAGGTACATGCATACTTGTTCGGAGATATTGAACTTCCACCTTGATATCTTATGTTCAGCAGCGTTACTCTTGAAGATATCCTCTTCTGACCTCCTTGCACAATTAGTTGCTAAATATTAGAAGGGTAACTTGAAGGTTACTTCTAACAATACAGGTTTTGTTTCTACAATATGCTAAACTATATATGAATCTTTTCAATTCCATGAAACTCCTTTTTTCAGGTGTTTGCAAATTGGTTTCTTTAGATTCTTTCCAGTGACAAGAAATAACATTGTTTTGCGGTGTCGGCATCATCTCAATACTCTCATCATCTGGATGTTTAACTTTGCTTATAGCTTCATACGTTTGTAAAAAAGATAAAGCCTAGCATTTTTTGTTGCTCACTTATTATGGGAAGTAGCCTTCTCTGTAGCCCTATAAGAAGAGAATTTGTTGAATTATGAGTCAAGTAACGTACACTGTATTGGCATTAAACAGGTTGCTAAATACTTTGACGCAAGCTTTACATAGTTCTGGAGTAGACTTGTCTCAGGCCACCATATCAGTGCAGATAGAGCTCGGGAAAAAAGGGAATGGTAGACAAACTGCGCCAACATCCATTGTTAAGGTTTATTGGCATTAAGCTACTTTGGAGTAATTTCAATTACCGTTTCCATCAAATCACTCCTAACCTTTTTTCCTTTTCTTTTTCACTAACGTAGGATAATAACGTCCCCCCTAGCAATCAAGGCACAATACGTTCAAGAGTTTCAAGCGCTGAAGAATCTGATCAAGCCCTGAAGAAGCTCAAGACAAGTAAAGGATAGAGCAACAGCTGCATAATTTTGTTCTTTTTTTTTTTACTTGATTTTTTCATTTTTTGTTACCCTGTCCTATCATGGGGTTAATTCATGTCTTCTCCTGGCTTATAAAAACTGCCCAGTTGAGACTGAGATGACTGTACATGTAGTTGCTTTCATTTTGATGGAATGCACAGAAATCCTAGCACACATATATGTAATTTTTTCCTCCTTTTGTGCATCGTTATATTCATAGAGGTGTCCATTGTGATGTTTAGAAGGTGCCTTTTCATCTAAACCTTTCTACTCATATGAAGTTTATAAATAACTGTCAGAGTTTGTGATTACAGGTATATGGCGTATTCCACAAACTAGGAACAGGAGAAGAGAGATGCTGAAATCTAAAAAAGGGCTCATGACTGACTCGGGGTGATGTCCATCAGTATGACAAGTCTTTTTTGCATTAAGATCACTCCCTGAATCGATTGGACTTACTTTCGCATGAAAGTTATGGTTTTGTTGAGTTCTGGTATGTTGATCTGAAGCTTAATGTGAATGGCGTTCGATATCAGTAGATGAAGGAGTGCGGTAGTGGCTGTTATTGCGTTGCCTCCTGACTGCTTCCTGATGTGTCTTTAGAAAGGTGGAGTTTAAAATTACGTAATTTTGCAAGTATTTTTTATTTAAAAATATATTAAAATAATATTTTTTATTTTTTAAAAATTATTTTTGATATTGATATATTAAAATGATATAAAAATATTAAAAAAATATTAATTAAAAAATAAATAAAAAATTTAAATTTTTTCAGAAAAATTTTAAAAAACAAAACCAAATCACAAAGGCTGAGTGAGATTTCGACCGGTCCCTCTATAAAAGCAATTCTAAGGCAACGTGTCTAATGGTGTGTGCATGTGTGCTTTCATTACTTGCCCTTTTCTTTTTATATCCAGGGTCCTCCTGTTTTTTTACCCATCCTCTAATTATACCTTTATTTAATGGTTTTTTTTTCCCTAAAAAAAATGGATACTTACCCAACAACTTGATGATAAAAAAAAGTTATACTAACTACATTTAAGGTCTATAATTTAACCATAAATAAAATGACATGAAAAAAATTCATAAAAATACACTTGTTAAATTCTAAAAAATTGATTTTCAAATAATATTAATAGAAGAAAATACTCATGAAAAACTCAATAAGTCAACTTAGAGAAAATTACTAAAAACCTCTTATTTTAAGTATTGGAACACTAAGTATAATAATTTTTCATAATTACACTTTCTAATCAGTTTAAAATAATGAATTATACATTACATATTGAATCATAATCTATTAACTTGGTTAACAAAAAAAAAAATCTAAAACATTACAAAATCACTTATAACACACATCATTTTGTCACAAATTGAATCAATAATACTAACACAATAGCTTTCAATTCCATCCACCCAAATCTTCACTATCATCCACCACCATCTACGCTAACACCACCACATCACTCGATAACAACTGGCCATCCTCATTTTTTTTCACTACCATTGAACAACAACCTATACCTTTAACAAACCACAAAAATCTCAAATCCCCATTCACCCACGTTATACCTCTCTTTAAAATAACCCGAATCATATCAATTTTCATCATTCTCTCACTGAACAAAAATAATTTTTTTTTTTAATTTCAAAATCTCTTTTGATTCAATCAGTAATGGCCTATACCACACTTCCTTCTTTGCCATGCTTAAAAATTATAGTTATGCAACGACTTGTGGATGTTGACATGCTTGATATTTATATGATTTTTACCGTATTTTTACTTTTATTTTTGTGCTAGTTTATTTTCAAATTCTCTATTTTATATATTTTGAATTTATTTTTATGTATATATAAAAAGAAATAAATTTATAGAATCATAGGCTTTACAATGGAAAATCAGTATTTAATCCTTGAATTCTAACTAAGCATTATCTTCATGAGAGTCTTTCTTTGCTATCCTCTCTTAAGGTGGCCGAAGCCTATGTCATTCCCCCAACAAGTATATTTTTGTGTTCTTCATGTGGCAACATCAAATTCTTATTCATTATCGCGTGACAAGGTGTTCTACACATTCCAATTATAAAGTACCACTAAATATGTTAAAGGATCGTATTCTTTTCAATAACCTCACCAAGTTTATCACAATGTTGTCAAGTAGTACACAATTAAGTTTAACATATACATTCTCAAGGATTCTCCCATCTAAATTTTTATAGGACAAAACATGGGTATTAACATTAAGTGTTCATTTCATCAATTCTGTACTATATTATTCCAAGTGTTAGAAAACTTTAATCAACAATAAATTCCAAGTAAAGATTAGAGCTTGATTAGTCCTAGCTGGTTTAGTCTACCTAACCCCAAATACTGTTTGGTGTTTTAATCGTAACTAAAGTTTAACAACTCTTTTTCGAGCATAGTTTGTCTCTATAGAAAGCTAATATATATGGCTAAAACTTTTATGAAGGACACAACACCTAATTTTTCCATTTACATGTCTAAACTCACTCATTACAACAAAAGAAATCTATTAAGTACTATGTTAATTTGGATCCTTACTCAGTGTGTTTCTCATATCTGGAGTTATACAATTCCAAATAAGTGAAGACTAGTTCCATATGAAATATAACATCCATACCTACAATGTTTATACAGACATTAGCTCCAAATGACATCGTTTTAAGGCTCAAAATTAATAATTACAGTAGCACCCAAAATATATCCAGTACTATATTGGTCTGGACCTATACTCAGTGTTTTTTCTCATATCTGGAGTTATACAACTCCATATAAGTTGAGACTAGTTCCATTTACAAGATAACATCCATACCTACAACTTTTATAAAGACAGTAACTCTAAATTACATTTTGTTCAAGTTGTAATTTCGACTAAAAATTGGCTATTAAGACTGTCAGAATTTTAATTACATAAGAAATAAATTTGATAAGCACACTAAGTGTTTTTATGCATTACAACATCCATTATCATTACTCCATGTTCAAAGAAACTCTCATTTTCTACATATTTTCAAGAATCCTAGAATCACAACATTTGAGGTTTTTCAATTATCCTTTACTAACTATGAAATCAAGGAGGAAACCTAAGGAAGAACACTTTTATCAATAATTTCGAGTTCAAATTGAAAAGTTACCAATTTATTCTTCAATTTTTCTTCCTCTTCATCACCCATACTTGTCCCTCAAGTTCCTCTCCTCCAACCAAGCTTCTTAATTTCAGCTTAAAAGTGTTTCTCTTCTCATAACCTATTTGCAAGCTTCAATCTAATAATTTGAAAAGATTTCTCAAGTGATTTTTTAAAAAGAGGCAAGAGAGAAGCCTTTTTTTTTAAAAATCCTTTTAGCTGTTGTTTCACTTGAATAGTAGCAACAAGCATAGTGATATTAGGTTGTATGGGTCAATTACTGTTATACCCCAACTTTCCCCCCTAAATTTCAGTTTATTGCATTGACTCGACATTGTGTCTTTAGTTTTAGGACCTTTCTAAACTCCGATCGATCTCAAATTTTAACCCAAGGTACAACATTATATCTTAAGACCCCACATGACATTTCAGCTTGATCCAATGGTTGGATTGGTTGATATGTTCAATATTATAAATTTGGACAGTTATAAATTTCACGCCAAAAATCCGACTTTTGCATACCATATAATTTACTTAAATCATCTTTGATCTTAGACTAATTCTTTAGAGATTCCTATTCATAATTATTATAAATTTGTTTATGAGTTTCTTACCACTTTTAGGTCCAAAAGCGCGATTGTGCACGAGAATTATACTGAAATTCATCATTTCTCACGCAAAAGGTCATGCATTGATTTATTTGATATTTCCTTCTATTTTACACATAATATCACCCAATTTATAAAATTTCCTCTAAATTATTATTTTTACCTGGTCAAGGAGTTTTCACGATTTATCATTAACTAATATTTCGTAAATGTTCATCCCAATTCATAAGATTTTCTCCTTAATTTATCATTTTTCAATTGATAACTATTCTATTTAATCTAGATTTATCTATTTTTGACTTGAGGTTTACACCTATTCACTATGACTGGTTATTGGTGACTCTGACTTGGTTTTCTCACTCTTTGTGCTTGCTCGATCTTTTTGTGAGGGCACTCTTTTTTGTAATGTCCTCTTTCACCATAATAATGACATCCTTGCTTTAGATATTGACAGGTTCTCCATCGATGACCCTCTCCTTAGTATACAAAATATCATCCCAAGGGGACTGAATAGTCATTAGGGTGTCTTTGTTCACATCGTACACAAGAAGGGTAGGTAACATTCTTTTGGTCGCTAGATCCCCCCGATCGGTTAGTCCTTGGGTGGGTCTGTCCTTCTATTACCCTTCCATCTGTTTGTTGGTGAGGAGAACCCACTATCGTCACTCCTCTCTTCTTAAACTAATTAAACATTCCACTCTTCCCTTTTTTTGAAAGTGGTGGCCTATTGGCAGAATAGTTAATGTCCCTCTTCTTACCAAGTTCTTATAGCCCCTGATAGCCTTCCCCAATGCATGCTTCCAATGATTGTGCTGCCTCAATTAATTCCCACACTATTTTGAATTGCAAGGCAATTAATCCATGCTACAATTTTTGGCGGAACCCATCCTTCAGCTTCTCTATCATGTGTTCTTCTGTTAGGACATAATGTGGAGCAAACAATGAGAGATCATAAAATCATCTTTCATACTCCAGCACCAACATTTCTCCCTGTCTCAATGCTAGAAATTCATGTTCTTTTACCTTGCGATGATACCTAAAGTAGAATTGGTTCTCAAATTCAGACTTGAAGTCATTCTAAGTTAATGTTTTGATTGCACGTCTTAGCTAGACGGTTGCCACCATGTCATGACCTGGTCATCCGTATCACAATTTACCTGTAAGTATGCGGGTATGTTAATCTAAACCATAATCTTCTCTACTTTCTTGATCCATCTCCCAGCTATTTCAGCATCATATTCACCCATATATGGTTCGCAACCCATTTCTCTCATACTCTTGACTAGTCGTACTAGTAGTACCGTATTATCAGTGGTTGCAGAAACCTCTAGGGTTATTTGTAAGGCCGGTGCAGTTAGGGCTGCATGAGTTTTGGTGCTGACATACCTTCCATCACTACCTTGACTATATATACTAGAAGTCCTGGGTTTACATAGGGTGTAGGTATTCCAGCTAGAGTCGTCAGAGGGGGTATTTCTATTATTCCTTGCGGTCCCAACCTTATCGAACATACCATTTCTATCCGTTTCAGTACCTATTCTTCCTCAATCCCTGCTGATTCTCCCTATCTAGACTGAGATGATGTTATTGGTACATGAGAAGTAGTATCATCTAGTAGGCCTTCTTCTTGCTAATTATTAACATTCTTGCCTTTGCTCCTACTCCCCGTGGAGGGTGGTTTAATTTATGTTCCTTGTTGAGTGCATACGATCCTGAAATAGAAAATAATTAAACATTGTCATTAATTTTCTAGGACCAAAACCAATGCTCTAATACCAATTATAATGACCCAAAAAAAAATGTAACCAATTCATGACGAGTCAGAATAAGGTGATTTGTTTTTTATATTATCATGTTCCATTGATGCATTACGTGATACCATTTATAATTCCAACCATTAGACATCATTAAGCGATGTAATATATCACACATACATATAATATACGATAGCATCACAAAAGAAGGTACATATTCATTGCATCTATAACATGAAGTGTTCATACACAATATAATTCACATTCATGACTTTGAAAGTTGTCATCATAAGTTCTTACAAAAATGTCGATCGACACTTCGTAGCTATTACCTAGTTGTATAAAATGCATGTCATCTAATCATACTATTACATGATTTATTCCAAAATACTTAGGATGAAGTTTCTAAGTGTTATGGCTATGAGATGTCCTTGTTACAAATAAAATTCAATGTAAGTGTATAAACAATTTCTTATAATATAATTCAACAATGGACAAATACTTGTAACCGTATTAGTAATTTAAATAGGTAGATTCTCATTATTATGCTCCTATTAATTCTGTCTTTAACATTTCACATCACATCATCATGCTACATCGTATTATTTCTTTGGTCTATAATCAATATCAATCAATAACGTGCATTACTATCTGGAAACCCTAGTACGTTGGGCATCTTCCATGAATGATAATACTATCTTAACTATGATCGATTAGTCTATGGTTCTGATACATTATTCACAAGTATATCCATTATCATTATAAATCAACATTAGTCTTATTCAATCATTTCGGTTATCCACCATGAATACCAATAGCCCAAACTAACTTCACGATATCTTTCTGGTTATCAAACAAGGATACTATTAGCCAAAGCTACTCATATCATTCATTCTTGGTTATCCGATTTAGATACCATTAGCCGAACTTAATCTCATCAATTAATCCTGATTACCCAATATGGGTACCATTAGCTGAAGCTAATCACATCAATTAATCTCTGTCATCTAATATGGATACCATTAGTCGAAACTAATCACATCATTTAATCCTGATTATCTAATATGGAATCGTTAACCAAAGCTAATCTCATTATTCATTGTGTTTCATGATTAATTTAACCGATTGAAATCGAGCAACAAAATTATGTATAAATACTTCAAGGATGTAATAATAATTAAAGTGGAAACCATCTACCTAACCCTCCTGTAGTGTGGCCTTGCCCGGTCAAAGGTCCGATCTTGGTCGTGCCTCCTAATATACCAAATGACCTTCACTAGTATATTTTTATTTAAGCAATGGCAAAGACCATTTCCACACATATACCAGAATACACATACATTCATTCAAACATCTCTCATGTTCATATAATTATATAGTGATTATTGTAATAAGACATTCGTCTCTAATTTTAATGAAGATCAACAACGAAAATTATGCCATTATGACACTGAAAATCATTAACGAGAACTAAGTTATTATGACATTAAAAATAGTCAATGAAAACTAAGTTACTCTGACACTGAAAATCATCAATGAAAACTAAGTCATTTTGATGTTTCTTTTCTGTAAGTTCACGCATATGGTCAACACCAAGTTTTCTTTCTAATGACCATACTTCAACCTAATTTTAAATATAAACCACAACCAAATTCACTTTTAAAGTTTATGAAGCAAGGGCAACACGTAATGTTTCTATTCCATGACAATATCACACATTCATCAACATTGTTAAAGAGAACCTATTAATCACCACTATCTTCATGAAGGTCTTTCTTTGTTATTTTCTTCTAAGATGCCGAAGCCTATATCACCTCCCTAACAAGCATACTTTAAGTTCTTAATGTGATATCATCAATTCCCATTCATTACAGCATGACATAAGGTGTTCTAGGCATTCTAACTTACGAAGTATTATCAAACATGTTCAAGAATCATATTCCTTTCCATAATCTCATCAAGTTCATCTTAATATTGTCAAGTAGTCTACAATTAAGTTCAAACAAGCACATTTTCAAGAGTTCTCCTATCCAAGCTTCTATGGCCGAAACATGAGGTATTGACATCAAGTGTTCATTTCATCATTCCTAATTATACCATTCCAAATCATAAAACACAAGCTAACAATTAATTTCACATTACACATGAGTTCAATTTCTACCATTTATTTTTCTTCTTTAAGGATGTTCATCATATAAATGTTTCCCTCATTGTTCTTTCTCTTAGTCAATTATGGTATCCCCTCCGATTATAGTTTACTCATGTAAATCATCATTTTCATAATAAACATGTCTATGTTATCATGCATCAATTTACACATCAATCTTCTAAGTCCATAATCAAGCAAGTTCTTCAATTTATGATGTAATGAAGGTATTTGCATATGTAAAAATTATGTTTCAGCTCAAGTATTTTCCTAAGAGCATAATAAGATCACAATTGACACATTTCATCATTCTATTCCATCATTCTTTCATTCTTTCAACAGGCTGGCCTTTAGTTATGGTTTGTTCTTCAACATGCATCAATTTTTTTTGTTATAGATTCTGAAATTACATCTTTTTTATCCTTAATTTTCCAATCTTTCTATTGAATCTTTTCAAAATTGAAAGTGCAAGAACCCTATATCATTCAATTGAGGTTTCCTTCTTATCTTGCTTCAGCATCTCAGAATAACAAGTAGGAGAGTGAGGTTACTCTTACCATATGATTTTTAGACAAGATTCAAGGATGGTTTTTGTGGTTTTCCTCCTCTCCCTCTCATTTTTTCTCTCCTTCCTCTGCTATTCCAGCCGACCCTCTACCCCTTCCTCTTTTCATGTTTTTGGTTCTCTTTCCACTTTTCAACTCTCTTCGCACTCAAGTATTCAAGGGGGTGGCATGTAAGGGTGGTTTGGATGGGAGTTTCTTTGCATTATTGGGGGCTGTTACAGCTAGGGTTGCTGTCGGTTTTGAAGGAGAGGAAAAATCATCTTTTTTTCTCTTTATGTATTTATACTCCTCAAATATGGTGGGTTGTGTTTGGATGTTGGATGTTCTAATCCTAACACCCCTTTTTGGTTATCCCTACATCGGTTCTTTCATGTTTTCCACTTAGTATTGGCTGGTCTATTTATCTCTCTCTCTTTCTCCCTCCCTCCTTCTCTCTCTCTCTCTCTCTCTTTTAATGGGGTTTTACAGTTACCTTATTTAGCTGGCGATAGTCTATACAAAGCCTATGGGTGCCTTTTTTTCACAAACAAAACCGATGCTCCCCAAAGTGAGCCTCTGGGTCTTACAAATCCCTTATCTAGTAACTCTTGTAGCTAGATTTTTTTAATTCATTTAGTTCTATCGGAGCCATTTTATATGGTGGTTGTGCTATCAGGGGTACTTTTGAGAAGGTATTGATGGAAACTTTGACTTGTCGGTCCGAGGGTAGCCCGAGTAGTTCTTCAGGAAATACATCTGGGAATTCCTTTACAACCGGAATATCACTTAGCTTTGTTTCGTCATTGTCAGAATTCAACACTATGCAAGGCGTCCCACACATCCCTTCTTTAATAACTTTTTGGCTCTCACAGTCGAAATCAGATTGGTCAAGATAATAGTCTTTTCTCCCTTAAAGATTCTTCTTCTACCCCCTAATCCTTGAAAGGTTACAATTTTGGTTTAACAATCTATTTGAGCTTTATGTTTAATCAGTCAATCCATGCCTAGGATTACATCGAAATCATTTAATTCTAAAGGTATCAAATCTACTATTGACTCATATTCATCTAGGCCAATTTTCACATCTATATACATGTTATTGGTTTTTACCACATCACCCAAAGGTGTCCTTATTGTAAACCCTTTTTTTACCCTTTTTGCTTCTTTCCCTAAATTTGCTACAATCCTACTAGTTATAAATGCATAAATGGCACCAGGATCAAACAAGGCACGTATTTTTAAATTATTCATGCGTAGTGTACCTGCCACTACATCGAATGCTGCTCTGACGTTCTTCATGTGTTATAGGAAGACCCTCCTTTAAGTTCGATCATTATATGCCCTTGACCGTCCTCGGATGGAATTAGCCCCCGATTGTTGTGGACCTCACTGGCCTATTTACTATGGCAGACTACTGGTGACTCTGACTTGGTTGTTTCATATTCTACGCTTACCTAGTGTTCTTGGGAGGACACTCTCTTTTGAATGTCCTTTTTCACCATAATAATAACATCTTTGCCCCAAATATTTACAAGCTCTCCATTTATAGCCCTCTTCTCGACATACAAAACATTATCCTGGGGAGACTGAACAATCACCAAGGTGTCTTTGTTCAAAACGTACACGTAGATAACATTCTTCTGGTCACTAGATCCCCTTGATGGGTTAGTCCTCGGGAGTGTTTGCCCCCATCACTTTTCCACTTGTATGTTGGTGAGAACTCACTGATGTCCCCTCTTTCTTCTTAAATTGATTAAACGATCCACTCTTCCCTTTTTTTGGAAGCGGCAACCTATTCATAAAATAATCAATATCCGTTTTTTACCAACTCTATATTGGCCCTGATGGCTTTCCCCAATGCATGCTTCCAATGCTTATGCTGCTTCAATTAACTCCCTCACTATTTTGAATTGTAAAGCAATTAATCCTTACCTTAAATCCTGACAAAACCCATTCTTTAATTTTTCTATCATATGCTCTTTAGTGGGGATGTACTGTGAGGCGAATAATGAGAGGTCATGAAATCACCTTTCATATTCCAACACCGATATCTCTCCTTGTTTCAATGCTAGAATTCTTGTTCCTTCACGTTGTGATGATACTTGGAGTATTAGAGTATAATTGGTTATCAAATTTGAACTTGAAGTCATTCTAGGTTAATATTTTAGTAACACGTCTTAGCTGGATGGTTTCCCACCATATCATGACCCGATTAGATAATAACTGTGTATCATAATTTACCCATAAATCTTTGGGTATTTTAATCTAAATCATAGTCTTCTCCTCTTTCCTGATCCATTTTCCAGCTATTTCAGCACCCTGCTCCCCCATACAGGGTTTACAATCTATTTCTCTCATGCTTTTAACTAGTCGTACCAGGAGCACCATATTATCGGTGGTTGCAGAAACCCTTGGGGTTGCTAGTATGGTTGGTGCTATTGGGACTGCATGAGCTGTAGTACTTCCCATACCTTCTATCACTTTCTTGACTAGAAACCCTGGATCTACATAAGGTGTGGACATTCCTGCTAGAATCGTCAGAAGGGGTATCTTTGCTCTTCATTGCGGTTCCAACTCGGTTGACTATATATGTTCGTTTCGGGACCTGTTCTTTCTGAACTCCTGTTGATTCTCCTTGCCTAGACTAGGATGATGTTATTGGCGTATGTGAAGTAGTATCATCTAGTGGGCCTTCCCTTTGCTGATTATCAACATTCTTGCCTTTACTCCCTTCCACATAGAGGGTGACTTAGTATACATTCCTTGTCGAGTGCATATCATTCTGAAATAGGCAATGATTATAAGTATTCATTTGAGTTTTCCAGGACCAAAACTAGGAGCTTTGATACCAACTATAATAGCCCATAAAATTCAATTGATTTTTGACATACTGTTTATCCATAATAAGCAGGAGGTGGGGGTGATTTGTTTTTCACATTCCATCGGTGCATTGTATGGTACCATCTATCATTTCAATAATCAAACATCCTTAAGTGTTTAAATACGTTACACGTACATATAAGATATGATAGTACTACAAAACAAAAGATACATGTCCATCACGTTCATAACATGAAGTGTTCATACATACCATATGTAACGACCTGATGTTTTCAAAGCCAAAATCATTGGAATATATATATATATATATATATATATATATATATATATAAATTGTCAGGTTCTGAATGTTTTTCACCATATCATATTATTATGTAGATTTATAATTGCATTCCATTCATTAACAAGACACAATCCACGTAGGATAACGGAAATCAACATTCCTATAAAACATATTCTCAATACACATGCTCATAATACTATATTTCCATACTCATAGGTTTACATTACATCGTATTGACATACTCATAAATTCACATTCTTGTTCTAGTCTCGTTATCATCACGAGTTCATACAAGAGTGTCGAACGACAAGTTACACAGCTAGTACTTTCGTTTATCATGACCTCATGTAATTTCACAACATAACATCCTCATAAGAAGAATACCACATACGTATATTCATACAAATCACATCTACTTGTTCGCACATATACATCCGTGTTCCATTTCAATTGTTCATTACAAGTCTTTACAAAAAGGGCTAGACGACTAATTGAGCGATTAATCTGTCTATTCTTATAGAATTCATATCACCTATAACATACGAATATATAGTTCTTTTCAAAATGTTTGAGTCGCGAAACGGATTTCCTTAAACATCATGTTGGTATGATGTCCCTATTACAACATAAGGTAATTTCAAGCATTATAAGCAATTTAAAAACATAATAAAGCAATATCAACGTTACATTTCATTCGTGGATCAAAAGAGTATAATTCTCTAATTTCTCCTTACTTACGTAAATGCCACCCTTAATAATTCATCAATTACCGTAGCTAATTACAATACTCAAACCCGGTCATCCATCTCGAATACCGTTAACCGAACTAACGTTATTCTCTGTTTAAAGCATAACAATTGTAATTCTTTTATATAGTTGGTACATACAAAACATAGTACACATGAACGCATCAATTCTTGAAACTAACTCATAACTCTCAAATCTTGCTATCCTTTTAGAACACCATTAGCCAAAGCCAGTCGTTCATTCATCCCAGTCGTTCATTCATCCCAGTCATCCACTTAGGATATCATTAGTTGAAGCTAATCATTTGTTCATCCTGGTCATCCTTTTAGGATGCTATTAGCCGAAGTTAATCATTAATTCACCCCGGTCATCCACTTAGGATGTCATTAGCCAAATCTAATAATTGCCATTAGCCGAAACTAATTATTTATATCATTTATTCACCCCGGTCATCCACTTAGGATGCTATTAGCTGAAGCTAATAATCTATTCATCTTGGTCATCCTCTGAGGATGCCATTAGCCAAAGCTAATCATTCGTTCATCCTAGTAATCCACTTAGGATGCCATTAGCCATTTATTCATCCCAATCATCCACTTATGATACCATTAGCCGAAGCTAATCATTAACCAATCAAATGTTCCATAGGCGGTTTATGAAATCACTATAACATGATAATATATCTTTTGTAATGCTCATTCAAACGATTCATAACAATTTGACATTCACTATAACATAATAGTAGACTGATGCAACCATATTATTCAATAGTTTCACCCACATTTAACTAGTGTTTTGCCTATGTTTTATATATAAAATGCCTTGATATTCTTTGTTTTATGTTTTGAAGGAACTTTTGGATGAAAGATGCAAAAAGGAGTAAATTGGAGATAATTGGCAGATTTGACCTTCAGTCGATATTTTGTGTAGAGCTTGAACTATGGAGGTTGAAATGAAGTGATTCTAGTGGCATTAAAAAAGCTAACATCCATACCTTTCTGGACATTTAAGGCAAGAAAATAAAATAAGGAAGAGCATGGAAATCGCAGCCTTCAAAGTCAAATCTCGCAATCTGCCAGTGTTGACCTTCGGCTATTCCAACTTGAATATCTGGAGCTACAGAAGTCCAATTGATGCAAACTCAATTGTTTTGGATTCATGACTCAAAGTTCTATAAAAGCTCCAAATTTCAGTCAAAAACGATGTCATATGAGGGAGATATGATTTTTCAAAGATGACATCTGAATTCTGCCAGCAAACAGGTTTCGTGAAGAAACGAGTCCAAATTACGTTCCGAAGCATCTAAACCGATATCCAAGTTTTTATTTCAGCAATTTAGCTCCTCTAAGTCAAAGCTTGAAGATTTCATGCAAGGCTATTTCTCCTTTTTTAGGAAAATAGTTATTGAAGTACTTAAATGTAAACAGTCTACTTAATGGAGGACTATTTTGTAAAATAGAGACCTAGGGTTTCCTAAGATATAAAAAGAATGAGAGAAGAGAAGGGGGGAGCCAGCCAAGAAGAGAAAAACACCCCCTTCCTCTAAGAAACCCTAAATTATGCATTCTTCCTTCTTTTTGATTAGTTGTTCAACAAACATGCAAGGCTAAACACTTTTTCTTGGTTGCAAGGACACGGAAACTTTCAGATTTCAAGAACTGTGAGATTTATTTTACCTTTTCTTTTCAGTTTATATGATGAATATATTTGTTCTCCTATGCTTATTTTTCCTATGATTGTTTATTTTAATTGCTAGAGCGGACTCTAAGTTATT
>Ga0325405_1001471_pt1 | contig 23859 bp, 16 predicted proteins | sample PopdelMetagenome_21_FD_205663 | JGI IMG/M metagenome (GOLD analysis project Ga0325405, IMG submission 205663) | Populus deltoides microbial communities from Bellville, Georgia, United States - Xylem-Control-R2 | ecosystem: Host-associated > Plants > Phyllosphere > Stem > Wood/Secondary xylem...
GTTTCAACTGGAACTCATTAACGTTTAAATCGAGGTTTGAACTTGGTTCTTGTTTTTCGGGCCTCCTCTTGCGTGAACATGTATGGCTTAAACGTTAGTTTGCACTCAATCTATTATGAAACATGGCCAAAGAAGCCCAATAACGAAACATCTTCACCGCACACAAAGGGCCTAGCCAGTAGCCACCCCCAGTCCACCACCACTCTGATTCAGTAAACTAATCACTTCTCGAGGAAAATTATACCCGTTATCAGGCACCAGCAGAGATTGTTCCATAGCGACAATCCTCTTAGCAACATGATGGTTTTGGAGACATCAAAAGCCAATGCCATTCTGACAGTCTTACAAGGATGCAATAATTTGACAAGGCTTAAAAAAATCCAAGCTCATGTCATTGTTAACGGTCTTCAAAACCATCCCGCCATTTCTAACAGCATTTTGAATTTCTGTGCTGTTTCAATCTCAGGTTCTTTACCCTATGCACAACACCTCTTTAAACACATTCTAAACCCACAAACTCAAGCTTGGAATTCTATCATCAGAGGACTTGCTCAAAGCCCATCTCCTGTTCAAGCCATTTTTTACTATAATCGCATGCTTTTTGACTCGGTTTCTGGTCCTGATACTTTCACTTTCTCTTTTACTCTCAAGGCATGTGAGAGAATTAAGGCCTTGAAGAAATGTGAAGAGGTTCATGGGTCTATAATAAGAACCGGGTATGAAAGAGATGTTGTTGTTTGCACTGGTCTTGTGAGGTGTTATGGGGGGAATGGGTGTATTGAGATTGCAAGAATGGTTTTTGATAATATGCCTGAAAGAGATTTGGTTGCGTGGAATGCGATGATTTCGTGTTATTCTCAGGCGGGTTATCACCAGGAAGCGCTGAGAATTTATGATTATATGAGAAATGAGAACGTGGGTGTTGATGGGTTTACACTTGTTGGGTTGCTTTCGTCTTGCTCTCATGTGGGTGCTTTGAATATGGGGGTTAAATTGCATAGGATTGCTAGTGAGAAAGGATTGTTGAGAAATGTGTTTGTTGGGAATGCGCTTATTGATATGTATGCTAAATGTGGTAACTTGGATGGTGCTCTTGAAGTCTTTAATGGGATGCCGCGGGACGCTTTTACTTGGAACTCTATGATTGTTGGGTTTGGAGTGCATGGTTTTGGTGATGAAGCTATTTATTTTTTCAATCAGATGTTGGAGGCAGGAGTGCGACCTAATTCAATTGCGTTTCTTGGTTTGTTGTGTGGATGTAGTCATCAAGGATTAGTTGAGGAGGGTGTTGAGTTTTTCCATCAAATGAGCTCTAAGTTCAATGTCAAGCCTGGAATTAAGCATTATGGATGCATGGTGGATATGTATGGACGTGCTGGGAAGCTTGAGAAGGCGCTCGAAATCATAGGTGATTCTCCATGGCAGGATGATCCGGTTTTGTGGCGAATTCTGCTTAGCTCTAGCAAGATTCACAAAAATGTAGTGATTGGGGAAATTGCCATAAGGAATCTGTCTCAGCTTGGGGCAGTAAATGCAGGGGATTGTGTACTACTTGCTACCATATATGCTGGAGCTAATGATGAACAAGGTGTTGCCAGAATGAGAAAACTAATAAAAAAGCAAGGAATAAAGACCACTCCTGGTTGGAGCTGGATTGAAGTTTCTGACCAGGTTCACAGATTTGTTGTGGATGATAAGTCACATCCTGATTCAGGAATGATTTATCAAAAATTGGGGGAAGTAACACATAAGGCCACCATGGCTGGTTATGTAGAAGACAAGTCTCAATTCATCTTTCATGGATCGTGCTCTGAAGAGTGTTTGGAGTCTTCCAGCACATATCATAGTGAGAAGCTGGCAATTGCTTTTGGTTTGGCGAAAACTCCTGAAGGAACAAGTCTTCGGATTGTGAAGAACTTGAGAGTCTGTAGAGATTGCCATGAATTTACAAAGTTTGTTTCTCGAGCATTCAATCGAGATATCATCGTTAGAGATCGACTTCGATTTCATCACTTTAAGGGTGGACTTTGTTCGTGTAGAGATTATTGGTAAAATCTGACATGGTGACAACAATTCGCCTGAACAAACATAAGATTTAGAAACTACAGCTAGAATTGCAACTGTTCTAGCAAGGCCTGTTCAGACACAGTGATGGTGCTGTACCAATAGATGTCCTCTGAAGTGCAATCATGATTAAAACCATGTTCAAGCCTGGTATTGGAAATAGCATCGTTGGCAGGTAATCCTGGCTGTTGTGGATAAAATTAGGAGGAATTTCCTTCTTATGCTCAGTTAGTCGGTACTTGTATGTTTATTACACACTTGGACTTGAATTGAGCAATTTTGATAAATATGTTTTTTGGCACAAAACGAATAACAACCCAGAAACTATAACCTCAAGATTGAGGCATCAGCATCAGCATCAAGACAGCCTCGAAGTCCAGGAGGGAGCAAAAACCATTCCACGGAAACCTCCAGATAATTAAATAAGATTCAGATTTTTGGAGTCTCAATTTACTTTCATCGTGTACTTGGAAGATCAATTTTTGAGATTTGCCTTTAAATTTGAAGACTCATTAGCTTTCAGGAATTCAAATACGTGTTAATTTTATAATTAGTTGAACCACTCAATTAACAGGCTGAAGTCTATTAGAGAGAGGCAATCTTTTGTGATTGGAAGTCGGCTGCAGCTCAGCTGATTTTCCACTCACTATGAGGACTATCACTCAGTTAGATGCCAGAACAGAAATAGGGTCATTGAATCTAAGATTTATAGATAGTCCTACTCTTCAACAGCTTTGCATCGAGTGACTGCTCAAGACAGCCTCGAAGTCCAGGAGGGAGCAAAAACCATTCCACGGAAACCTCCAGATAATTAAATAAGATTCAGATTTTTGGAGTCTCAATTTACTTTCATCGTGTACTTGGAAGATCAATTTTTGAGATTTGCCTTTAAATTTGAAGACTCATTAGCTTTCAGGAATTCAAATACGTGTTAATTTTATAATTAGTTGAACCACTCAATTAACAGGCTGAAGTCTATTAGAGAGAGGCAATCTTTTGTGATTGGAAGTCGGCTGCAGCTCAGCTGATTTTCCACTCACTATGAGGACTATCACTCAGTTAGATGCCAGAACAGAAATAGGGTCATTGAATCTAAGATTTATAGATAGTCCTACTCTTCAACAGCTTTGCATCGAGTGACTGCTCTTATGACTTGAACCTGCATTCTTGTGACCGCAAGTCCAATGCTTTCCCACCGCACCAAGCAATGGCCCATAGTTTACAACCCCCCGGGTTCAAGAGTCCCTTTTTTGGGTCATATCACCCCCAATCTGATTCCTCGAACAAAATATCCTCTTCTTATAGTTACATCATAACTGAGTCTTTATAGAGAATTCTCAGTTGATTGCAGGATAATTTAAATTGTATTTAGGATCATGGTCATTCAGAAGTTAGTTCGCAGCAAAACCGAAGTCATCGAAGCAAGATGAAATCTCCATTAAGTAAAGATCATGTGCCTCTGTTTTGGAGCATTTTTGTCAAGATCACCCTTTGAATTTGCAAGATTGCTGGTCTCATGCTGGTTATTCAAACTGGATATTACGATTGTGTTTGGTTATTATCTGTCTTTTTAAATGAAGGATATAGAAATATGTCTTCTTTGTTTCTATTGTTTTTATTTTTTCTTCTCTCGAAACTGTTACAAAACGCCATGTATGCACTTGTGTTGTGTTTGAAAGTGTCTTTGCATGTTTTATATGTTATCTGTACGAGTCATAAGAAGATTGAACCATAAAAAGTTCAAATATAAATATATAAAAGAAAATTAAATCAAACACAGAATACATGGCCGAATGAAATTGAATTTCAACCACTACACATGCTTATGCAATGGATGAAATTCACTCAAGTACATGAACGAAGGAGGGACTTAATTCGAGGATGTTAAAAGTGGTCGAACCACTCATTTAACAGGCTTAAGTCTATTAAAATCATCATAGTATTTCTTCCATACCAAGAAAGTGACATTGTTGGAAGCTATTCAATGCAAGGACAAAATATTTATTCATTATGGTTGCAGGTGAAATGATATCATGGGCAGTATTGGTAGCTTCTTCATTTGCAGCAATTCCATAATGCAGTGAAATACATGTTTGTGGATTGATCTATGAGTGTGTGAAAATGTAATATAAAACCACTAATGAAACTTTATTGAATAATTTAAGTTTTTAAGTTGAAATAATTATATGATATAATATTAGAATTTTAATGATAAAACGGCACCATCTCTGGCTTTTGATAAAAATTAAATATAAAATAATGATAAATACAAGTTTTAAGATCAAAATAAAAGGAGAGAATTAGAAAGTAATATAAAAGCACCGGTAGACACATAATAACCACTTTTGGTAGGAGTATTATTGCATCATGCGGTTTTCCTCCTTCGGCAACTGATTGTGTGGTGGATGGTGCAAATTGGAAAAGGCAAAATGGAAGGCACTGCTGATAATAATAACTTGTCAGCTGCTGTGATTCCAGCAGTATGACCAGGTCTTTTCAAATTGGCATTTTCTGCTCTTTAATCACAAGCATCATTGATCTCGCACATATGAATATGCTTCGTGATGGGTACTAGTACAATCAACAAAGAAACAGGAACTTTGATTCACAGGAGTTGCAAAAAATTATGATAATTAGGACCTAATTGTCAAAGAATAAAAGATAAACAATATGCTAATCTGTGATATATTAGGACTCAATCTTGGAAGAGAAAAGCAATGCAAAATCAACTTTGTTTACGCATTATGTAAGGCTGTGTGATGAGCAAAATTCTGACATTGTGCAAATCTTGCTAATTTCAAACGTGTGATCTTGTCTATGTTCTTTGTTCATTTGTCCTTATTGTAGTTCAGCTAATAGATTAGCCCTGCAACTTTTGTCACCGTAGGTTGATTTTGTATATCTCAATAATGAAAGAAATCTACAAGGGAATGATGGTAGAGTAACTTGTTTAATCTTGGAATGTTCTCCTGCTTAGTTTGGAAGCAGTTCTTTCACTTAATGTTTTAAGTTTTTCTTCTTCTTTGCTTTGTCTACCATGTCTGAGCTATCTGGTTTCCGAATATCACATTGAATTCAAAGAAATTACTCCCATAAATTAATTTAACTGGGAGTAGTCAAATGATAGGTGGAAGCAAAGGATCCTGCTAGTGGTCCTTCATATTATTACAATGAAAGCACTGGAAACAACCAGTGGGAAATGTCAAATGATACACCTTCAGTTACACACTCCATCTCCTTTACCTCTTTTAGAAGATTGGGTGGAGGCTTTGGACGAATCTACTGGTATGCCATATCAAGCACAGTAACATCTCCTGTGTGAGGGAGTAGAATCTCGGTTTGCATCGATTTCTTCCTCTCGCTCTAGATTGTTGCAGTGTTTTAATTTTATACAATTCAAGCTCTATCCCTTAGAGGTGAAGATGTAGACTATGTTGATTCTGGTCAATATATGTCAAAGTAATGTGGATTTCATTTGTTTTATGCTTCTCTGATTGTCAGGGTCCCCTATTCCAACAGCGGCCATACCCATCACCAGGGGCTGTTTTGCGAAGGAATGCCGAGGTTGCTTCACAAACCAAGAAATCTAGCTCTCGTTACACACCTATATCTAAGAGAGGAGATGATAGTGATGCCCTTGGTGATCCTGAATGAGGTTCTGGTGTAAACAGAATTGATTTTATCCCTTCTTCCAGTGCAGCAGTACCGCATGTTCCCTGTGCATGGAGGAGTTTTCTTCCGCAACGTTATTGAAACAATCAAAGAAGTAACTGGGACTTTCTGCAAGGAGGCGTGTTGTATTTGTGACCCGCTGATTGATAGTTTGATATCTCCTAGCCATTTGGCTTTTCTTCAACAGAAAAACGTTCTTTGATGGTTTAATTAAAATTGTCTCCAACACGTGCAGGTTGAGCTGGAAGTTTATATGGGGTGCTAAGAACTCTTCTGCGAAGTTGAAACAAGAGTAGAAAAGACAGGGGAATGTCTTCAGTTTGACGTCCATGCCTGAGTTTTACACAACATGTGTTGGACTAGAACTAGTTCGAGAACCAATTCCATACACTTTGCAGCTTATTCTGCTCTCGATTTTGGTTTAGAGTATGTTGCAGGAATTCCTGTGCTGATCATGTAAAATCTCTCCTCTCCCCTCGTATCTTATTAAACACATCCACATGTACGAGCAACCAATGGCAGCCTCATAGCAGGAGCTTAAAGAGTGTATTCTAGCAATGCCTATGGGGTTGGAGAAAGGTGGACGAAAACATTCATGCTAATAAGAGCATGTTTTCTCTTACAACTTTCTTTCCCTCTGCAATTATCATGGTTAAAGCATAACCAAGGTAAGGAGCTAAAGAACACAGCTCAGCCTACGCCCCATGCTAGCAAATGTTTGGACCAATTGGGTGTCGTAGTACTAGTTTTTCCTTTGTCTCTTGCTTAACTACAGTTCATATGGCAGAGGTTGGTCATCATGGTGGGCTCTAAATGACTAGTTTTCCAAGAACACATGATCATGCGATGCTCTGGCCACCGGACAGTGTGAGGACTCGGTGATAATTCCCATTATGTCAACGAAGGGAATTATTAAGCGAAGGCAATTCACAAATCTCTTTTTTGTCCTAGTAATTAACGCACACCAAAACAAAATATCCGCTCCATGCTTGGTAAAAAAGCAATTGAACAACTCAATAAAAAGCATTAAAAAAGAGTCATCAATTGAATGATTTTCAAACAAGCACTAGGGGTGAGATTACAAAGAATAGTTATTAAATCTGCCCGGTACAGATTAAGAACTGATCCAGGCTGAGTTTTATTTTAAATTGTTTTGAATATTGATGTGGTCAAATCTAAATGATTGTGTGGGTTACTCAGCAACTTAATTAACCTAGCTAAATTTACGTAAAACTTGTTCAGAATCTATTTTAAAAAAATTATTTCTAATGATGTTATTTTACTTTCTTTCTTTTTTTTGTGTATAAAATAACTATAGATATTAATATGGATTGATTTAGTAATAGTTTTTAAACTCGATCCGATCCAAGGTCAGGGTTCTAGGTTTTGACCGGATCATCAGGTCGCTCAGATCATTTTTTTTAAAATCAAAACGGCATTGTTTTAGTAAAAAACAAAAACAAAAGTCAACGGGTTGCAACCAGGTTTTTGACCGGGTCTTGCCAAGTCAACTAAGTCACTAGGTCAACCCGCCAAGCCAGCTGGGTCAACCAAAATTTTTTCTTTTCCTGTTTTTTTTTAAACTTAGCCCAGTTCTACCTTTTAATTAATAGGATCCCAAAATGACCTATCGAGTCTAGCCAAGTTTCAAAACCATGAATTTAGCGACTCACAATTTAATCCACCAATTTAATAATCAAGCCTTAAACTGATTAAAACATGAAGCGAGTCTAATTAGCGGGTTTTGAAATATATATACAGCAACATGTTTCTTAACAGCATTGTATTCATAATTTTCAGTACAAATAATTTTATTTATTAATAAAATATAAAAATTAATTTATTAAATAATATTAAATACTAAAGAAATGAATGTAATTAGCGAGTTTTGCAAGAAATCAACTACGAGAAACTAATGTGGAAAACATAGCACTGTTCGTTTAGAAATTGGTAATTTAAAAATTAGTCCCTATAATTTTAAAAAATGAATTAAATGGTCCCTTTAGTTTCAAAAATAATTAATTAATCTTTATGTTTTTAAATCAATTTATAACTTGATCATTTTCACGCATTTTATAGTCCTTTACAACTTATTTCATTTTTTTGTGTTAAGAAATAGAAGAAAAAAACAAATAATATGGAAACATTGAGAAAAAAGAATTTTTTTTTAATAATCAAATATTAAATCAAGCATGAGCAATAATATAATTACCATAATTTATCTGGAGTTTGACTCGGTTAAAGATCTGGATTGCTAGGTCAACCAAAACAATATTGTTTTAGTGATTTTTTTAAAAAAAAATCATCATTTAAAACAAAAAAAAATCTTTAAAATTGATCTATTAAATCACCTGAATTTAACCAGATCAATATCTAAACTGGTTCAATAACAAATTCAAACCGAGTTAAACACTAAATTAGTGAGTTATCAAATCAACTTATAAGATCAATTTAAATTCGACGATTATGATCAACGATGATTAACAAATTAATTTATTAATTTTTAAATTAGAACTATTATTTAATTAATTTTATAAGAATAGAGTGATTAAGCTCGACATTAAGCCATTGTTTCATTAAGTTTATTATTTTTTATTTTTAAATTATCTTAATATTCTAATATTAAAAATAAATTTTAAAAAATAAAAATATATATTATTTAAAAATATTTCCGAATAAAAAAAGTACCGTGAAAACAACTTCTGACCTGTATCGAACACTCTCCTAGAAGGGGTGGTGTTGACCCCGGCAAGATGGCACAAATTCCAAAGGTGCAAACAACAAGAGAATTGAGGGACACTAACACTGTTGGCGTGCTACACACCACGCGTATTTTAGGATAAAACAACCCCACTTCCCTTCCATTTCTCCTGACCATTTTTCACCCGCTGCACACTCCACTGTAGTCAAGTCTCTTCTCTCTAGCATACACACAGAATCTACTGTCAGATCCAGACAACCCCTTTTAATCCTTCCTGCTAAGGTAGCATAAAGTTTTGATCTGTAATTAATTCTTGCTTTCTTTTCATATTTATGTATGAATGTATTTCTGTCAATTCTTCCTGTTTGATCTTGACATGTTTGTTTCCTTATTTGGGTTTGATCTGTTTTTTTTATTAAAAAAAATTTGTGCGTTTATGGAATTGGTTATTTTTAGTGATTGAATATAGAAAACGAAGTAAAAATGGAGTCTTTTTTGTCTCCTGTTTGATTGAGTGATTGTGGCTTGTTAAGTAGATATAAAAATTATGCAAGAAAGAAACTTTTTTTTCTGCCAATTCTGTTGTGGTGGATAGTTTATTGTATATCTGTATATGGGTTCATTTTGTTTCCTTTTCTTTTTCTGGAGATTTTAATTGATTTTTTTGTAGACAATGGATTCATTGAAAAATTAGCATTCAATAGTGTGTTAGTGTGTGTATTGGTGTGTGCATGTCCAGCTGATAGAGATTGACTTTATTTGAGAGTTGATTTTAGCTCGATGAGAGGGTGCTTGTATAAGTTTGAGAAATTGATAGAATTTGATGTGTTTTGCATAGTATTTTCTTAGCAAACATCACCTCGAGGTAAATGATTGAGTAGGAATGCAATTATTAGGTTTTTGGGTGAGACAATTTTCATATGGTGATTGAATATTTTGTCGGATTGCTTTGTAGATAATGAGTTTGTATTTAATGTGGTGGTTTACTCGTTGTCAGGCAGTATGCTGTAGATAATTGTTAAAGTTTAGGTGCTTTGGGACTGGAACTGGGTTTTGTGCTGGGAACCTTTTCAGAGGAGGAAGAGTAGACAAGTGGAGAGGATGTCAAGCAGCAGAAATACCCACTGGTGTTACAGTTGCAGGCGGCCAGTTCGACTGCGTGGGCGAGATGCGGCTTGCCCCTACTGCAGTGGAGGATTTGTCCAAGAACTTGATGATATGCACCGCATCAGTCCATTGGATTTCTTTGGAATGGACAGTAATGATGATCGTGACCAGAGATTTGGGCTCATGGAAGCTTTCTCAGATTTTATGAGGCAGCGAATGGCAGATAGAAGCCATAATCATGATATTAGATCAAGATCAGATTCAGTTCCTGGACATAATCCAGGTTTCGGTCCTTTGTTGATCTTTGGTGGCCAAGTTCCTTTTAGGTTGTCTGGAAATGGTGGGTTTGAAGCTCTCTTTTCTGGGGCTCCTGGTGTTGCCTTTGCAAGGGGTAATGCAGGTGACTACTTTATAGGCCCTGGACTGGAAGAATTGTTCGAACAGCTTTCAGCTAATGATCAGCGGGGCCCTCCCCCAGCTACCAGGTCATCAATTGATGCAATGCCTACTATTAAGATCACACAAAAGCATCTTCGCTCTGATTCGCACTGTCCAGTCTGCAAAGATAAATTTGAGCTGGGATCTGAAGCAAGGCAAATGCCGTGTGATCATTTATATCACTCAGATTGTATAGTCCCATGGCTAGTCCAGCATAATTCGTGCCCTGTTTGTCGCCAGGAGCTACCCCCACAAGGATCAAGTAGCAGACACAGTTATCAAAGCTCAAGCTCTCGAAGCAGAAGCAGCAATTATAGTGGAAGGGAGAATAGCAGAGGAGGAAGACGCAATCCATTGTCTTATCTGTGGCCCTTCCGCTCATCTAATTCAAGCTCAAACCATGATGAGACTCCTGAAAGCAGCTCTCCTGCCATGCATGAAAACAACCCCCATATGGGGTATTCAGGATGGCCTTTTAACTAGGGTGTTAATATGTTGTAAACACAATATGTTGTCATTGTCTAAATGAATCATGGTGCCTCCATTTATAGTTGACCTACTATCTTGGAGTGAGTGGTTTGAGAATTGAGTCCTTGAAGTTACAAGCGTGGAGTCTGTTGTTTGAAAAGTAATTGAGGACCATTCATGTTTTCGCTGAAACTTTTACTGTAAATGACTTTTTAGTATTCTCCTCTTAATCACATGTGCTTATAACACACTCTTTATAATCTTGGTTGTGCCTGATGGTGGTACTGAATCTCCTTAGGTTTTTGCTCAAATAACTTGTCTCTTTTTGGTTGCCCCGCCTCTCTTGTTTCATCAAGCTGGCAATGGGATTGAAAGAAACATTTTCTAAATCTAGGAAGAACGCGGATTGATTGTTGAACTAAAACTTGGAATTAAGGGTTCTATAAGCATTGGACAAAGTAAATTTCATGCTAGTGGTTGTATGCAAAATGTTTTTAATGACTATGAGAGTTTTGCTTTTCAAGTTTCACGGTTTTTTATCCCTTCTGACAAGGGAACGGAACCCTATTTCAATTCTCAATGCATCTTATTTTGTTGGGTGAAAGGACAGAGAAATACCAGCTTGGTAATACCAAGCTGCAAGAGAAGCACACCAAAAAGTAAAGGCTCGAAAGAGACTCGAATGAAGCTCTTTAACATTTTTTATTGATCCCACATTCAAAATCTTTCATGCATCCACAGACATCTTTCAAAAGAGTCACTAAATCAAGCTTAGTATATTACACCGACGACTATGGAGACCGCGAAAACTCCTCCTAGGTTCTGCTTGCTAATTTTACAAGTACAGATTCCAATCTTAAACAACAGCAAAGAAGACGAAACTTCAGTTTCTCAAACCAAAAAAAAAATTTAGCAACTGGGTCATTTCCCTTTTGTTTATTCTCACTCGTCATGTAATCTTACATTCAACTTCTTCATTACTTTACTCTTTGTACCAACCTTAAATCACTCCCACAGGGTAAACAGCTCCATGCCCACACTATCTCTTTGGGATTTCAAAATCATCTCATTCTGGTTTCCAAGTTTGTCCCTTTTTACTGATGCCCATATCGTCACTGTGAATTCAAATATTTTGAACCCTTTGCCTTGGAACTTGCTTATCTCTATGGAAAGGATCTTTCAGCAGATAGAGAAATGGTACATAAAGGGGTTAGACCCGATAATCTCACTTATCTTCCAACTCAAGTGCCCCTTTTAATATTTCCTGTCTGTACGCACACTATAGCAGGAGCGTGCGTACAAACAGGAAATTCTTAAGGAGCAGTTGAGTTGCTTTCTCAGATGAGAAGGTGTGGCATTTATTTGAATCCAGTGGCAATGATTGTTAGCTTGGGTGCATGTTCACACATTGAAGCCATTAAGTTAGGAACAGTGATTCATGCTTCTGCCATTTCGTAGTTGCTTTGAGGGGTTTGATACGTAAGAAATGCTGACATTTTATTTCAATCAAAGGAAACCAAGAGTATAGCTACTTGGAACTCCATGCTTTCTGCTTATACGAGCATGGACCGATCTGAGGAAGCCGTTCTGGTCTAGTAGCTAAAGGAAACATGTTTGAAAAGATGTCAACTCTCTATGGTATAGTTCCTGGAGAGGAGCACTTTTCTTGCATGGTTGATCTCTTTGGGAGGGCTGGATTGTTAAATAAAGCAAAGTAATTAATCACCAGTATGCCTTACAGGCCAGACACTGCTATGTGGGGCCCTCTTATAGGAGCCTGCCTGATCCGTGGTAATACAGAGATAAGGGAATGGCAGCTGAGAAATGTTGGAAATGAAGCCTGAAAATCCAGTTTGCTATGTGTTGATTGCTAATATGCATGCTGCTGCTTGTCGTTGGAGCAAGCTGGCAGAAGTCAGTACTTCTATGAGGGATTTAGGTCAAGGCCCCTGGATGTGCCTGGGTGGTTGATGTCGGCTCTGAATTTCCCCCCTTTGTCGTTGTTGACACAACCAAAAATCAAATGATCTTTACGTATTGTTGGAGGGGTGAGTAGATGCTGATCTAATGAAAGCCGCTGGTTATGTTGCCGGAGAAAATCTTAGCTCCGAAGATAAGAGTATTGAAGGAAATAGAATGCTGCAACATGTGAAATATTGTTTTGAAGTTGGTCTTAGCTCAAGTGCACCGGAGCCTGGAACTGTCTTGTCTTTCTGATTTTTACTTGGAGGGAGAGTGCTCAAATGCAACCTGTAAATGCACTTTGAAGTATAATTGTCAGACCGACACCAGATCAATTGTCAGGCCGGTCTAGAGTTTGATTTGATGAGTTTAATTTGATTTAAGACCTGTATTATTGGGTTGCTGGGTTAACCCACGAGTCACCGTATCAATGGTTAGGTCATGAGGTGGGGCGATCCAAATTTAAAAATTAATAACTATGCGTTGAACTTCTTTGGAACTACAGCATTTTTTACAAGGAAGGCTAAAGATTAATAATTAGATTCTCCTGCTATGTACCATGAAGTATCCATTTCTTTTCAATAGGTTTGATTGAGAGCTTATAGACGTCAATAACTTGGCAAGGATACGATTCAGTACGAAGTAGACATTTTTTTTCTTTTTCCTTGTACTTGAAATGTTGCAAAATCATCACTAAGGATAATGGTAGATCAATAAAGATCTGTGGGGTTATTGTAAGCAACTCAAGGTGTACAATCAAGCGCGAGAAAGTTGATGGGGTTAGAATCGGACGTTCACCAGAGCTTGATAGATAGTCGATAATAGAGCAGAACCACTACCTTTTGCATTAAGGAGCCAATCAAAGACGTTCACAAGAAAGGCATGATAGGAGGAATACATGTTGCAATATAATATTGCAAAAAAAAAATATTCAAGGGTCCTTCCACCAGCCAGAAAGTGAAAATCATGATATGCTGTAGGAAAAACGGTACCGGGTTCTCCTACAGCTTCCAACAGATCCCTAGAGCTACGCTGCTACACTAATTCCAGTCATTTACCAGCTTCCAGTTGATCACTACGAAGGAAATTTACAGGTCATGTTTGGCTGCTTCACCAACCACCACCACCTCCTGACCATCCATTGTCGGCTTGTGATTGTGAAGAATCTCTCTTAGAGGCCGTACCCCATTTCCCATCGTCAGTGACTCCACCACTTCCTTGACCCACATCGCCGCCACCGCCTCTTCCACCAGAACCCCAGCCACTTTGTGTCCCACCTTTTTTAGAGCTATTACCCCACCCAGAATTCCCATTGTCAGTGCCCCCACCACCAGTTCCATGACCAGAGTCACCACCACCACTTCCACCTCCACCAGCACCCCAGCCCCCTTGTGCTGAATCTCTTTTCAAGCTAGTATTACCCCAGCCAGCATTCCCACTATCAGTGTCACCACCATTTCCATGGCCCCGACCACCATTATCACCACCACTTGCACCAGTTCCCCAGCCACCAGGAAAGGCTTCCCTGCCAGGAGAGTTTTGGACTTTGGCACCTGGGAAACTGCCCCAACCTTCATCGTTATCCTTGGTACCTGAATCCCATCTGGGCTTGTCATAACCAGAATCTTGCCTCTCATTGCCACTATTATTTCCTCTGGTGCTGTTATACGATCCGCGACCACGTCCTCGCCCACTAAATGGTCTTGGGGGCCCATTCTGATGACCATCTCGACTACCACCACTTCTATAATCATTTCGACCTGTGAAAATGAAACATGGGAGAGCATAAAAGATTTTTACAGATGAGAGAAAATAAGAAGAAAACCAAAATCTTGGTCTAAAGCTTGAACCAAAGGCAAAAGCAAAATATAGATGACAGCCTAATATGTTCACTAGATCTGAAGTGGATCAGGCACTTCTCTAGTCTGCCGAAACAGCCCTGGAGACCTGCTGTACACCAAGAAATCTTAAGCATCATAAAAGCGAATGTTTTTAGCAGCATAGATGGTTTAGTCAATGCATCCAATATGGATCACTATTTTCATCAAGATCAAGGTAACTCCACAAGTTGGGGTTATCCTGGAGAATTCAAATACTAACAGGGGCAAAATTTAATGGACTCAGAAATGCAAACTCAGAAAGTTTTAAAAAATTCGTTAGTTTTTCATGATAGAATTTTGTGTATTTAAGTCGCTAAGCAGAGGTCATATAAGAAATAAAGAAAACCACATGCAGGCACTGTTCAGCCAAAGCCTTAAACAAACTGAACAGGCAAACCAATGGTATCTTAGATGGTTTGCATCAACATATTGTATATCCACCTTCATTTTTTGAAAAATGTTTTACCTGTCCTGGAACCTGGACCAGAAGAACGATCTCTGTCAAAAGATTGCCCTCTCCAGCCATCTTCATCCGTTGAACCACCCCAGGAAGAACCCCTTGTTGCAGGGCTTCGCATTGGGACCATGGCAGCAACTGACCTGATTGATGGTGCTGATTCATGTAAGGGATCATCTATATGCTTTTGAAAATATGCCACAAGCCGGTCAATGTCCTCAAACATGCGCTTTCGAAACTTGAATCCCTTAGGATATAGACCAACATACTCGTGATGTGGATTTGTACTCCTTATATAAGTGAGAATGAAAGTCCCTGGGTGTTCATGAGAAATGCCAAACGAATAAACTATCCTAGTAGGCTGTTGTGATTTCTCAATCCTTAGGAGCTCATCAACTTCTGCTTTAGTGCCACTTCTGAACTTGCGATAATTTAGCATTGACTTTAGATGGCCCACCAAGGGATCAACATAGCGGTCCATTACCTACATCCAAAACAAAGTCAACACTGATCTAGCAATATCAAGAAATGAGGGACAAGAGAACAAGTGTTTATTCATCGCAATGGAATATGCAAGAGCAACCATAACTCGTTGTGTTCTTTTTTTCCAACTCCTGTAATAATTACACAAATTACAAGAGAAGCCTTTGAACTGAGAAGCTGAAATAAAAGAAACCAACCTCATCCAAATCCTCAAAAGAATCCTCTCCTATTTTCAATGTCTTCCCAATACGAAGTAAACTTGTGATATCTTTGTGTTCCTTCCCCCCTTCGACTATGTCTTTGTGAGCATAAACTCCATCATAAACTTTAAGGGTTAAAGTTAAATACGAAGGTCCACGAGAACTAGGACGAATAATACTTTCTCCGGGATCCTTGTCAGATAAGAACTGCAAGAAAAAAAATATTAAAGAAAAACTAAATTTAGATTTAACAAACAATTGTGAAAAAGAGAAACAAACCAATTTTGATGAAGATTTTCAGAGTATAATGCTAATCCAAAGCAAAATATAGGTAGAATCCAACCCCAGGTCATGTGAATACAGATGAAGAGGAATCAAGCAACAAGGCAGAAATGAAAATAATGCAAAATTTCTTTTTAAGAATTCCAATTGAACCATATGGGAAGATAGTTTTCACAGTCCGATTTGATCTATTAAACATGTGACCAATAGTATACAATTATAAGGCATCAAGAAGGTACCTCCATGGCTTCATCAGCAGTTATATTCTGGAAGCGTGGATGAACAATCATCCTAGGCTTAAAATGTTTCTTTGCAAGCTCCCTCTCTTTGCGAACCTTCTCCTGCTCACTCCTCATACTGCTTTGGTCTTCATGAAAATAGAGGTCAAGGTTTTGTACCTGCCGATATCGGTTACTTCTCATCTCACTGTCTTTGCAAACCAAGAACACTTGATATCTATTCTTTTGAATTGATTTGATCTTGCAAGTCAGTATATCATCTTCGCGCAGCTTGTCAGACAACTCAGGTATATCCCTCCAATCATCAGCATAGTCCTCCTTCGTAAGAATCCCAGTCAGACCAGTTTCCAGTGCACATATTGCCTTTCCACCAACCACTCTGCGAACCGTGGCTTGTACAACTCTCCCTTCAGCAAGGGTATCCTCAGTTTCACCTGAAATCATATAAAATTCCTCATCCTGGGTTGGTTCTTTATACTGTTTACGCCAATCCTGGAAACCTTGAATCAGTTCCATTTTTATATCTTTGAAAGTCTCCTTCTTGTTGTCCCGCTTATTGTCTTTAAAATACAAATCAAAAGCAAATGTTTTCAATAAATTAGGCCGCTCTCTAACATATTCTATTGCCATCTCTAATGCATCGTCATCGTCGTTTGCATCACCACTGTCCTTTTCATAAACAACTTTTGCCAACTCCTGTGCGAGACCATAGGATTCTGGATGTATCCTCGTATCATCTAACACATCAATGAACTGGCTGCTGCTAGCAGCAAGGCCACTCCTCCGGACACGCAAAAAACCAACTGCATTGACAAACACCTTTTTACCAAGACCGTGAGCTGTAACAAAGTCCTTGCGAGTGAAAATCGCTCCAGTTCTTACTAGAGACCTCTGTAAAGATGCTGCCTTTCTAGGTCCAAGCCCAGAAATGAACTGCAAAGGAGCGAATAACCATTCATGGCTTGTGGCCAAATTAATGTCAAGGCCCACCTGGTTTGTGGCATCTACCATAACTTGTTCAATCACCAAGTATTTCTCATCAGGGGTAAGAAAGTTCTCCAAAGGGTTTAGTTTCCAAGATAAAATCTCCCTGGCTGGACCACATAGTGTTGCAACCATAGCCAAAGGATTTTGCAGACAACGGCCAAGAGCAACAGCCCGTTTAACAATGCCTGAGAACATAGAAGAAGACAGGGTTATTTGCATGAATAATGGACTTTTAAGATTAAGAACAGCAGCAAGACAATATATCATACCTGACTGCCCAGGTAGTTGATCAGAAGAAATCCGAGAATTTTCATATAAACGAGGAAGAGATTCGTCCCCATACACAACGCTCAGTTCATCCATCTCATGTCCAACATCTCTAGGATTTTCCTCCACCATTTTAAAGATAATCTGATAAAGGTGGAATGAAATAAAATAAGCACCTGATAGAATGAACTAAAGAGAATCACATAAATACTATAAATGACAACCGCACACACTCAAGCAAAAAGGAACTCCTCGCAAAAACAAGTTATAGACAGAGCATAGCAGAATCAATGTTGAGTTGAGCTGCAATGAAGCTTTGAAAATGTCAACAGTAAAAAGTGATGTGAGAAGGATGAATAACGAGAAAGAGGGGTAATGAGAGATCCTCCTTCTTGAACAAAGAAACTAAAACCAGTACAACAGTTTCTCCTGCTTCTAAGCATATTTGCCAGAGAAACATCTCTAAAGTAATCTGTTACAGTGCCCTAAAAGGACCTATAATTCTACTCTCATCAAACTCAAATAAATTGGCCAAGTATGACAAATGGGTAAAAATAGACCAGTAACAGTAGAGTTTCAGCAATAAAACAAGGGGGAAAAAAGGTTTCCTGCAGCCTCTTTTTTTTTTTTGAAAAATTAATAGGTTAAACATTTTTCTACTGCTTTTAACAATGCGTAGTGATCTCGTTATCATTTTCTGCTAAGCAGCTTATGTTCAAACAGGTTGCAGGCACTCGTCCAAATTGAGCTACAATATTAATTCCACAAAATTTCCATAAATCCAAACCTAGGGAAATGATAACATCATATGTGTCTTCTTTCATTCGAAAGAAAAATAAGTTCTTTGTTAATTGTTATGGTTCATGACTTCACATACTTTGCTTTTCATAACATAGTTGTACAGATGTTAGCTCCAACTCCAAGGCTTAGAAAAGAGAATTGTTTGAGGGTGTTTGGAAGTGTGGTAATGGTTGCTTTTTAAAATGCTTTTTGCTTGGAAAAACATCAAAATAATGTTCTTTTATTTTTTAAAATTTATTTTGGACATCAACACATCAAAACGATACAAAAACACTAAAAAAATAATCTGAAGCAAAAAAAAAATTCAAATTTTGAAGAAAAGCATGTTGAAACTCACTCCCAAACGGTATCCCATATCTATATCTATCGAGAAAACCATTTGATAAAAATAGTGAAGAGAAATATCTGAAAAGCCTCATGTCTCAATCAAAACAATGTGAACTTGTGATAAACTTCTGTGTGGTTTCTCATACAAGGCCCAGATGATCAAATGCATTGGTATATGGAGCATTCATGGCCATACACTTTGAGGTAGATCACTGTGTTAATTAGTAGATACTTTGGAAAGATTTCAAAAGTCCGGGAGCAAAATAAAAGCTTCTAACAGTGTCAAATAAAAGTTTTAATAACCAAGTGTTCCTTAAACAATTAAAGCTGCCTAAAACCTGGTAGCATCTGCATCCACTATGTTGGAAGCAGGGAAATTCTTACTGCCCTGGTAGCAGGAAATTTTGTTCATATAGACAGCATCTCAACTACTTTACAAAATAATATAACAATGGCATGAATCAGTCCAGCACACACATAACAAAATCACAGCATCTGAGACGTGATTTATTCGCAAAAAATACCATGACTCGAGGACGAGTTCATTATTGTTTACCTCATAAATATCATCTTTCAGTTTAGTACAAGACAAGTGTGCAGCTCCCAGAACCACCACGTGAGGTTGGTGGTCTGTCATAAATTTCAGAACACGTTGCTGATCATTTTTCTTGCGTTGCTGATCATTAACATTTTGAGATCTTAATGTAAGGGACCCAGTGTAAAGCACATCTAAAACCTCCCCAGATGAATCTAACATCACAAAGGTAGTTGCTGGTTTTCCAGGACCCCAACAGCAGGCCATCACCCTAGGTGCAGCTTCATCGTCCATGGAAACATCACTTTCTTTCCGTTGATATGGTCCCACAGAGACTTTATTCCACAGAACCTTCCCATATTCATAAAGCAACCAGTTTTTAGCTCTGCTAGTCAACAAGGATCTAGCCTCTTTCTCCATTGAAGGTAACAAAAAACCAAAGAGTGCATCCTTCAGTATCAAACTCCTTTGCTCATTCCACAGTTGAGCATATTTACTGACACCAACACTCAAGTAGCGACCATTACAGTCCTCAATCAATTGATCCATAACTTTTTGTGGAAGCTTAACAGTGACTTGAAGAAGTTTCTCCTCTTCAGCCTTTTGGATAAGGATCCATTGTGCATCCTCAAACATCTTGATTGGCTTTTCACGCAACCATTTGACACCCGCAAACTGATGGAAGGAATCAATAGCAGCATTCCCATCTGCCGTTGGACTTGTAGACACAACAGCATTGTCCATAAAAATGAAACGGACATATCTCCTGACACAGGGCTCACAACTTATCTCAACTGCAGCCTGAAAGAATACACAAAAAAATGGTTGAAGGATATTCAAACTCGACCTCATGAAGCATCATTCAGCAGAACATTTTGTAGTTGTAGATGTGGAAAATAAGAGCATTGATTCATACCATGTGCCTAGCCCCTTTAAGAACTGTTTGGGGACTTTCGAACATTGCACATGTAAAATTCGAAGCCATCTCCTCTGGTGTTTCCTTGGCATCCTGCAACTCGTCCTCCTGAAATCAAATGAAACAAAAAAGTTATGCTTCCATAAAAACATCAACAATCACTAGCCTATGCAAACTCACCATCTTTAATAAAGATAACTGCATTCCCAGTTGCTCGGCACTGTAACCAAATTTGCTTGCAACTTCCCATAGGCCAGCCTTACTACAGATACTGTATTGTGATCTCCGCATGGGCCTCTTGTACTGTCCTTCATCAGCCCCAACCTCACCTGGTGGAAAATGCAGGTTAAATTTTGCATCGACATCATCAACCTCTCTTTCTGATTCAGCAGTCTTCAGTGATTTAAGAATTGACTCAAACAGCTGCTGATTTAAATTAAGTCTCGTTTCATCATATATCCGTCGAGATTCTTCTTCAAAGCGCTTATTGTAGTATGAATTGAGGGCACTCTTTCGTTTCTGAAGAAGTAGCCACTTCCTGTCCAAGTCCTGGATGGCCCAAAGAACCTAAAAGGAACCGTGTGCATGTTTAGTACCTAAAAATTTTATTATGTCTCCTGATGTGTGAGCTTCACTCTGGAGCTAAACAAAGGTGTCAATCCCATGATAAGTTACTTACCTTGTGCCACTTGAATGTGGGAGTTTTATCGGTGTCATCATAATTTTCATTGTCTTCATGTTGATCGGGATCTTTCAACAGGCTTAAACATTCCTCTTTCCGATACATAGCAATGAAGGGTATCTAAAATCAAGAATGGAATGTCAATAAACTAAGGTGAAATTGGATCAAAACAATAAAAAATAACATGCGAAAATTAAAAATATATGTGTATATATATATATACTAACATCTAACTTCTGAATGTGATGTAATTCCAAAAATCGGGTAACATCATCCTTGTTTATAAACAGTCCATTCTTGGCAAACAAAGGTACTGTTCCGCTTGCAATCTGACTATATAACCAGTTGCTCTCCTCCAGTATGCTGAAATCATCCAATGGAGGAGGACCAGTGCTTTCCTCGGATACCTATAAATATAAAAAGAGCGAAGAACGGATGCCAGCATGAAGATAACTGGGAGAAATCAAAACAGTAGTAATTTCTCAAAAATAGACACGTCAAAAAACCTGCATTCTTTCTGGAATATCAATCATGCGAATCTGATCATCTTTCTCAGTCATGTATTTTTCAAATAGGACAGTTGGTTCAAATTCATCTTCCAATCTCCTTTCTCTCCATTCACTAGATTCTAAACCTTGCTTGCGCATCTGTATGAGTTCATCAACATCACCAAATATTTCTTGAGCTTCTTGCAAAGCAGAAGATGAAGCTCCAGATGCCTGCCGAGATTTCTTTTTCTTTAGCTTCTTGCGTCTACATGATGAGCAAAATAATTAAAACACTTATAAGGTAACATAAACCACACGAATTGCATGGGTAATGGAAGCCATACCTCACTAAAGTTCCATCCTCGTCATCTTCATCCACAATAAAATCAGCCATCTCATCCTCATCACCAATGTCTGCATCCTCTTCCACTTCTTCTTGCTCCTCCTCTTCAGGCATATCCTCAAGTGGAACACCTGTGGTAATGCAAGACATGATTACAATGTCAAGCACTCAGTATACAAAATACCATAATTGGAAAAACAGGAGCAGGATGCACATGCCTTCATCATCACCAAATAAGCTGCGCTTCAGTTTCTCCTCAGCAGTTCGCCCACCTTTACCACTTCCATCAAACTCGTCATCAGAAAGGTCCTCATCTGAATCCCTCTGAGCTTTCTTCAAACGCTTGAATTTTTTGCTATCCTGACATAATTTTTAAGCAAGCTCTCATAATAATAAGCCAAACTATTCATCTATACAAACAGTGCAAGAATTGACCTGCAATATTATCGACGAGAAACATTACAAAGCTCACAACCTTTGGCCGATGATGGTACACATTGTTGTCCCGCAGGAGCTCGTAATCATCTTCATCAAGGACATCCTCAGCTTCTCTGAGGGCATTGAAACGAGCATCATTAACACCAATAGCCCCATTTTTTAAACCACAATTGCCAATAAAACAACTCGTAATCCATTTTCCATCACTCAGTCATAAAAATTCCTATCATTCTATATACCATGGAAAAACTACAGAAACACAATGAAAGTAAAGAGAAACAGACCTTTTCTTCTTTTTCTTCTTCTTCTTGAGCCTCTCTTCATCACTATCTGCCCTCCCCTCTTCTTCATCCGCCTCCTCTTCTTCCTCAACATCATCCACTATAAAATCATCCTTCTCATATTCATCCTGCCCTTCTTCTGCGCAAAACCACAAAACTAAATCACGCATTCCTAAACACAATTCAGCACTTCCCTTCCAACAAAAACAAAAAACCCATTTTTCCCCAAAAAAATAATTTCCCTCAAAATAAACATCATAAACAGCTCATGCAAAGAGCCCTAGAAACAAAAACCAGTAACCCAGTAACCCAAAACTTAACAAAAACCCACTCGAATTAAACCTGAAAAACTCCAAGAAAAAAACCCATAAAAGTTAAGCAAGTGCAAACCATCCTCTTCGTCGTCGTCGTCGTGGTGGCGGCGGTCAATTCTATCTCCATCAACAGGCTCTCTCTCTTCGTCTTCGAACTCCACCTCATCTGCAAAAACACACCAAACCAAAACCACAAACAGCAAATGCGTTAGCAAATTACAAAACTAGACTACGGCCGGTTTAGGGTTTTTAGGGTAGAGCTAGCGATTTTCCTTACCTTCATCAGAAACCACGTTTTTGCCCATACTGATTGATTAGTTATTGAAGTGAAATCGAAAATTAAAAACCAAAAAAAAGCACGAAGAGAGATGAGAAAAAATTGAGAGATTTGAGAGTGAGAGTGTGTCTAGTGTTTGGATTTCTTTTGACGATGGTGAAGAAGTGAAGATTGAAGAGAGAAACTAGAAGTGGGAGAGAAAGTTGAGTGATTTCTGTTGCTTGATTTTTATAGTGATGTGATTGGGCTCTTTTGCTTCTTTTTTTGGGTCTGTTCTCCTATATGGTATTGGGCTTTTAGGCTGGGCTATGAAGGTGGGTTCGGCTCTGGAAATAAACTAGAGAGCCTAGCCGTTACCCGCTGTAGGAACTTTCCAAAACTATTTATAGTTTAAAAAGATATTAAATTAATTTTTTTAATATTTTTTTATAATTTTAATATATTAATTTTTAACAGTGAAAAAAAATAAAGTATTTAAAGTAAAAAAATATTCTAAAAAGCATTGTGCATTTCTTAGTGTGTCTAGGAGTGCTTTTATTTTAGTGTTTTTCAAGAGTGTTTTTAACTTAAAAAAACACTAAACTAATGTTTTTATTATTATTTTTTTATGATTTTGATATGTTTATGTGTAAAATAAAAAATAAATAAATATTTTAATATATTTTAAAATAAAAAATTATTTTGAAAAGCACAATACATGTTTGAATAAGAAAAAATACAGTGACTAAAAGATAAACTTGTAACTTTTAAAATCTAAATGAGTCTTAACAAGATTAATTTTTTAAATATATATATATATAATAGAAATTATAATTTTAAAGCTTGAAAAATCTAAACTGTTTTTTTTTTTAGCACTGTGTCACTGGTTGTTTATTTTTTAGCGTTTTAAAAATATTTGAAAATTTTTAATTTTTTACTATTTTAATATTATTTTAATGGTCTAATATCAAATATTATTTTTAAAAATATTATTTTAATATATTTTTAAATAAAAAAATATTTTAAAAACCAATTACCATCCTAAACCAATCACTCAAACTCGATTAACGAACCACATAGCATAGGACCTTTGAACAATCACAAAGCAAAACGTCATTCCACGTCAACAATTCTATTTATCTCGTCATCGTCAATTGTTTGGCATTTGTAGTAAGCTCGTTGTCTCCGCCACAGTAACACCCAACACATAGCTGCTGAAACATCAAAACAATCTAACTTGACCGCTTGTCGGTCAGGATTTTGTTTTTTCA